>Ga0007807_1000047_pt1 | contig 37079 bp, 24 predicted proteins | sample CryBogCBE12Aug09_FD_71220 | JGI IMG/M metagenome (GOLD analysis project Ga0007807, IMG submission 71220) | Freshwater microbial communities from Crystal Bog, Wisconsin, USA - CBE12Aug09 | ecosystem: Environmental > Aquatic > Freshwater > Lake | place: Crystal Bog, Wisconsin, USA | collected...
GTCGAATTTCGGGTCCGCTCTTAAAGGATAATTTGCTTCGTAACGGGGTAAATTTAGCCTTCGAGACGAGCCTACTTTATCTAGATGTTGTTGACAGCCGCGTGGGCATTAATACAGCATTGCCCGCTTACGACCTGGATGTTAATGGTACAACACGCTCTACAAATTTATACGCAACTACACAAGCTCAGTTAGGAACTTTTACTATTAATGGAAACACTATTAGTAGTTCTAACAGCACAATTAATCTAACACCAAACGGATCTAATGCTACAGTTTTGTCAGCACTAGTTAATGTTGGCAATTTAAGTCTAACTGGAAATATTTTAAGTAGCACCAATACAAACGGTAATATTACCTTACAAGCTAATGGTACTGGTGCTATTAATTTAAATTCAAATGTATTAATTACTGGTAACTTACATGCTACTGGAACTATTACTGCCGATGGTAATATTCAACTTGGTGCCGCAACTAGCGACACAATTACATTTACAGGCGAAGTAAACAGTAATATTTTGCCTAGTGTTACTAACACTTATAATTTAGGTTCTAGCAGTTTACAATGGAACAATATTTGGGTTCAAACTGCTAATGCTACGAACTTTAACGTAACTAATTTTACAACTCCTAGCTTGTCTACAACTGGTAGTCCTAACTTAACAATTAGCGGAAATACCATTGCCAGCTCAGGAACAAACGCAGATATTAATTTTACTACAACTGGAACAGGCGGTGTTGTATTTGGTAATTTTAGATTCTATAACAACGCAATTACTAATACTGTAGCTAACAGCATTACACAATTTACAGAACCAACTTATAGTTTTTCAGCTTATATAGCACCTGCAGGAATTCCAGCTACCTTAGTAACTGGTGTTATTTCAGGAACTACACTAACTTTTGCATCTAGCTCAGGAGCAACTGTTGCCGCTGGTATGTTGTTAAGTGGTGGAACAGTAGCCGCTGGTACTTATATTGTTAGCGGATCAGGACTAAGCTGGACAGTTAATCAAAGTCAAACTGCTACTGTCACAACTGCTACTAGCATTATTATGACAGTTACTTCAGTTGTGTCAGGTACGCTAACTAAAGGCGTATATATAACAAGTGGTACTACGACAAATACAGTAATTACCGCGGCTTTAGACACTAATTCTGCATTAACAGGCGGTGGTGGAATTGGTACTTATTTGGTAAGTATTAGCCAAACAGTGGGTAGTTCTGGAAGTCCAGTAGCAATGACTGGAGTTGGTGCAGGCTATGTTAAAATTGCAGGAACATATGGATTAGTAATTCCAGTAGGAAATACAGCGGCTCGTCCAGCTATTGCATACGAAGAAGCTGGTATGATTCGTTTTAATACTGATTTAGGACTAGTTGAAGTATACAATGGAACAACATGGACTAGTGTTGCAGGTACTAGTGTTGGTGTAACTAGCGCCACAGCACAAGATATTGGTGTGGAAACAGCACTTGCTTTAGGATAAAATAATGTCAACAGTATTTAAAAATAAATTAGCTAACAATTTAGGAACAAGTCCTACAACTGTATTAACAACTAATGCTAGTGCTACTACAACTGTAATTGGTCTCAGCTTTACTAATGTTACATCGAGTATTATTTTAATCAGCGTACAACTTCAAGATACTGTAGCAAGTACTACTGCATACTTTGTACAAAACGTTGTAGTACCACCAAATACCAGTGTAAGATTAATCAATGGTGGCGAAAGATTGGTATTAGGATCTAGTACTAATGTAATTGTTACATCTAATACCGCTTCAAGTATTGATATGGTTTTAAGCTACGTTGAAATAAGTTAAGGATAATATTATGACATATTATGTTGGTAACGAATATAATTTAAATGATTTGTTAGGAGAAGGTAATCCTAGATACTTTTACGGACTTCAACGTCAGGATGATGGCACACTTTACTTTTATAAAGTTGATCAGCTAGCAAGTTCTGCATCTATACAAATAAATGTGCCAGGTTCAAGTGCTAATAACTTTGAAAATTTTGAATATGGAGTTGATTATTTTGATGGGCGTAGTGCAACAACTCATACAAGACCTTATCCAAATTTAATATTTGATCAATATCGTTGGGACAATAAAAATTGTTATTATTACATAGACAGCCAAGGCGAACTTGTAGTAAGAATTAATCAAGCATACATATATAGTGGTTTACAAACAATTTCTTCAAATTAATGGGAATATAACATGGCAGCAGAATTCAAAATTGGTAGATTACGTTTTACATGGCAAGGGCCATGGCAACCTAATACTACCTATATAAAAGATGCAATCGTAAGTTACCAAGGCAAGACCTACGTTTGTTTAATTGCTAACACAAGTGATGCAACAAATTTTTACAACGATTTAAATTATATAACTGGTTCAGGAGCAAGTACTCCTTACTGGAATTTAATTATTGACGGTAAAACTTTTACCGGCCAATGGTCTACGGGTACAGCTTATAGTCTAGGTAATATTGCAATCTTTGGCGGACAAATTTACTACTGTACTACTCAGCATACCAGTACAACTTTTGCCAGTCAATCAACTTATTGGGCCTTATACACACAATTTCCAAACTGGCATATCACTTGGACAACTAACACTTCCTATGGCATAGGCGACGTAGTCAAGTACGGAGGTATTGTTTATTCTTGTATTGCTAATCATACAAGTGCGGCAACTACTGCATTAGGATTGGAAAGTAATCAAGCCGCTTGGAAGGTATTTTATAGCGGTATAAACTATACCGGAATATGGATTGCAACCACGAGATACAAATTAAATGATCTTGCAAAACTAGGCGATAACATTTATCAATGCACTACATACAACTCTGATAGTGTATTTGTTCCAGCAAATTGGTCTTTGTGGTTACCAGGGTTGGAATACGCTCCCAGCAATCCTTGGGTAACAAATTCAAATTATCAGTTAGGTGATACTATTGAATATGGAGGTTACACCTATATTAGTAAAATAACCAATAATCTTGGAAATATTCCTAGTACTAGTCCAAGTGCTTGGTCACTATTTACTCAAGGATTTGCATTTTTAGGTGAATGGTCGGCGGCAACTAATTATATAGTTGGAGACATTGTTCGTAGACACGGCAGATTATATTCTACTAACACAAATCATATTAGCCAAGATCCTTCGGCATTAAATTTATCATCGACTTACATTCCTAATGGAAGTTCTGGTACAACTTTAATAGTAGGTAGTGTAGCAGGAATTACACCTGGAATGAATGTACTTGGGCCGGGATTTACTCAAGGTCAGACAGTATCATCGGCTGGGACTACCAATGCACAATTTACAGGAACATTTAGTGTAACAGGTACTACATTGACAGTGAGTGGAGTAACTGGAACTATTGTACCTGGGATGGTCTTAAGCGGCGGCACTATTGGTCCGGGGACTTATATTGTTAGCGGTGCAGGACTAACTTGGACTGTCAGCAGTAGTCAAGCGGCAAATACTACTTGTACAACCGGCACTTTAAATACGGTCATTTTAAGTAGTCCACCCGACTCAACAGCGACATTAACTACCGGCCAGGGTATAAATTTTATTGGTGTAAATTATGTTTATTGGAATTTGCTAATTCCGGGAACATACTGGACTAAAACATGGGTATCTACTACATATTATACGGTAGGAGATATAGCTGTTTGGCAAAATGGAACTTATATTTGTGTACAAGGGCATACTGCTAATTCTTCTAATAGACCTGATCTTGACACAAATAATTTATATTGGGTATTTTATGTAACACATGCTAGAAAGAATGCAATGAACACGTCGGGTGATTTAGAATATTATTCTAGTTCTACTTCTAGCTATACTTCACTACCAATATCTGGAACCCAAGGCCAGGTACAAAATTCTTATGTATTAAGAAGTACAAATAATATACCAAGTTGGACTAAAATTAATTCTGTTCCAAACGTATACTATGTATGTTCATCTACTGGTCAAAATATTGCAACCTATGGTTCAACATGGGATCAGCCTTGGAGAACTATAGCTTATGCATGTAATTTTATAGCTAACGGAACACAAAATCCTAATACAGTAGCACTAATACAAGCAAACAAAGCGTGGATGCTTGCAGAAATGATACAATGGACTAATTATCAAATTAATACTCCGGCGGCATCTTATAATTATTTGTATTCAGGTTACAGTTTGAATACTACAAAAGCTACTCGAGATGCAGGATTTATCATCGATGCAATAGCTTACGATTTAGGTAGAGGCGGGAATAGTCAAACTGTTGCAGCCGCCCAATCGTTTTTTGCGTTTGGCCAAAATAATATATTTTATAGTTCTGTAGTTGCTGCCGATGTTCCTTATTATTTGCCAATGTTAAATTATCTAACAACATTGCTAAATTTTGCTATTACACAAACCAACACTACTAACTATCAAATAACTAATCAAGTAACTCCGGTTATTAATCAAACAACCGGATTGTTAGCGGCAGAATCTGCAGGAGCAACATCTGCGTCGACATTAATAAGTTACGTAACAACTGCATTATCGACCCAAAGTACATATAGTTTACCTCCTACAAATACAGGTATTAGTATTACTATATTTGTTAAAACTGGAACATATTCAGAAACATTGCCAATATCTGTGCCAGAAAATGTAGCTATTGTAGGAGATGAATTGCGTGGAGTAATTGTGCAACCTGCAATTAGTATAGTAACTACAGCTACGGCTAGTAATTCTTCTACAAATTTATTTACAGTTTCTAATATTAGCGCACTGACAGATCAAATGCCAGTAATGTTTGCCGCATCAAATATACTAAATGTTATAGGAACTACTTATGTAGGATTTGGCGGAATAACTACAGGCCAAAAATACTATGCAGTTGGTAGTACTATAAACACTACAACAAATCAATTTGCTATTACTAGCTCTACAGGCACATACACTTATGTTACTGCTACAAATACTTCAAGTAGTGGAGTGAACGCTACTTTTACAGTTAGCCCTGCAAGTACAGGTACATATAATGTTTCAGCAAGTTACGCAGGCAGTGGCTATGCAGTTAGTGATACATTAAAAATTCTCGGAGGTAATGTCGGTGCAACAACTTTTGCGGCAACATCGCTAGTTCAAGGAACAGTCTATACAATTTTAACAGTTGGTACTACAACTTTTACAGCAGCCGGAGCAAGTTCTAATACAGTTGGGACATCCTTTACTTATAATGGAACTACATTAACTGGTACAGGAACTGTAAATTTATCAGTAAATGATATTAATATAACAGTTACAGGTATTACAGCTGGCGGAATAACATCTGTTAGCAGTACTGGATCAACTATAGTACCTTTAACAAGTTTCTCTGGCGGTAATATGACTGTATATGCAGGAGATAGTTTAAAAGATATGTTCCGACTACGCAATGGAACTGGCCTTCGCAATATGACTTTGACTGGTTTAGTAGGAACTTTAGGAGCAATTGATAGCTATCTTATACAAAGACCAACAGGCGGAAGCTATGCCTGTTTAGATCCAGGTACAAATCCTAATGACACTACTGCCTGGATCTTCCGACGTAGCCCATATGTACAAAACGTTACAGCTTTTGGTAATGGATGTACTGCTCTTAAAATTGACGGAACACTACACAACGGCGGAAACAAATCCATCGTATGTAACGATTTTACACACATTGTTAACGACGGTATCGGTATTTGGTGTACTGGCCCTGGCGCATTAACTGAAGCAGTATCAGTGTTTTCATATTACGGATATTCCGGCTATATGGCAGAAGCTGGCGGACGTATTCGTGCTACTAACGGTAACAGTTCATACGGTGTGTACGGCGTTATTGCAACAGGTTACGATATAACTGAAATCCCAGCAACAGGTAGTATATTCAACCAAAGCTCACAGGTACAGGCAACAGTACAGAGTTCATTTGGATCTTCAGCACAATTATTAAGATTAAGTTACTCAAATGCTGGTTCAGCATATTATACACCAACTACAAATTGGTTAAACTATAGTAACAATTTCCTTGGATCAAACTGGACCAGTGATGGCAACCTAGTGTTCAGTAAAAATACTATAGCACTGACTGGTAATGTAGAAGCATGGACATTGCAAGGATTAACTTCAGGGCCTGACGGTAGCTATGTTTATCAAAATATACCAATTCCTGCCGCCGGAGCAACATACACAAACGTTAGTGCGGTTAATGTTAGCGGTTCTGGAATTGGTGCAACATTTAATATTACTGTAACTAGCACCAATTATACTGTTGTAGTTAATGCTGGCGGTAGCGGTTATGTTAGCGGAAACCAGATGTTCATCGCTGGCGGCCAACTTGGCGGAGTTAATAGTGTTAACGATTGTATTATTACAGTAGGATCTACCGGAGCTCTTGCAACAATTTTAACAGTAACTAGTACAGGAACAGTACCGGCTAATAGTGCATTAAATTATACTCTTAGTTTGTATGTCAAACAGGGAAATGCAACAAGCATAGATTTGTACGGAATATTTAACGGCTCCAACTCAGTTACTAGCAGTATTAATTTTAATTTTATTACTGGAGTTGTTACACCTCGTAATAGTGCAATATCTGGATCTAGTGCAGGATTATTGCCAATCAATTACGGAGCCATAAATCAAACAGTATCAACAACTGGTAATACTACAGGTTGGTATAGAATATGGCTATCAGTTAACGATACTACAGGTTTAAATACTAATTTACAATTTAGAATATATCCAAAAGGATATAACGGCACAGCAGGGCAATATAGTTATATATACGGGTCTCAAGTTGAATTATCATCAGCTAGTTACACACCTAACTTTTATCTTGAAGTAGCTTCTACATCAAAATATACAGCCTATGCTAATTTAAATATTTCTGGATCGGGCACTGGTGTAGTTACTATTGCAGATGAAATTAGAAGTGCAAGTGTATTTCAAACTCGTGTAGCTACCGATTCAAACGGTACTACAGGAGGCGCAGGATACTTAACTGCAAGTAATAATGCACAATCTGGCTCAGCACAATTTGTACAATTATCAGTTGCTGATACTAACACTAACGCAAACTATACCGGCATGCGAGTGTTTATTCAAAGTGGTACTGGTGCTGGGCAATATGGATATATTAGTTATTTTGATAGTCGCACAACTGGCGGCACTCCAAAATATGCATGGGTTTTAAAAGAATCATTTACTAGTTTGCAAATTGCAAGTACTAATCAAGGTACAGGATTTTTTACTTTAGCAAATAGCAACGTTGGCACACTATATCTAAATCAGCCTGTACAATTTATTCCTACATATTACACAACTGTAGTTACTTCAACTAACTTGTCACAAACTACAGTAACAGCCGCACTTGGCGGTACTAGTAATTATTTTACAGTAGCAAGTACTTTAGGAATAACTGTAAATATGGGAATAACGTTTACTGCCGGTAGCGGAGCAATATTCAGTAACGTAATTGCAGGATATACATATTATGTTAGTGCAATATTAAGTTCAACAACAATTCAAATTAGCTCAAGTTATGCAGGAACAGTTTATCAATTAAACACTGTCTCTAGCGGCACTATGGTCTTGAATTTTATTGCTAATAATAATTATTTGCAAGCCAATACAACAAATATGGTTGTAAATTATCCTATTCAATATACCGGAATTACCCTTGGTGGCCTTACTGATAGTACTGTTTACTATATCAACGATATTATTGATTCTAATAATTTTACATTATCAACTACATTAGTAACTGTAACTGTAACAACAACATCATCTGGAACTAATTATTTAACAACTGGTTCTGGGACTACAACTGCTTCGTTAGTACAATTGAATCCTATAGTATTCACGAATACAATTTTTGATACTGTTGTAGACAGCCAAAAATATTATATTTCTAGTATTGTTAATTCAACACAATTTACAATAGCTAGTTCATTAATTGCTGTTAGCATGACTGCAACTGCTAATGCTACAAATTTGATTACTGTAACATCAACAGCAGGATTTGTTGTTAATCAGCCTATTAATTTTATTGGAACTACTTGGGAAATCAATATCCAATCAGGTGCTGTTTATTATATTCAGGCTATTAATAATATTACAACATTTACCATTAGTCAAACACCTGGCGGCGGCGCAGTTGTAATGAACGGTGGTTCTGGACAAATGTTAGCAAGAACATGCCCTGCTCCTTTCTCGCTTAATGGATCATCTGGATCTATGATAGGAACAAGTACTAACACTGTAAAAACATTAACATTAAGCCCATCAGGCAGCATGACGGCCACATTCTCTACTAGTTTGTTTGGTAACGTGACAATAGGTCAGACATATTATGTTCAATCAATTCCTTCTAGTACAGGTACTACATTTGCAGTATCTTTAAATCAAGGAACAGTATCAGGCACATCAACTTCAGCAACACCATTTGGAATCCTAACTAAAACAGGATCCATGAACGTAGCCTCGGTAGGGTGGGATCATATTAACCCAGGAACACCAATCCAATCGGTTCTTGATAATACTTCGGTATACTACATAGAACCAAGATTAACATACACAGCTCCTATCTTTAGCCAAACTAACTTTATCAGCGCAGTACAACTAACTGGTGGAACACTTTGGACTTCAATGGCCTATAGTAATAGAAGTAATTATTGGATTGCTTTTCCAAGTACAGGCCAAACTGCCGCAGGAAGTTCGGACGGCCAAACATGGACAAGTTTAGCATTGCCCCTGTCGCAGTCTTGGACTGGAATAGCATATGGAAACGGATATTGGATTGCTATAGCAAGCGGATCGCAGACTATAATAGTTAGTAAAGCAAACGGTTTAGGATGGAGGACTTCGTCTTTAACAAGTTCAACTACTTGGTCAAATATTGCATATGGAAATGGTGTATTTGTTGCAATAGCATCGGGTACAAGCACAGCGGCTTATAGCAACAATTATGGACAAACATGGACTTCATGCCAAACAGCAGTTACACTAACCGCAACTTCGTTCACAGTTAGTGCAGGAACAGCTACTATAGGATTTACTAACACAACAGGTATTGCACCATTTACAGTTGGATCTACTATTACCTTGTCTGGATTTAATCCTACAACAACCACTGGCCCAACAAATAATATTAACACAACATTTACCGTTGCAACTTGTACAACATCACAAGTTACATTTACGTTAACAGGTACATATTCATCAAGTATTTTAGGAACAGTTTTTGGAACACATGCAGGATTACCAACATCCTCTAACTGGTCAAGCATCACATACGGTAATGGATTATTTGTTGCAATAGCAAGCGGATCATCGGCGGCCGCATACAGTCTTAATGGACAAACATGGTACATTAGCACATTACCGTCATCTTCTAACTGGTCAAGTATTACATATGGACAACAGACTTTTGTTGCCGTTAGTAGTTCAAGCGGTGGTTCAGTTACTACTCCGGCGTATACGCAAAACGGTTACACATGGTATAGTAGTAATATTGCTGTGACATCTACTTCTGTGGTATACGGACAAGGGGTGTTTACCGCACTTAATTCTGGAAGTACTACAGCGTATACTTCTGAAGATTGTTTACAATGGAATATACAAGGTGTAGCAGGCTCTGCCTATGCTAATAATGTAGCATTTGGTTTTGGAACAAATAACTATGGTTTAATTGCAACACTGACTAGCACAAGTAGTGGTAGTATAATTAGTGCAGGTTGCAGAACTAAAGGCAGACCTTCGGTGACATCGGGTGTTATTACCAGTGTTAACGAGTGGGAACCAGGCTCTGGCTATGTTACATCAGCAGGAGCAACAACATATAATACACCTGCTGTTACGGTAACAGACCCGAATATTACAACAAACGTATTGTTTGTTCAACGATTAAGTCAGGGCGTGTTATCAAGCCCGACATTCAATAACAAAGGTAACGGTTACAATAGTAATTCAACTGTAATTTTAGTAACAGGTAGTGGATATGCTGATCAATATCAAACTGGATTAACTGTTATTTTAAATAATTTAACAAGATTGCCTAGCCCAGGCGATAACTTGACAATTACAGGGGTAAGTCAAATTTATAAAGTTACTAGTGCATACCCAGTATTTGGAACTATTGCTCCAAATTTAGAAGCAAATATTTCAGTTAGCCCTGCAATAATTCCTGCAAACTCAACCGCTAACGGCACAATAATTAGTATACGTACAAAATATAGCCAGGCAAGATTAACAAATCATGATTTCTTATACATCGGTTCGGGAGATTTAACTAATTCGTTGTACCCAGCAACAAGTTCTGCAAACTCTCAATCCAATAATCAAACAGTTGAAGCCAACTATGGTCGTGTATTCTATACATCAACAGATCAAGACGGTAACTTTAAGGTTGGCAGTTTGTTTGGAGTTCAACAAGCAACTGGAATTGTTACATTAAGTGCAAGCCAATTTGGAATATCTGGATTGAATAGTTTAAGTTTAGGGGGTATTAGTGTTGGTGGATCAGGTGTAATTATTACACAATTTAGCACCGATGGTACATTCAGTGCTAATAGCGATAGTGTGATAGCAACTCAAAAATCAATTAAAACATATTTAACAAGTCGTTTAAGTCAAGGCGGTTCTAATACGTTCACAGGACAATTAACAGCCGGCACAGTGGTAGTAGGTAGTCCAAATCTTATTAAATCTACTATACCTAACGGTACAACAGGTTCAAATGTAAAAATGACCAGTAAAGTATATTTTGGCCAAGTTTTAAATGCAGGTCCTGTTAACATCGGTGTTGACGGAAACTTAGCTGCCTTATACTTTTTTGCAAGAAATTCTTGGTATAAAACTGTTTAGTTTTAGTATAGATAAATAATATTAGAGGAAAGAAAATAAGATGGCTGAATATAAATTAGGTAGAATTAAACCAGTATATCAAGGAACTTGGACAGCTGGAAATTCATACGTTGTTGATGATATTGTTACAGTTGGCGGCAAAACATATATTTGTGTAATATCAAATACCGCATCTGTAGCGTTTGCTACTGATTTAAATGCTAATCCAACATTGTGGAATTTAATAGCAGACGGATCTACTTGGAGAGGTACATGGCAAAATAGTACTACCTTTAACGTTGGCGATTTATCCTTGTACGGAGGAGTAATATATCAATGTTTAACACCTCATACTAGTACAAGTGCAACAGCTTCTTTAACTGCAACAGGAATTACAGTTAGTGGTGGCACAGCTACTATCACATATTCTGCACAAATTGTTCAACCATTCTTAATTGGTTCAACAATTACCTTAGCTGGGTTCAGTCCTACTTCAACAAGCGGTACAGTTAATACAGTTAATACTACATTTACAGTAGTAACTTGTTCTACTACCCAACTAACATTTGCATTAACTGGAACATACACATCTGGTACACTTGGCACAGTATCTGGCCCAAGTCAATTAGGGTTAGAAAACAGTCAATACAATAATATTCCAAGTCCAGTAATTGGTGCTAACGGAACATTTACTTGCGCATCAACTACATTGAATGTAGGTATGGCAGTAGTTATTTCTGGAACTAACACCGGCGCTGGATCGGTAACAACTGGCACATACTATATTATTGCTACGAATGGATTAGGAACAGGCTTTACATTAAGTGCCACGCAAGGCGGCCCAGCAATAACAACTTCAGCAGGAACACCCGTTGGTCTAACATTTGTAATTGAGTATTGGGTTCCATATTCAAGCAACATCAACTGGCTAGGCGCTTGGACAATCAATACACGTTATAAATTAAACGATCTAATTAGTTACGGCGGATATACTTATATTTGTAATACTGCACATGTATCAGCAAATACAACTGCATTAGGACTTGAAAACGACCAGCTTAAATGGTCAACATTCAATGCTGGTATCTATTATCAAGGAGCCTGGAGTGGATCAAGTGTTCGATATCGCGCTAATGATGTTGTAACTTATGGCGCTAATCTTTACATTTGTACTACGCAACACACTTCATCAGCTACATTTGCATCAGCTAATTTTAGTTTATTTGTTTCAGGCTTTGAATACCTAAATACATGGTCAAATAGTTCGACTTATGTTCAAGGGGATGTAGTTAGCTATGGTGGATATACTTATGTTGCCTTACAGAATCATACCGGACAAACTCCTAGCACTGCTTCTACATATTGGCAACCATTTACAACCGGTTTAACTTTTGCCGGAGCATGGACAACAGCACCTTCTGGAATACAAACCGGACAAACTGGTTATAGAATTGGCGATGTTGTGACACTCGATGGTTATACATATCTTGCTCTTGCGGATAATGCTGTTCAAACACCAACTATTACAGCATCAACTACTGGCGTAGCAACTATGCCTAGTACTACTATTAGTCCAACTGGTGTGCTAACAATTAGTGGTACACCTACTGGACAAGCAGTTACTATTGGAATGTACCTAAGTGGCGGCGGCCTAACTACTAATACTTATTATATTACCGGTGGCAGTGGAACAGTATGGACTACCAATTATACCGGTACTCTTATTTCTAGTACAACTATCACAGGCACATTAAATACTCTTACTACAGCATCAACTGCTAATTTAATTGCCGGATTACCAATAACATTTGCATCTGGCATTTCAGTCACTGGGTTGGTTAGTTCAACACAATATTATGTCTTAACAGTTCCAACTGCAACCACTTTCACGGTTAGTACACTGCAATCAGGCGGAATACAAACAACAGTATCAACACAGACAGGATTAACTGTAACGGCTACAACTAATCCAAAACCTCCATTTGCATCATATTGGGGACAATTAACTTCTGGCATTAAGTGGACTCCTAGTTATAATACATACACTGGACTTTCAGCTACAAACATTGTAGGTACAGGATCTGGTGCAGTATTTACAGTGCTTGCAAAAAATACAACATACACCGTGACTGTGACTAGTCCAGGTAGCGGATATGCCGCAACTAACACTATGAAAATTCTAGGTACAAGCCTAGGAGGATTAAGTCCAGCAAATGATTTAACAATTACTGTTGCGTCAGTGACTACTGGAGCAATTAATACAATTACCTCAACAGGTATCAGTGTCACGTGGGCTACTAGCACAGCTTATGTGCTGGGGGATACTGTTTTATGGGGCGTAAGTACATATATTTGCGTATTAGCACACACTTCAGCAACCGGAAATCGTCCGGATAATGATACTGTTGGTACATATTGGAATTTAATGGCATCGGGTACAGAACAAGCTGTTCTTACTACGCAAGGTGATATGTTTTATTATGGTGCTAATGGTCCAACACGTTTGCCAATTGGTGCCGACGGCCAAGTTTTACGTGTAAACAATAATCAGCCTTCGTGGCAATATTATGGACAAATTAATAATCTTGTATATGTTGCTCCTACTGGATCAGATGTTACAACTCAAGGCCAAGGAACAACTATTGATAAACCTTGGCAAAGTATTCGTTACGCTTGTCAACAAGTTGAAGACGGTTATTTAAACCCTAATGCTAAATTTTTACTAACAGCTAGTAAAGAATTTATGATGAAGGAAGTTAACAATTATATCTATTATCAATATAGTGTTAACGTAACTGGTACATCAAGTACAACGATTACTGTTGGCGGCACAAGTACAGTTGCACAAATAACTACTGCAAACTTATATGTTGGTATGCCAATTGTATTCACAATAAGTTCTGGCAATATCGTTGCAGGCACAACATATTTTGTTGCTCAAGTACTATCAAGCACAACATTTACTATTGCTACAAGTTATGCAAATGCACTTGTTCCTACATTGTTTACAGTAGGTACTGGTAGTGCTAACGTTGGTACATATTCATATCTTGGTAGCAAGTCAGAACGTGATACCGGTTTAGTAATTCAAGGACTAATATTTGATATTACACACAACGGTACATATCAAACAACTACTAACGTTCAAGCGTTCTTTAACTCAACCGGCTCAACATTTGCTACTGGTGTTTATGCGTATGATGTAACAGCGTTCAATGGCGGATTAAATTATCTTGCAAATACATTAATTCCAAACGTATTAGCTAATACTGCACCCGGAACTAACTATCAATTGACATTGAATCCAGCAATCGCAACAACTGGTGCAAATGGTAACGGTACAACTGCTACTATTACCTACTCTGGTTCAGCATTCACTGTGGGTAGTTACATTGTAGTAGCCGGAGTTACACCAACAAGTTACAATGGTACTTGGCAAGTTACTGCAAGTAGTTCTGGAAGCGTAAGTTTCTTAAGTACAACTACAGGAGGACAAACTGTTGCAGGTACTGTTCAAACAGAAAAGGCTAAACAACAAATCAATACAAATTACACCGTTGAATCTGGTGTACTATCAAAAGCACAAACACTTGTCGGATATTTGACAAGTTGCTTATCAGCCGGTACAACTAATAACGTATTACCAGCTGTTATCAATCCAGCTACTACTATTAGTATTAAAACAGGTACATATAATGAAGTCCTTCCAATCAATGTTCCAGCTTACACAGCACTTGTTGGCGACGAACTTCGTTCAACAGTAGTACAACCATTTGCGGCAGACGTAACACTAGCTACTGTTGTTCCTAAAGCAGTAGTGGCTCTAAACAGAATTAAGACATTAATTCCAAACTTGATGAGCAATACTGCTATCACTCCGACAACTGGAAATACTACAGCGCAGGTAACAAGTTTGCCAGCGGCGTCAACTGGTAGTTCAACTGCTATTACTAATTTACAAACAAGTTTTAATATCATATATGAACTAGTCGCTACTGGATTGCATGGCACACCTGTGATTCAGATGCCACAACCAACAGGATACAGTACTGGTAGCATAACTAACATAGCCTATGCAACAACATCAGGTAGCAATCCAACTGGTACTACTACTGGTTATGCAACTGCATTTACACAAATCCAACAAAATTATAATTTCTTAATTACAGAAACTCTACAATATTTGGCTAACAACCCAGGAACATCTGGATTTACTACAAGTAATGCAACACAATACGGATTAGGTGTTCGTGATATTACTTACATTTTAGACAGCGTACTATATGATTTAACTTATGGTGGTAACACACAAAGTTTAATTGCAGGTGCGGCTTATTATTCGTTAAATATTTTACAAATTACTGCGGCACAAACAGCCGCGTATACAGCCGCACTAACTCGCTTAAGAGCGGCAATCATTACAGTTGCACGAGGAACAGGTTTTAGCCCAACATCAGGTAATAACGTTGTACAAGTCACAGTAGGCGGTGATGGTGGCGTAGCAGCCTCTAACTTTGCAGGCGATCGTATTCAGAACGTTATTAACTGGATCAACAATGCGGCAGCAGACGCACAAGTATTACCATACATTGGGGCTCAATCGGTTGCACTACAGACTGCATTTAACACAGTTACTGGTTTAATCAGCAATATTGCCAGTGATGCACAATATTGGGTTTACAAATATTATCAAAGTGTAACATACAGCAATCCAAACTTGATTAATCGAGATGCAACATTAATTGCAACATATACTGCATATGACATGGTGTTTGGATCAAACTTTAATGCTATCCAAATTGCTCGTGCATTTAATCGTGCTAACACAAGTGCTACAAACTTACGTTCATCAACTAGTGGAGAACTAGCTCCAACATTAGGTGCAATCAACTTCATGTATTATAAGATGAAGCAAATTGCGGCAAGTGGTGCAGTTGCACAAATTCAAACTACTATTGATGATTTAACCGGCTACTTACAAGGTGGTCCTGCGGCACCCCCACAAATTACATGGCCACAACAGGCATTACCACAAGCTACTTACACAAGCGTAACAGCTCTAAGCGTAACAGGCGGTGGTGACGGCACAGCGGCATTTACAATTACACGTTTATCAAATGGTAATGGATACTATTCATACACAGTAGTTCCAACAGTTGCTGGAGCCAGCTACACTACAAGTAGTAAATTACGTATTAGTGGGGCATCAATCGGCGGAACAAGCCCAACAAATGATATTACACTTAATGTAACACAAGTTAGTAGCGGCGGAGTGCAATATGTAACAGTTTCTGATCCAGGCACTGTAATTGGTATGCTAGAAGCAAACCGTGCATATTTGATTGCTGAAGCAGTAGCATACTTTACTACAAACTATAGTTCATTAACAAGTAATCCTAACTATAGTTTACCTAAAACACAGCGCGACATGGGTTATATTTTAGATGCTTTACACTATGATATGATTTACGGTGGTAACTGGGCAAGTCAAAATGCTGGTATGGCTTATTACTCAGCATTGTATGGTACACAGATATCATCAGGGTTTGGCACTGCGTTTGCGGCAACACTTAACTATATTGCTACATTATTAAATTCATATGTAATAACAGGCACTAGTTATGGTAGTTCATTACAAGCAACTGTGACTCAAGTATTGCCAACAACTAACATGGTTGCAGGATCATCACGTGATGCCGGTCGTATGCAAACACTAATGTTTGTTGTAATTGATATTGTTAACAACGGTTTAACAACTGGCGTTCCAACTGCAATTATTACTACAATTACAAGCGGTACAACATTTACAACTGGTACTTTGAGTAATACAATTACTAATACTAATGGAACTACAGTCACACTACAAACTGCCGCAAGTTATAACCAAGGTACTCCTATTTTAACCGGTGGTTCAATTACAACAACTTCGGGGTTAGCCGCAACTACTACATATTACGTTGCCGCAACTACAACAAGTTCAACAACAGTAACATTATCAACTTCGCTTGCTAACGTTTACGCTGGTACTGTAATTACGTTTACTGGTGGATCGACTGCTATTTCAAACGGTGCAGTAACCGTTGGCTCAGCCAACCACGGACTAAGTGCAGGCGACATGATTATTCCTCAGTCAACTGCTAACGGGTTGGTATCGACAATTATTGGTTCTACAGTTACTCCGTATTATGTTATTAGTACAGGGCTAACTTCAACACAGTTTCAATTGTCAAACAGCTATAACGGCACAGCAATTACTACATTTACTACTGGCAGTGGTTTAACACAAAGTATTCAAACTATCAACATGCCACAGCTAACAACAGCTAGTTCAACAGCCTTAGCCGCTTGGACAGCAGTAAGCGCAAGTGTTCCGACATATCAGTCTGGTTCAACTGCGACATTTACTGCTACAATTAATGGTACAACTACTATTAACGTTACAGCAGTGTCTTCTGGAACTATTGCATTAGGCATGGTATTAACTGCTACTGGTATTACCGGCGGCGCCACAATTACAGCATTTGGTACAGGTACTGGTAACACTGGTACCTATACAATAAGTGTTGCCGCTACTAGTGGTACTGTTGCTATACCTGTCACCGGTGTAGCGGTATCGGCGGTAAGTCAATCTAGTGTTGTAGGCTATATTAATACAAACTATACAGCATTTACTTATAATCAAAATTATACACAGCGTGATGTGTTTAATGTTACATTGGCTATATTCCTTGATACATTGTTAGGCAGTAACTTTGCCACTGTGCAAGCTGGCCGTGCTTATAATAGAACACAAGATTATCAACTACAAGGATATGAGTTAACTGTAACTACTGCGGCGTTGAATTATCTGCAAACGCTAGTGGCCACAACACTTTCAAATTCAACATATCTAGCTCAATTAACAGCTTCGACTAACAACCTTAATACAATTATTAGTTATTTAGGTACAAGTCAGTATGTTCAACCTCAAATGAATGGAACTATATCCTATAATAATACTTTAGGTATTATCGAAGGAGCCGAGATCTTACGTGCTAATATTCCGTTCTTGCAGTCTGAAGTTACAGCCTACTATGCATCTCTATACACTTATACTTTAAGTTCAACTACAACTGGTACAAATATAATTACAACTGGTTCGGCACATAGTTTAGTAGTAAACGACCCTGTACAATTTACTGCAACTACAGCTTCAACAACAGCAACCGCGGCCAATGCTAGTAATCAAATTACAGTTAATTCTATTACAGGCCTAGTACCAAACGGCACAGTAGTTTTTGGTACAGGATTTGGTAATATTCAAGCTGGAACAACTTATTGGGTATTAACAGCAACTTCTAATTATATAACAGTATCTAGTATTGGTCTTGGTGGAGCAATATTTACAACCGGTGTAGTAGCAAGTACTTCTAGTACCGTTTCATATACCGGATTTGTAAGTGGCGGCTTAACAGCTGGCACAACATATTATGTTGCAAGTGCGCCTAGTACAACTACATTTACAGTAACAACTATTGAAGGGTATACAAATATTAACACTGGTTCCACAGGAGCAACAGTACAACTTTCATCCGTAGCAACTCCAGCATTTACTGTAGCATATTATTATCCAGTAGCATTAACACAGAATGATATTCAATATTACTTAAATGCTATCATTTATGATTTACAATATACTGGTAACTATAGAAGTTTACGTTATGCACAAGTATTGTTAAATTCAATTAACGGTTCTGCAAAATCTAACATGTGGTTAGTACGTAATGCTTCTGGTATTCGTAATATGACTATGAACGGTTTAACTGGATATTTAGGAAATGCTAGTGTAACGTTTGGAACAAAACGACCAATAGGTGGTGCCTTCACAAGTTTAGATCCAGGATTTGGACCAAACGATAGCAATGCGTGGATCTATGGACGTAGCTGTTATGTACAGAACTGTACAATGTTTGGATATGCCGCATACGGTGCTAAAGTTGACGGTGCATTACACGCCGGCGGATACCACTCTATGGTATCTAACGATTACACATGCATTATTGGAGACGGTATTGGTTGGATGACCACTGGAGCCGGATCTTTATCAGAGCTAGTATCGGTTTTTAACTACTATAGCTATGCAGGTTATATGGCAGAGTTAGGCGGACGTATTCGTGCTACTAACGGTAACAGTTCATATGGTACATACGGTGTAGTAGCCGAAGGCGTTGACACAACCGAAGTTCCCTTATACGGAAATTTAAATAATCGTGCTAATCCTGCTCAGATTACTAACGTAGTAACAGATGCAGTAGGACAAGTTTATCGATTTGAATATGGAAACGCAGGTACAAACTATACTAGTGCCGTACCCACTATCAGTGGTTCAGGCTATAATTCCGCTGTATTCCAAGACGAATTCCGTGATGCAGGATTGTTTGAAACAAGGTTGATCGATCTTAACGATGGAAACGGTTACGGAGGAAGCAAATATATAACAGCTTCTAACTCTGCACAACCTAATACTACACCTTATCAAATTGTAATATCAGCAACTGACGGAGCACTATCTACCGCTTATCTGGGAATGCGTGTACAACTTACAGCAGGTACTGGAGTTGGACAATATGGAAATATTTTAAGTTATAATAATGGTAGCAAAACTGCTCTTGTAATTAAAGATAGTGTATCTTTACCATCGATAACTGCAACTACAAATGCTACTGCAACTTTATCAGCTTCAAGCATTGCAGTTACTACTGGTATATTAACAGTAGGCACTGTTTCAGGAACTATTGCAGTTGGTATGTTCTTAACTGGCGGCTCAATTGCCGCAGGTGTATATATTGTTTCAAATATCAGTGGATCTGGTGCTGGATCAACGTGGCAGACTAATACAACTGTTGCACAATCGAGCACAACAATTACTGCTACACAAAATACATTAACAGTATCTAGTACTGCAAATATGTATAATGGTATGCCAATTTATGTTGGCACTGCGATTGCAGGACTGACTGCGCTTGGGTTGTATTATATTCAAGGATTAACTACTTCAAATACATTTAGTTTAGCAACTGGTGCTACAATTACTGCTAGCAACGCTAATATTGTTTCTGTAACTACAACTACTGTAACTACTGTAACTATAACAGCGGCTTCAGTTGTTAATAATTTAATTACATCATCTAACTCTTTAACAGCTGGCCAAACTATATCTTTTGGTACAGCATTTAATGGCATTGATACTGGTACTTTATATTATGTTAATGCAACTAATTTATCACCTACATCATTTGCAGTGAGTACAACTCCATTTACTGGAACAACTGTAACTATTACAAGTTCAGCAACTGGACTAAGCATTACAGGTACAGTAGGAACAGCAATATATGCCGCAGGTTGGGATCATGTAATTTCTGGTTTTGTAAGTGCATCTTTTGGATCACCAACAACAACAGTAACATATTCTAATATTTTAGATCTAACTACAACTTATATTATTGAACCTCGTATTAGCTACAGTGCTCCTAGTTACTCGGCAACTTCTAGAACTGTTGTTAGTGCAGGATACGGTGCAGTTACTTACGGTAATAAGAATTTTGTAGCAACTAATACTAACGGTACAACAACACAGTTCTCAACAGACGGTAAGACCTGGCAAGCTGGTGGCGCATTGCCAAGCAGCCAAGTGTGGAATAACGTTATATACGGAGGCGGCCAAGGCGCAACAGCCACAGCAGTATTGGGCGGCTTTGGCGGATCTGGAGCAGTCTTAACTCCTGTTATTGTAAATCAACAAGTTACTAGTGTAATTATTACTAATGGTGGTTATAACTATACAACACCGCCAACTATTATATTTGTAGGTACTAGTGGTTCAGGTGCACAAGCAACATGTACAGTTCTTAACGGCGCAATTACTAGCGTAACTATGACAGTTAATGGTTCTGGATATATTTCAGCACCAAGTGTAATAATAACAACTAGTGTTGTTAGTAGTACAACCATGAACACATGGGGTAAGAACTATTATGGATCTCCAACAGTTACGTTTGATACACCTCAAAATTTATCAACAAACACTTATCCTGCAAGTACCTTACTTACATTGAATAACTATTATATTGTAGCGGCTACTGGAAGAATTTATAAATGTACTGTAGCAGGAACAACTAGTAGTACTATTCCGTCATTTGATGTGTTTAATACTACAACATTGACACAGACAAACGGAAGTGCTACATTGCAATATGTTGCTACCTTAGCAAGTGCAACTGGCAACTATAGTAACGGTTCAATTACATCTCTAACTATAACAAATACTGGATATGGTTATACTAGTATTCCAAATATTAGTGTTATAGATCCAAGTGCATTGTATTTGGCTATGAGTACCACAGCATCAACTGGTACTTATTTTGCTTATAACATTGTGTCTACTTTAGGATCATCATGGACTGCACTTGGAGGCACAGCTTATATTTCTGTACTAAACTTGTATGGTTTAGCTTACGGCAATGGTGTTTATGTAGCAGTTGGTGGCGCAAGCGGAACAGCAACTGCCGCATCTACAGGAACACCGACATCTTCAGGTAATTGGACAGCAAGAACTCTAACGGCATTGAGTGCAGGATACTATTCGGCTGTGGCCTTTGGTTCTGGTGGAAATGCTAGCGGAACATTTATTGCTATCAACTATGGTGGAAATATTACTAGTGTATCTAACAATGGTACTACTTGGACTGCGGGTGGCACTTTACCGACTACACAAAACTGGATAAGTGTTTCATACGGTAATAACAGATTTATTGCTCTAGCATCAAACGGAGCGGTGGCTTATAGTGTAAACTATGGTACATCGTGGACTGCAAGCCCAACATGTTCAGGCACTACAACAAGCATATTAAGTTCAACCTATACTTGGACTAAGATTGGCTACGGTCAAGGATTATTCTTTGCAGTAGCACAAAGTACAGTAGCGGCAACCAGCCCAGATGGCATTACTTGGACAGTACGTACAATGCCTGGATCTGCTACCAACTGGAGTGCAGTTGCATTTGGAAATCCAAGTAATCAGACTAGCAACGTAATCGGCGCTCAGCCAATTTGGGTTGCAGTAAGTAGCACAACTGGAACTGTAGCCGCAAGTATGCGAATTGGCCCACAACCACTCGGCCGTATGAAAGTAGTTAGCAATGCAATTACAGAAATACGAGTAATTGAACCAGGAAGCGGATTTGCTAAAGGTAACATCAGTGCAACAACCGCAAGCACAAACGTAATTACATCCGATGACATTACAGGCCTAAGCACAAGTATTGCTAATAATCAACCAATAGAATTTAATACAGTAAGTAGTGGCGGTTTAACAACTAATACAACCTACTATGTAATTGGTTCAAGTGTGACCACAACAGTGGCACCAGCAGGAACTTTCCAAGTTACTGCTACAGCAGGCAGTGTTACTCCAGTAGCATTAACAACTACAAGTCCTGTAGGTATGATTTATACTGCCGGCCCAATTGTTACACAACTTGATCCTAATAAAGTCAATACTGCGCCAACTCGTGTACGTACAAGCGACGGTGTGTTAGCAAATCCTAGTTTCCAAAATAGAGGATTGAATAATACTACCGCTACAGCAAGTACATTTGGCGACGGCTATGCTGATTTATATCAGAATAGTGCTTATATAAACGTTAGTGGAATTTATGGCATACCAACAGCCGGCGCAAACGTTCAATTTGCAACAATCACTGGAAGTGCCCAATGGTACAAGTTAGTGCAGGTAACAAATATTTTAGGAATATCCGGCAATTATACTGCAACATTCCAAATTAATCCCGCATTAACTACACTACTTGCACCGCCTAATGGTACACTAATCACTACAAGATTGAAATATAGTCAAGTTCGTTTAACCGGTCATGACTTCTTGTATATTGGTTCAGGTAATCAGACACAAACTAACTATCCCAATGTAACTTCGGCTAATGCTATCCAAGCTAACCAATCTTATCCAAACGGTGGTGGCCGTGTGTTCTTTACAAGTACTGACCAAGACGGTAACTTCAACGTTGGTAACTTGTTTGGAGTTCAACAGTCAACTGGTACTGCTACATTAAACGCTAGTGCGTTTGCTCTAAGCGGATTGCAGAGTTTGACATTGGGTAATTTAAGTGTTGGTACAGGATCTGCAACTATTACTAGTTTCAGTACGGATCCGTACTTTACAGCTAACAGCGATAACGTTGTACCAACACAAAAAGCTATTAAATCGTACATTACAGCACAAATTGGTGGTGGATCAAGTAGTTTGAACGTAAATACACTAACAGCTGGGCAAATTCAAATTGCCAACAATACGATAAGTAATACGACAGGAAATCAAATCTATGTAACAAGTAAAATGACGTTTACCGGTGGTGTCGATGGCGCACCGATAGCACTTTTATTCTTTGGACAGAAATAAACATAAAATTGGAGAAATAATATGGCAGCAGGATCAGGAATTAAATTTACACAAGCTCAAACAGCGGCTAACATTGCAACGTTAAACCCAGTATACTATACAGTACCAACAGGTTATTATGGAGTATATAATATTTCATTCACCAATACTAGTAGTGCGGCACAGACTATTAGATTGTATATTGGTACAAGTACAAACTCGGCCCCGCAAGCAAGCGAATGTCTAGAATACCAAACAACTATTGCTCCGTACGGTGTATTTGAACGTACAGGTATTGTTGTTGATGCTGGCAAAAACTTTATTGTAGGCAGTTCTGGGGGCGCAGGCGGTGTAGGTACACCTACGGGTGCTGTTAACTTAAACATCTACGGCATTGAAACATCTACATCATAATTTTAAGAGAGACAACAAATGGGACGTTATAATAGTGTAATATCATCAGCGAGTATTTCAGCAGGAACTACTCTGTTAACACCTGGACAAGGTGTGTTTAGCGAAATCACTGCTGGAGGTGTTGCCGTACAACTTCCTAATCCTGCGTTGTATAACGGTGGCAATATCGTATTTTACAATAGTAGTGGCTCAACCTCTACGTTACAGACTACTGCTAATGGTGGTAGTATTCAAGGCCCTGGATTAACTACGGCTACTACCCAAAACATCTCAGCTAATTCTACATCAATTCTATATTCAGATGGACAAAACTGGACACAAATAGCCGCAGGTGGCGGACCAGTTGCGGCCAGTACACTAACCGCAACTTCAACAGTTAACTTAACTCCAGCAGGTGCAGTAGTTACGATTAGTCCAACCGCATCTGGAGGCCAGGTAGTTATTGCTAGTCCAACCGCAGGTACTACTGGTACAATAGACAATATGAATATTGGTGCTACTACTCGCGGCACCGGCGCATTTACTACATTAAATGCTAACAGTACAGTTACTCTAAGTCCAGCAAATACTAGTGTAACAATTAGTCCAAGCGGAACTGGTACACTAGTCGTAGCACCTGCAGGAACAACTAATACCATTGACAACGTGATAATAGGAAATACCACACGTGCCGCTGGATATTTTACAACTTTACAATCAAATGCCGCAACAGCATTCACAAGAAATACACAGGGTACTACAGCAACAGATTCATCTAATACATTGTTAGTTAGCGGTGGCTTGGGTGTCAGCGGTACAATATACACCGTTGGATTTGTTGAAACTTCAAGTATTACATTTAAAGAAAATATCAATCCTATTGCAGGGGCATTAGATGCAATACTACAATTAACTGGTGTAACTTACGATCGTAAAGATACTAAAAAACACGAAGCTGGTTTAATTGCTGAAGAAGTTTATAAACATGCTCCAGATTTAGTAGCACTGGATGAAAAAGGTAAACCTTACGGTATTCATTATACAAAAGTAAGTGTGTATTTGATCGAGTGTATTAAAACTTTACAAGCAGAAATCAACGAACTAAAAGGCAAAAAAAGTAAAAAAGGTAAGAATTAATGGCAACGTTTAAGAATACTTTAATTCAACAAACTAGTGCATCTGCACTGGTTAACGGTAATACTGGTCAGCGAAGTACTGGCAACTTAGGTGCTGCCGCAAATGGCGGTTTGCGTTATAACACCGATTATAATAACTTTGAATTTTACTCTAATGCCACTTACTGGCCACCTTCTGGTGGACAAACTGGAACCTCAACTCCCGGTTCCAGTTCTACATCGCAGTGGTATAATCCAATACAACGTCCTCAATTATTTCCACAAGGGCCTGCGCAAACACATACACCTACAAATTATGCCGCGGGTGTTGGGCAAAGTAGCGGAAATCCTGCGGCTAGCGCATTAGAAATTAAAGCCTATAATCCTGGTGCAGGCGACGGAGTTTACTGGATTAATGTTCCAGGACTTGGAGCAACACAGGTATATTGTCTAATGAATCAAGCGGCTGCTGGCGGTGGATGGATGATGGCTATGAAAATGACTCGTGGTAGTACTTTTACCTACGGGTCAAGCTACTGGACTAGTAATAACGTATTAAATGATAATAGCAGTTATTGGAATCAAAATGACGGAGATGCAAAATTTAACTTGTACAACTATTATCTAGCTAAAGATATTATGGCGGTATTTCCAGACTTAAGCAATGGCGGAAGTATTCCAGGTTACGGTCAGTACGCATGGGTAGAAAATAATTTCAACAATGCATCAACTGTTGGTCCCACATACGGATCCGGTCAAGGTACTGGAACTACGGATCAGCCTGGATTAAGCCCAGGATGGGCAACACCCGGTGGTTCTCGTATTACATTATTACAACATTTTAATCAAAAAACTAGATACTATCTTCAAGATGCTGAAAATTTTATTGGAGGTCCTGCTTACGGACAGTGGTCTAGTCAAGCTGACATACACTTTTACGGATTTAATTGGCAGGACAACCTTAACACTCGTTGGGGATTTGGCTACAACGAAAACGGTGGCGGCTCGTTCCCAAACGGCGCGAACGGTTCAGACGATATCAGTGCAGGTATTGGGACCCCTTATTACTCAGCAGGCGACCAAATCAACTGTTGTCAAAACCGCAATGGTGTAAATCGCTCAGTGAGATGTATAATCTATGTCAGATAACCAACTATTTTTTACAGATGCAAATGGTGATGTTTTTAAACAAACAGACGAACCGCACGGCTTATTTTATACAGATGAAAAAGGTAATCTTTTTAGAAAGGCTGTTGACGGATTAATGGTGCCAATGCGCCCGCCTCGTACTAGCTTAGAAAAATATATCGAACATGCTGAAAAATTTATAGGGCATGACGATACTGATGTAGATGAATATGCACAGTTATTGGCTAAAAATACACAAGATTTACACGATGGTGTAATTACCCTTGAAGAATATGTAGCTAATACACCATATCCTCCAGTCGAAGACGATCACGAATCACTACATCCGCATAGAATGATGTTGCACATGCGAAAAATGATTGAAGATCGTCATCCTTTGGAATATGCAGGTCAAAATAACACAGATGATACAAAATAAAGAAAACGGAGTTAGATAATGGCAACAGTACAATCACTTACGATTAACGATACAGGTTATATTCAGTTACCTTCGGGAACAACAGCACAACGCCCCGGCTCGCCCTCAACTGGCATGATTAGATATAATACAGACGTTGCTAGATTAGAGCAATATAACGGATCAGCTTGGCAACCATTTCCTTTACAAAAAACAATTTTTACCTATAACGGCGGCGATCAGACATTTACTGTACCAACTGGCGTAACTACCATTTATGTAAAAGTCTGGGGAGCAGGCGGTGGTGGCGGTAATATCAGTGGCTGGTCAGGCGGTGGATCAGGCGGCGGCGGCGGATTTTCAAGTGGTACTATTAGTACCAACGGTGGTACTAACTATACTATCGTAGTCGGCGGCGGCGGAAATACCCAAAGTTCATCACGCACTTATGGCGGAGGAGGCCAAGCTGCCAATGGATGGGGCCCAGGTTCAGGTGGCGGCCAGTCAGGAATTTATGTATATTCTGGAGGCACAGTATTCAGCGGCGGAACCTTTAACGGCTCGACGGGTAATGCCATTTTAATTGCAGGTGGTGGTGGAGGCGGAGGCGCAAATCGTAATCCAGGATCAACACGTGGTGGCGCTGGCGGTGGGTCTTGTGGTCAGAACGGTTCAGCAAACTACGGTAACGACTGGGGTAACGGTGGAACACAAACTACTGGTGGTACTGGTAACGGTGGTACTGGCGGCGCAATGTCTGGATCTAACTGCAACGTTTCATATGGTGCAGGCGGTGGCGGTGGTTGGTATGGCGGCGGTGCAGGCTATTACACTGAACCCTTAGATATGGGTGGCGGTGGTGGCGGCTCTGGATATATTAACGGAACTTACGTTACTAACGGACAAACGATTCAAGGTTCAGGACAAGCGCCCGGCGGTGAAGCTGATATCGATCGAGCAGCCGCTGGACAAGGCGGAAATGACGTTAATCAGGGCAGTGTTACCAATGGATCTCCGGGACGTGTTGTAATTTATTATTAAATTACTTAAAATTAGGACCGCAAATCCAACCAACAAGGGCGTGACGAACGCCCTTTGTTACGGGCTTAACTTCATGCAATGTGTACGAAGGAAAAACAGTCATTGCTCCTTTTTTCCTAGCAACAAGATGCGGTTTACTACTAGAATACAATAGAACATCTCCTCCTTCATAACTCTCTTCGTCATCAAGCTGAATAGTAAAACTTAATTTTCTAGCACGTGGACTTTTATAAGACATGTCTATATGCGATGCATAAAAATCTCCAAGATTATATTTGGTAAACTGTAGATTTTGAACATAATCTAAATCATATTTAAAAAATCGATTGTTTGCCATGTGTACATGATCTACTATTTTTTCAAAAATCCAATATATTTCTGATATGTCACTGCGAATCCAAGATAAGTTACATTCTCTAATTTTAGAGTCAATATTATGTCCTTCACCTTCTGCTTCTCCTGTTCCTACTCTAGGCGTATCTGGAGTAGAAAATTCTGGATTATTACCGATTTCAATTATTTTTTCAATTTCTTCTTCTGAAAAAACATTATACATATAGCAAAAGTTTTCTACAATCGAATTTTCTAACCACCAATGATAAACCATATGTTCTCCTTTTTAATATTTAATGATAAAATTTTTGATGATATATAGATCTGACATAAGTACTGCATGATTAATGATATTGTTGTTATAGATGATGCAATAAGTAAAAACTATCAAGATGCTATTGAAGCTCGTATCATGCACGATCCAGCGTTCCCTTGGTATTTTGTTTCTAGTATCAGTAAAAAATCAAAAGACTATTCTCAGTTAGAAGGAGATACTTTTGGTTTTTCTCATCAGTTTTGCAATAGAAACGGCAGTATTAGCAAAATTACAGATTTTTTATTGCCGTTAGCTTATGAAGCATGTGCGCATATTTCTTTTGTTCCTAATAAATTTTATTATGGTCGAGCGTTTATGACTTTACCTGCGCATAATACGAGAAACTTATTACATGTAGACTTACTAGATCCGCATATTTCTGTCTTATATTATATTCACGATTCCACAGGAAATACTGTATTTGTTGATAAAACTATCAACGACTACGATCAGGACACTATAAATACTATAGATAACCTGCCAATACGAAAAGAAGTAACTCCAAAAAAAGGTAGAGTTGTTATTTTTGATGGAAGATTCTACCACGCAAGTTCAAATCCAGATGTTGGAAGAAGATGCATAATAAATTTTAATATAGGGTAACAATGCAAATAAATCATTGGAACAACACAACCAAAGATGCAAAGCAATATAGTATGCATCAATGGTTTCCTACTTCGATATATGTATCCGAAGATGTGATTTCTGTTGACCAAAATCAAGACATTGTTGATCGATGTCTTGATATTGAACAAAAAATCCCCAAGGGCGGAAGTGGCTGGTTATGTAATACATACAACACCCTCGGAACATTAAATTTGTTATCCGATAACAGTTTTAATTTATTAATAAAATCAGTTGAAAAACATGTAAATGAATATGCTACTTGTCTAGGATCTGAACATCAATATAAATGTCAAGATGCGTGGGCAAATATTTCTTACAAATACTCTTATCAAGAATACCACGCACATGCGGCTTGCACAATCAGCGCAGTGTATTACGCTAGTATGCCAGAGGGCTCTAGTGGAATTTATTTTCAAAGCCCTCTAGAACCAGATATGATGCCGCTTAATAACGTTTCATCTGAAAATCCTAACAGTTTCCAGTATTGTTCATACAATCCAAAACCAGGAACACTGATAATTTTTAGATCATATCTCAAACATATGGTACCTATGTGCCAAAATACAGATCCGCGAATCACTATCGCACTAAACTTTTAAGGAGTAAAACATGATTTTACAATTAGGTGATTATAAATTATTCAAAACGCAAGTAGTAAACGATACTATAAAACAACGAATACTAACCGACATATCAAACAAATTCTCATCGACATTTGCAAACCCAATTTCTGGTTTTGATTTGAAAAGTACGGTTGAATTATATTCTGAAATTATAGAGCAACTAAAATCAGAATTAGGAATTTCGGGAACAATCGAGCCTCATCAAGCATGGGTTAATAACTATAAGCCTGGGGAATGGATTGACACACATAACCATAACATTGAAACTTCTGGACACGGGTTTACTGCTATACATTATATTCGATATACACTGGATCACAATCCAACATATTTTATTGTCGATGATAGCGGGGATCAACCTACAGTTGAAGTCCAAGAAAATGATATTTTGATTTATCCAAGAGAAATTCCACACGGTACAGTTGGTACCCCTGAAGCTAAAGATAACCGAATTACTTTAGTTTTTGATTTTTCTATAGTATAATTCATTAATGAATATAATTATTGTTGGCGGAGGTACCGCCGGTTGGATCACCGCTTTTTTACTTTCTAAAAAATGCAGGAATCATAAGATTACTGTTATAGAATCTAGCAGTATTCCTATCATTGGCGTAGGCGAAGGTGTGACTGGAAAACTCACAGACATGTTTGAAGATCCTTTTTTAGGACTTGACGAATTTGAATTTATCCAGGAAACTTGGTCTCTTCCTAAGTACGGAATCAAATTCACTAATTGGACCGGCAACGGCTCCAGTTTTTATTCCCCGATAGAAGGATCTGCAACAGAAAGTTTAAATTTTGATGTATTTCTTTACAATGCTATTCATAAGAATATCGATATTGGCTTGGCCAGTTTTAGCGGACATTTTTATAAAGATAATAAACTACCGTGGCAAGTATTAGATGGTAAATTAAAGTGGACAGGCGGCAAAGCCTACCACATGGATGCCTATAAGGTTGGTGAGTTTTTTAAGAAACGTGCTGTTGGGGTAAATTGCATCGATGCTAAAATTGTAGATGTGTCAGTAACAAACGACGAAATAACATCGGTCGTACTAGATAATAATACAATAGTAGACGGTGATTTTTTTATAGATTGTTCCGGTTTTTCTAAAGTGCTAATGAGTAAGCTAGAAGGTTACAATTGGATTGATGAAAGTGAAAAATTACCAGTTAATAAAGCATTAATCTTTAAACCTAAAAAAGAAAAAAATCCTAAATATCCATATACTCATGCTATTGCCAATGATGCAGGCTGGACTTTTGAAATTCCTACTCGAAATAAAGTAGGTAGGGGTTATATTCATAGCGATCAATTTATTACCAAAGATGCACTGTCTCAAGAAATAGAAAAAAATTACGGCGAGTTTGAAGAAATAAAGACTATATCATTTAGTGCAGGTCGTTGTAGTAGTGCATGGATTAGCAATTGTTTGAGTCTCGGTCTTTCTAGTAATTTTCTAGAACCGTTGCAAGCTACTAGTTTGCATGTGTCAATTACGCAAATAGAAAAATTTATCATAGATTGTCTGATGCCTACCAAAGCAGAAACTATTAATAGTACTGTAATGAAAAAATATAATGAATTTTTTAATATATTAAGTAACGAACTAGTAGATTTTGTTCAAGCTACATATATGGGCGGCAGAATCGATACTGATTTTTGGAAACATATGACCTATGATTCTAAAAAATCTGATAGATTAATTAATATTTTAAATTTAGCAAAACATAGGTTAATTAGATCCAGTGATTTTAATAGTTATAATGGATATGCCGGGCAAGCTATATGGAACTATACTTTAGCTGGCCTAGGGTATTTTAAATCAGATATAATTGAAAAAGTTTTAGCTAATAATAATATTAATTTAGGCGAAGTCGATGTAGGCTGGCAAGAGTTTCATCAAACAATGAAATCTAATTTAAATATTGCATTAACTGTTGACCAATTGAATGATATTCTATTGCAGGGACAAGATTTAAAATTATCAAAGATTAACATCTAATGCAACCTGTACAGTTTTTAGTTGATAAATTTATAGTTGTTAAAGGTTTTATAGATCCGCCAGTTGCAAAATTCCTTTACGAGTATTTAAAATTTTCAACACAGGTATTAGTTGCTAGCGGTGATCAGTTAGCAATAGAGGGTGATGTATTAGTTTCAGGCTGTTTGGGTGCAAGATCGCACGATCAAGTGTTTGATACATTATTAAAAACTAGTAAATCCAAAATAGAAAAATTAATAGGTCTTGAATTATTTCCAACATATACCTATGCAAGACTATATAAAACCGGCAACGAAATGAAACCGCATCGAGATCGCCCAAGTTGCGAAATTAGCGTAACTTTAAAATTATCGGATACTGGAAATTATAATTGGCCAATTTTCATGAACGGGCAAGAAATAAAATTAAATGATGGAGATGCTATAATATATAAAGGTTGCGAACTAGAGCATTGGCGCAACTATTGTGTACATCCTAATTATTATTTAGGACAGATGTTTATGCACTATGTTGATAAGAACGGATCAAATGTTGAATACAAATATGATAAACACTACCATAGATCAATAATTTATGAAAGAGATATAACACATGACTGATTTTTATAATTTTAAGAATTGCAAATCAGATATACAAAGTATCGTACATGTAATAAATTTGCTTGGAACTGATCTTGTTGGGGCGGAGATTGGTGTTTTTAAGGCAGAAAGTTTTTGTACAATACTACAAAACTGTCCTAATATTAAAACACTATACGGAATTGATTCTTACAAACCTTATACAGATTATTTAAAAGAACCATACGACGGCACTCCGGCATATACAATTACACAAAAAGAAATTGATTATATAAAACTAACAGCACATCATAATATACAATGGAGTGGATTTGTTGAAAAAGCTATATTATTTGAAAAAGATAGTAGTCTAGCCCTAAAACACTTTCAAGATAGTAGTTTAGATTTCATATTTTTAGATACATGTATGACTTACGAACAAGCAAAGAAAGATATTGAAGAATGGTTTCCAAAAGTCAAACCAGGAAAATTAGTAGCAGGGCATGATTGGGATAGTAGTGCGGTACAACGTGCAGTTAAAGAATATAGAAAAGAAAATAACATAACATCATCTATAAGTACATTTGATAATACTTGGTGTTGGATTAAAAATGAAGCATAAAAAATTAGAAATTAAACATACAAATTTTATTGGTTCTTACTTTATAGAAGACCTTACAGTATGTGACGAACTAATTGAATATTTCAAAGATCATCCTGATAAACAAGTCAAAGGCTCTACAGGTAATATTGATGGACGAGAACTTGTAATTAATAAGGGAATTAAAGATTCAACAGAAATATATTTTAAAACAGACAATACTGATGCAGTATGGTTGAAATATCAAGATCAACTTGCTGATTGTGTAAATGAATATAAAAAACAATTTCCAAGATGTGAAGACACTGCAAAATGGGGAATTATTGAATGGACAAATTTACAACATTATGCGCCTGGTGGTGGCTATAAATCTTGGCATTCTGAAAGAATTTGTGCAAGCGGGCTACTTGGTACACGCCATTTGGTATTCATGACTTACCTAAACGATGTTACGGATCAAGGCGAAACTGAGTTTTATCATCAAAATATAAAAGTCAAACCTGAAAAAGGGCTTACACTAATATGGCCGGCAGACTGGACACATTATCATAGGGGAATACCATCGCCTGCACAAGAAAAATATATTATTACCGGTTGGTTTAACTTTTTAGAATAGTTATAATTCTAAATAACTTTCTTTACGACCAAATATTCCATTGGCAAAATAATTAAATGCAACTGAATACCTAGAATTTGTTGATTGATTTGGGCTAACCGCATGTATAACTAGTGAAGGCATTAGAATAATCATATCCTCTTCTGGTTGTATACTGTACGAACCAGAATTGATAGTTGTATATTCTGTAAACTCTGGGCAAAGAGTTGATGTAAAAATATTATCATAGTTACGATTTATATTAAAACTACCAAAGTTTGTATCGCTATTTAAATAAAAACACCCACTAATCAAAGAATTTGTATGTGCATGAGGATTAGCATAGCTACCTTGCGGCATACATACTCCCCAACTATTTGTCATATAAAATTTCTGGTTAGGGTTAACCTGTAAATAATCTCTCACATAATGTTCAACATGAGCATCAATTTCTTCTTGTAAAATTTTATATGCTGGTTCACTAAGTAATTGTTGATTACTAGTATACGTAGCTGTTCCTGAATACATAACTTCGTATTTTTCAGTTACAATTAATTCTTTTAGTTCTTTAGTTATTGATTCAAGTTTAGATATATAAACAGGCGTTGGGTATAACTGTAATAAGTTTGATTTAGCCTTGTCCATTTATATCTCCCCGCACATCGATCACACGGTCTAATGGAAATTTAACCCAGTCGGGGTTTTCAAATTTAGCAAAAAATACGTAGGTTAATCTTGAATTATCAGGCGTAGTTCCAAAATATTTATTGGCTTGATGGAATTCGCTAGTACTGTAAACTACTAATCTATTGTAAATATTACCGACCTCAGCAGTTTTTTCAAATGTAGAATTATAAAGATCTCGCATTTCTCTGTACTTGTTAGTATCTATTTCTACTCCTTGATAGAATTTTTTCTTTAACTCTAATAATTCGTCAGGATTAATTTTAGTCACATCAACACTTGGATTTATTCTATGGATAGAAGTGCCAGCATCCAACGGTGCTTCGGGATTCAAATATATTACGCCTGCTATATCCCAGTTTTCAACACTTAGATCATTATGTACCAATCCTATTTCGTAGTTTCCAGGAATTAGCTGAAAACAGGATTCAATATCCCATCCAAATTCGTGGATTCTTAAGTCAACAAATAAAGAAAATATCTGACTTGCAATTTGTTTAGATAGGTCTGCGTTAATTTTTTCTAAAAATTTTGATCGGGTGCCCGGCCATTTACCATCCCCCTTTGCATAGTCTAATTCTAATGCATATTTCCTAATATCATCCGGGTTCTTAAGAAAATTATCAACTATAGTTACTGGAATTTTACTCATATTTTTCCTTATTTTACCATTTTTCTTTTGGGCAGTGAAACATAACTAACCATGTTTTTAATGGCATAAAACATCCGCATTCTTTACAAACTTTAAGTGCATTTAAATGTTCACAAGATTTGCAAATTCGCATACGTTCAGCTTTAACATCGTCTGCGGTTCTAAAACCTGGCCGCTTAGGTCTGTGTTCAAAATCTTCCATAATTATATATCAAATAAAAAATTACCGCTAACCGAAACTCTATACTCATCACTAGTATAAAACGGATACACGCAATGCCGCATACTAGCTGGAAATATAATAATCTTACCATTAAATGTACGATCAGCAGGTATGTCTTCTGTTTGGATTTCTCCTAAACTATTAATAAACACTAAACTAAAATGTCCGGGAATATTGTTATTAGAATTAAGTCCACTTGGACGAGACATCTCGTCTTTAATAGCATACGGGATATTAATCCATATGACAAAACTTAATACTCCCGAATGATTATGTAGGGGATTAAATTCGTGTTTTCTTTGAAAATTAACCCAAAGTTTATCTAACACAATACGATGACTATTTTTGAATAATTTAAAACCTTTCATGTAATTAAAATTAGAATTGAATTCTGTAACTAACGGCATAAGCAAATCTTGAACATGTGCATGACACTTTGTTAGCTCGTATTCATGCTCGAGATTACCAGCTAGTTTGTTATTAAATGGAGTTGCATTACTCCAATCTTTTTTAATTTCATTTATTTCGTTTTTAATAGGGGCAAGTTCTTCTTCGTTAAATTGAGAACGTATTGTGCCTACATTATTAAAAAATTCTGTAAAATATTCCATGATTAAATTAAATCTACTAGATCAAATACTGTTTGCAATTTTGTACGAATAGTTTTTGAACTAAAACTATTCCGTAGACCCTGGTGTAATGGTTTAGGAGCACGATCCATAGTTGCCCACGACCAACCTTGATGTTCGTCACTTAGGACAGGTACAAATTCTGAATCAATTACACACAAGTAGGTGTGAAAATTAAACACACGATCGTTGCTGACAAAAGTTTCTAAAGGAATAGTTTTGATTATTTTAGGATGACTGCCAATTTCTTCGGAAATTTCACGCTGTAGTCCCTGCCACGGAGTCTCACCGATAATATTAGTGCCGCCAACTAATCCCCAAGTCCCTTCATGTTTTCCATCAGATTTTTGTAAGAGCAAAAATCGTCGTGTAGATTTAGCATAAAATAATGCACCACTACATACTATTTGATCTTTTGTATCAGTTATCATCGCAAGGTATTTATGAATAGATTTTTCTCTTGCAAATATTTCTTAAGAAATATTCAAATTGATTTTATTTTTATGTTTGATTTGCAACGTAGTTAAAATTAATAATTACTCGTCTAGAGGTACTAATAGGAGTAGTTCCTGAATGATATTGCAACCCATCAAAAATCAATAATCTATTTGCTTTTGGTTCAACCGTTTCTTTTATGGTAAATTGATCATTGAATGTATTTTTAGCATATTCAAATGGATGCAATTCAGATGCCCGATCATAACGTTCATTATAAACTATTGTATTACCGTCTGAATCGTTCATATACAATAATCCAGTCCAGTGGGGAAATACTTGATCAACATGCGCTTGTTGAACATAGTGGTTATCAGCAATAGTGTTTAATTTAATTCTTATTTGTATTACATTGCTTAAATCATGCCCAGTTTTTGTTATAACATCTGTTATTAATGGAAATACAAAGTTGTAGCTTGAGGATTTTTTTCCAAAATTTGATAAAATTCCATGAGACCACCCATAAGAAAAAGGGCTAGAAGGTTCGGTATTTTCATCTACTTTTGCACCATAAAACCAAGGAAATTCTCTAGAAAAAATTTCTTTTTGTAAAGATTGAAAAACTTTATCAGGTAATACGTTATCAATAATCATCTTATAAAATAAATGTTAAAAGAAATACTAATACGATTTTCATTACTTGTATTTTGAAAAACGCCGTGGCTTAGCCACCCTGGGAATAAAATAAGTTTACCCACTTCTGGTTTATAAAATACTCTAGATGATTTATTAAAAACAAATGAAGATTTTAGTTGTGCGACCGGAGAATCAAAATAGAGATCACCGTCGTCTCCGTTAGTTTTATAGTAATAAACTCCCGATAAATCGGCTGCTCCGTGATCGTGTGTATGAGCAGACTGACCTGGACAAGTCAAAGTCATCCAAGCTGAATCAATTTTATAACTGCTATATTTTTTATCAACGTATTGAAAAACGTGGTATTTCAATTCTTCTTGAAATGCTATTAACTTATACTCATCGAGTAGATTTTTTGAAAAAGTTGGATCGCTTATAAAATGGGTATCAATTGACCATTCATCTTTTTTTTGGAATTTTATATCCGAAAATACATTATCAAAATCTTGCTGTATCTTATCAATCACAGTCTTGTCTATAAATGCATGATATATTGGTGTTGGCCACCAATATTCAGTTGACGTATTTACAGTTCTATTCTCCATAATCCTTGATCGTACTCACCTTCAAAACTCTTAGTCCATGTGACACCGTTCCACATGTACTGAACACTAGTGTATGTATTCGTTTGCCATACCATAGTGTCAGGAAACTGGCTTGAATTAAAAACTACATGCCATGCAGTACCAGTC
>Ga0007807_1000074_pt1 | contig 32541 bp, 24 predicted proteins | sample CryBogCBE12Aug09_FD_71220 | JGI IMG/M metagenome (GOLD analysis project Ga0007807, IMG submission 71220) | Freshwater microbial communities from Crystal Bog, Wisconsin, USA - CBE12Aug09 | ecosystem: Environmental > Aquatic > Freshwater > Lake | place: Crystal Bog, Wisconsin, USA | collected...
CCCTTTACCGAGGAGTGGTGGCTTCGCTTCATCATGCCGCGGGTGGGGACCTGGAAGGCGTATCGCCCTGTCACTAAAGAGCAAATCATCGAGTGGGCGCTCCCTCACCTCGACGAGATGGCCGAGGCCTACAGTGAGTCCGCTCTCCCCTACCTCGATACACCCTTCGAGAATCTTGAATGGTCCAACATCTCGAAGCTGCCCGACACGGTCGCGTTAGCGAAGCGCGATAACTACGGTCGCCCTCAGAGCTCCCCCGTCTTCCGGAGCAAGGTGGCCCACTGGATTATGCCTCGGCTCTACCCCGTAGCCGACCAGGAAGTGCTGGGCATCTCCGGCTCCTACGAGTCATATTGGAAGGCGACGCAGGAGGCTTGGGTGGCAATCTCTCAGGTCGAACGAGAAGCAATGGCTGAGCGACTGAGGACGCATATCGAATCGGCCTTTCACTCCCAACTATGGGACCGCTACCCCATCGAAGTCAAGATTGTCGAACTCTGCCGAATGGGCCGACGGCTATAAAGTCCATCGGAATGCGAATTAGTGCTGTCGACAGCGTGAAAACCACTTTGACTTCGAAGAACCTGTACCAACGATCAATGTGATTTATAGGCATCCACGCAATTTCCGATGGCGTCTTGTCTAAAACGTGGACAGCAATACGGATTACTGCTCGTACCCCGAACTCCGAGAGCCTTTACCCAACAGTCTCATTATTCACTACGGTTGCCTCAGGGGTCAGCGGGTTGAATTTCAATCACGAGTGACCACAGAAGCATTTGTCATCAAAGTTTAAATCTGCGCCTTAATGATGAAGCCAAAGTCAAGTTACCTCGGCTGATCCTTGAAGCCCAGTAAGAACTGGGTGCGAGTGCATTGATTTTCTCTAAATTGCCCAATTTTGCGTCCAAAGACAAAGTGCGTTCGAACCCCGCTCCTCATCCCTCAAGGCGCCGTCGTTCCTCGGCGATGATCTCCGTCAACGCTTTGGTTTCCGTCTCAGTTTCGGTCGCCTCTTCCATCTCGTCGACAAGAGCACTTGGGCGGACTATGGCATTGAAGATACGAACCTTCGACTGCAATCTTTCTTCAATTCGCTCGTCGATTGTGTCAGTGGCCAATAGCCGATGGACCATCACCCGTCGGGTCTGGCCCATTCGATAGGCGCAACCAATCGCCTGCCATTCGGTACTTGGTTTCCACTGTGGTTCGACAATGACAATTGCCGACGCCGCCTGAATATTGAGGCCGACGCCGCCAACCTCAATTTGCATGACCAACACTGCGAACCCCGGAACGGCCGTGAATTCGTCAACAACCCTCTGACGCTGAGTTGTAGGAATCTTTCCGTCCAGCCGAAACACTCTCCCCTCAGCAACCTCGACAACGGTGTCAAGGACTCGTAGGAAGGATGAAAAGACTAGAACTTTCTCGCATTGTTCGGCGTAACCTTCCAGAAGTTCCTGGAGTCGCTCCATTTTTGAAGAACTCGGACCCAGTCCAATGCTGACCGATTGTCGTGGTGCGGCATGATGCCCCTCACGAAGTGACTGCCTATATTCGACAATCTCAGCAGATGAGAGCGTTGTCATTTCGTTCATGAGTAGTAATTCCGGCAATTCTTGCAAGACATCGACTTGATTTCTCCTGAGGTAACCAAGTGCTACGGCTTTACGAAATTTCGTCGCCTGAAAGTGGGCTGTTGACCCATCGCCAAATTGTCGAGATAACTCGTTGCCGAGCGATTGATTCGCCAACCAGAGAAGAAACATGAACTCTTTGGTTCGATTCTCCATCGGGGTACCGGTCAGCAAAATTCGAATTCGACTGCGGGCCAAGCATTCATATGCCGCTTGTGTCTGCAATGCTTCTTCGTTCTTGATTTTGTGGGCCTCATCGACAATTGTGAGGTCGATCACTAAACCTGAATCGAGCGAGAGCCGACGCAATGTTTGATAGGAGGTCATCGCAATCCCCCCTTCTCGCTCCCAGGCCCTTGCACGAGCGTCGCGACCCTGCCCGTACAACAAATATGTGCGCAGATCGGTTGCGTCCACGGCTTCACGGCGCCAATTTTCGAGGATGGAGACCGGCGCAATCACGAGGATGCGAGCCTTCGGATTCTCTTGCGCAATGTGATGGGCGACGGCAAGTGACTGCATGGTCTTTCCAAGGCCCATTTCATCACCGAGGATTACGCCCTCGGCGCATAGGGCGAATCGTGCACCGAAGCTTTGATAACCGCGCAATTGGCGTTTAAATCCGGACAACTTCAATTCAAACGATCTAATTCTCGCCTGCAACGTCGACGGAAGAAGAGAGGGTGAACCAATTGCCTGAATAGCGGGGTTCACATCAGAGTTGCCCCCAAGGTCGGATTGGGAGTGTTTTTCGGCAAGAATTGTTTCTGCGAGTGCTAGGAGCGTCGCACTCTTCGCTCTCCATTCATGGACGATTTCATGATTCGCAATTACCTTCGACTTTGAGGGTGACGCAATTTCAATTAGTCGATCAAGCTCAGAAGCAAGATTTACTTGCGAGTTCGATGAAGCAGTCTCGGACAATTTTCCGTAAAGCCTCTCGGCTTCTTCACGATTCGACCTTGACAGAAAAGCAATAACGCCTGTTTTTTCTTTTAACAGCGAACCAATGGTGCGCAACTCGTTGGCTCGTCTGATTGCATCTGATTTCGATTTGGCATCGCGAAGTCTCTCCAGCTGCATCAAAATCAAGACGAAAGCGTGGTCGTTTTCATTCCAACTTGATGGATCGCTATAAAAGCGGGAGTCCTCTGGCGTTACAGTCGCGATGCGCGTAATGATCGAACGAATCCGCGACGCAGTAACCGATCCAATTCCAGGAAATCGTTCGAGTTGATTTCTGAATCGCTGAGCGTCGAGAAGTGTGACGATGCCATGCTGCCCAAGGGTGCCGGACCTAATGCTTGGTCCGGATTTTTCAAGCTCCGCCAAGGTGATTTTTCCGAGTCGCTCGTTTACGCGTACGTTCGCCCGATTCGCGACGACCTCGTGGAGGCCCCTGATTAAGGCTTGCTCCTGGGCATGAAGCTCGATTAATCGAGGCCCCACAACACCTACCGCACTATCTGCAGTGCTTCGCAAATCACGTCGCTTCATATACCTAACCCCGTCTCAGAATGCAGAAACCTGTCGACCTCAACGACATCCGAGTCCAGACAGCCTTCTGCATTTGCTCTGATCACCTGCCTTCATTAGCCTAGATGTGAATGTAGTTCATAAATTTTCGAAACTCAGGGGCGTCAATGGCCAATGTTGTCACCAAAACTCGTCATATCTACCTACTGCTCGATGTCTCTGGCTCGATGGAGGCAGTCGAGAGCGAACAGGCAGTGTCGCAACTCGAGATTGCAAGGACTCATCTAAATAATTTTGGCCGACGAATCGGCGAAAAAGTCAATCTGCGCTCTCAACTTCTGTTCACGGTTGCGACGTTCTCAAACAACTTCGATATCCTTCTCGACGCCTCCGAGGTCACACCCATGGGGTTTCAACTACCACAATTGAGCAGTGGCGGTGCAACCTGGTTCGGAGCGGCATTGTCTAAGACAGCCGACTTGATTTTGAGGGACTATCGGGTCCGACCTGAAGAGTCCAAGCGACAACCGATAATCCTCCTGCTTACTGACGGTCAACCTCATGGCGAAACCGACGAAGCGCTCTCGAAAGCACGACAAAAATTGTTGGGCCTCAGCGGTGTACTGAGTCCTCACGTATTCGTTTTCGCGCTCCCGCCCGCCAATGCCGAGGCACTTGATGGATTCATACTCGGTGCAGGCGAATGCTGGGACAATCGCGAAGGCATGGCACTTGAAAAATACTGGGACTTGATCACTGAATTGATTTTTCAAATCACCTCGAGTTCCGCCTCGTCCGATCGTGAAATCGATAAAGCCATGGTCAGAGAAATAAAAGAGAACCTCCTCGCCGTGCCCGGCAGCGGTATCGGAATCTACACATCCTCAAAATTGCGACTCACTGACGATGGCGTCAACTCGGCAGTCGCAATCCCCTCGACTTGTAGCCAATGTAACGGTGGTCGCGAAAAATGTGATGGTCACAAATGAAACTTTTTCGAACTAAATCAACTGCTCGCATTCTTAATTGGACATCCTCGATTGCTACCCCTTTCGCATCTGGTCTCAATCCCACTCCTGCGTTGACCGTTTCACACCTGCAACTTCCAGGTGTGAGGATTATGCAAGTAAGCGCCCGAGGCCTCCGCCATGCAACCAATAGACAATTGCTTCAGGATTTCGGGGCAATTTCATCATCTGTAAACGGAAGATATGCCATTCAAGTTCTTTGCGATGGAATCAGTAGCGAGCAGTTTGCAGACGAAGGCGCATACCATTTCAGCCGGTTGATAGCTAACGAGTTAGCAGTTGCACTGGAGCAGGTAACAATCGACGAGATTCAGTGGGACGTGTTCGGCCAACTGCTGAGTCACCGATTCAGACTTGACCACTTGCCCCACGCAATAACTAGTCAGTTTTCATACCCGGCTGATTTCGCGGCGGCAAATGGGATGGCGATTCCTGGCGAATCACTTTTTGGCACTACCGCTGAAATTCTTATCGTCGACACCCTGAAAAGGAGGTTCCATCGGGTTCGGCTGTCGGGCGATGGGGGTCTATTTATTAGCAGTCTCAACGCCCGCTTCGAGGAACTAATTCTTCCGACCCACTCTGATCTGGCTGAAAACCAAGTTGACCGGCTGCCCAATTGGAAGGTGCGTCCCGTAAAGCACGAAGGTGACCTTCCCGCGAATTGGACACTTCTCTTCACGACCGATGGCTTTGCTGATGCCTTGCGAGCGAGTCGAGCACTTGAGAAATTGGTTGCCAAGGTGTCGACTGAACGGGGCTCCCCGCTCAGTCTTGTTGAAAAGATTGCGTGCGAAGCGGCCCAACACACTACTGATGACCTGGGTTTCGGGATTACATGGCCCTCAACAGACTGAGACTCGAGGACGTCGCCCTCGAGCGGTCTGGAATGATTGGTGGTGAGGCTGAAATTTTCCGATGGAAACTGAATGACAATACCCAAGAAACGTTACTCAAGATCTACAAAGCTTCGACAGTCGCAAGCAAGTTAGAAGTTCGCCTTGAAACTGTGAGGCACTTGCAGCAACTTCTTTCGTCAGGCAACGTGTTCGCTAGCGCGTTCTCACAGCACTACCTCTCCTTTCCGCAGCGACTCGTCACGAAGGGTGATGTGTTCGTTGGTTTTGAAATGAATGACGGGAACCTGATTCCGACAGACCGGATCTCGAGGCTTGCAACCTCTCCGAAGTTATTGAGCTCCGACGTATTCACCTCACATCCCGCAGAGCTGAAAATGATGGGAATTGACCCACTCACTGAGAGCGAGCTCCAAGGTATTGCATTCAGAACAATTTTGGTGGCAGCATGGCTCCACCACGAGGGGTTGTTGATGCCCGACTTCAGCGTCAACAACATTTTGATGTATCGGATTGGCAAAGCAATCTTTCCGTACTTCATCGATGTCGATTCATTTCTGCCGCATCACCTATTGAACGATCAATCCGCCCTCGAAACAATTGGCGAAACTCCAACATGGCGAAACATCAATGAAGTGGCCCCCACTATGGAGAGGGACGTTTGGAAGGTGGGGCTCTTGTTCAGACGATTCACCGGGCTGTCTAAGAAAAGAGCAATCAATGTGCCGAGTACGAAGCATGACAAAAAGGCACTCCTCCTCGCCTTTGGAAACGAGGAAATTGGTGAAGTTATTTGGAGGATGGCCTCAAAATACCCCTCCGATCGCCCCACATTCCAGGAAACTCTCCGTGAGCTTCACAAAGCGGGTTGCTACACCGGGGGTTTCAATGAAGTCTTTGACTACCTCAATCCACTGAGTCCAGACCAATAATTGGCCGAGGCGCAACTCTGGCTTATTCCGTGTACACTTCGTTGTCGGGCTTTTGCCTTATATTCGGTAGCCGACATACCCAAACTAGAAGTAAACAGTCCTAACGGACACTCTATGAACAGGGCACTCCTGCTTCCCTCGGCTTGAAAGAGCCGAGGGAATGTGCTTTTAATTCGCCCCTTTCGAACTGCCCACTTGCATCGTCTCAGAGTTTTCTCATATGCAGGCGGACTCGCTAAGCAGTTTCCATGAGCTCAAAACAGCGTGAAACAACTAACCTTCAGGCCGACCTTGCCATCGATAACGTAATAGTAAGTAAATTCGTGAGATTGCGGGCCGGTCTCACCGTTTGCACGCCCGAGTCTGCCGCACAGTATTGCTTCTTCCCTTGGGGCGATGGGCCGTTCGTCACCTGCATCGACCCGGCAAACAGACTTTAATTTTGGCATGCCCCACGCCGACCATACTGTTAGCAACCAACCCTACCGTCAACTCTCTGAGAATCTCGCTCAACAGACATTCAGGATTTGTCTGATAAATCGTGTTTTCGCTACACAAAGACGACCAAATTTTGAGATGCTCGGGTCAGGCTCGTATACGCGAATCCGGGACCTTGCGGACCGTTGAAGTTATCTGGTTTTACGACAATAACCGAATTGAATTCAAGTCCACGAATGCCTCTAGGGTCAAAAACGAATAATTTCATCGCCCCCTTCTTGAACTCATGTTCCCCGCCCTTTATCCACCCCGCCTCTGCCAAAGCAGAGGACAATCCCGTAACATCGTCAGCCACTACCGCTATTGGAGCCGGATGACTAACAGTGGCAAGGCGTTCCGCTTCGGCCAGCAATCGAAGCGCCAAATCTTCATCAGAAGCCTCAATTTCAATTGGGTTCGGACCTTCCATCAGGATTTCGGGCAGGCCCGCATTTGAGGGCGCGTATTTTGCTGCGTACTCCAATATCTGGCGAGTCGTTCGATATGCCACACCGAGGGTTTCCACTCTGACCTCGCCAAGATCTATTGCTGAAAATATGTCGGCCCAGGTGAACTGAGAGGCCAGTCGATGTTGTTGGTTTAGGTCGCCAAACAGCGTCATCGTTGCGCTAGGTCGTAGCGCAAGTTTCAACAGCTGCCATGTCAAAGGACTGATGTCCTGCGCTTCATCGACAATGATGTGGTCAAATTTAGGTACCAACGTATTTCGGCACACAACATTGATCGCTGCCGAAAGACCTAAATAGCCAGGGTTATCAATCAGTCCCTTTCCGGGCTTGTAACCCTCTATCCAGCTCCACAGCGAAGTGTCGTCTAACAGGGATGCGACCAGAGGGTCTCTCTTCTTGAGGGCACGTGTCAGCTGTTTTACCAGCGCTCCGCTCCCTAAAGCGGCGTCGACCTCTTTTGACACGACTGCATGAGCATCACAAATGAGTTGCCAAAGCTGACTTGACCCCCCAATCGCATCCTTTGACAAATTCCCTTCTTCGGCCTCAAGTGGTTTTTTTAATGCCGCACACTCCCCTAAAAAACCAGCGACTGAACGCAAGGAGATTTTTCCGTTGACAATCTGACTCAACGTTGGCGAAACGTGCTTGATCCACGAGATGCTCGGCCCAACCAATAAGACGTTTCCAGCATTTAGACCGGTGGTCGATGATAAAAAGGCGGCCCGGTGTGCTGCCACCACCGTTTTGCCCGAGCCCGGAGGGCCTTCGACAACGACCGATGTCTCGATCGGCATTCGTATGTAGGCATCCTGATCGGGCTGAATGGTCCCGAGCATTGACCTCATCTCGCCGGTTTTTGCCTGCCTAATTGCAGAAAGAACAGCTTCGGCCGAGCGAAGAAAATCACTGTTAGAAGGCTCACCCATTAGATCCCCAATCCTGGAAAAAAATTGTACCTTTTGGTTCGTCGAAAAAATTAACGATGTTGGGCCCATCGTGTTGAAATACGCGCCTCGCTATTACACGGGGGGTATCGCCGTGGCGACCCCCCAATTCACGTTTGTTCAGCAGACGCCCCACATCACTTTCCCAGTTGACCACCGTGGCGCCCAATACCAAAGCGTACCTAGGCCCAACATAGAAGCCCTTCCCCAAGGTGATATCCGCGCCATCGAATGCCAGCCGCGCAACTATCGGCCCAGGGGTGAACCGCACTATATGCATTCCCCACCCGTCGTCCGAGGTGGTAATTGAGCCGTTTTCACCTCCTAGTCCACGCATATAGAGCTCATTGAACGCTTGCTCTCGACGCAACTCCTCTTCAAAATCCATCACATTCCCCTATTTCGTGGAAGCTGCTCGAAGCGACCGGCGAGACTCATCTTCGATGTCCGACTCGTAGACCTGGCCATATGCATAGCCTCGCAACTTCGCCCCTTCTAACTATTTGGCCCGACTGGACTTCCCTGCTGCTCTAACAAGAAAACCTGAACTTCAGTTCGCACTCCCCGGAGCGTCGCGACCCCCCCCTTTTCTTAGAATCAATCATGCGACAACCTCAAATCACCAACATCCTCATCATTAGCCAGCCACGAGTGTTGCAGACTCTCACCGTACAATTTAGATGCTTACCGACATCACCAGCCGCAACAATAGTAGAGCGCAGTTGGCAATGACATCGAAGAATTCAAGAGAGAAACACCTCAACCCTCGAAGTCAGTCCAGAAACCACACCTCATGGGCGTCCACAGTGATTTTTACCTATGCCCTTTGCAGGCTCGAGCTTCATCTACGAGTACCCCTTGGTCGACGGCCCAAAAATGGCCTAAACGGTCACCTCATTTTCAAAAATCAGAGCTGAGGCTCATGAGTATTCCGAACGTCAAATCCAATAAAGCTGTGCAAAATGAGGTTGTCGGCTTCGCCTAAACCTGCATAGTAGCTAGGAGCCGACAGGTTGATTCGGACCTCGGGCACTGTCGAACCGAATGCTACTGAGATACTCTTGGGCCAAAGTGCTATAGCACCTGGGCGATTTCCTTCGCTAGGCGACTGATCAACGGCACTGTAACGCTGTTGCCAAATTGGTGATACAACTTGCTGTCGGATTGGTCCGGCAAGCGAAAGCCTTTTGGGAACCCCTGAAAATTCGCACATTCCCGGGGGGTGAGTTTGCGTATTCCCGCCTCCACTTTAACCAAAGGAACGTTATGTCCTCCCGCCCCCATGTTGGCCGTCAGCGTTGGACAAACACCACTTCGGTTTTCCCTGACGTAATGACGGCGCCACTGATACACGGTTTCTGACGACACAACCGACTTCTCAATCTCAGAGAAGCAGCCAAACCTATCGTCATAAAAGTACCGCGGATCAACGTCGCCACGCTCCAGCACATCTTGAATTGATTTCTTCAGCGGGATCTCGGAAGGGAATCGAAAATTTGTAGCGGCTTCACCTTCAAGAAAACCAACGATAAAGACGCGCTCTCGATTTTGAGGAACATTGGCATGAACCATGCTGTTCAGGACCTGGTATCGCATCGTGTAGCCGAGGCTCTCAATCAATGACAGCATGTAAGCAAAAGTTGCCCCTTTGTCATGGGCGAGTATCCCCTTCACATTTTCAAGGAGGAAGGCCTTGGGCTGCTTGTCACGAAGGATACGAATGATTTCCATGAACACCGAGCCACGTTCATCCTGAAGGCCACGGCGAAGCCCTGCGATGCTGTAGGGCTGACAGGGAAAACCGGCAACCAGCACCTCATGATCCAGGATTGCGCTACTTGGCAGTTCACAGATGTCGCCAGCGAAGACGTGTTCATGCTGTGGCGAAAAATTCAATCGATACGCAGCCATGGCTGCGTCGTCGATTTCACAAGTCAAAACACACACGCCTCCAGCAGACTCGAATCCAATTCGCATGCCGCCGATACCCGCGAACAAATCTATGAACTTGAAGTCTCTTTTTTCTGTCACATTCATTCCCTCGTCAGCGGTTGCTCAGATTAGGTGGCGGTTGTCTCATGGCGGTCAAAACGGAGCCATGTCACTGCTATCAACTAAGTTCTGAGAGGTCGAGTGCGAGCTTGTGTTTGCCCCCGACACATCAATCCTACGTAGATAGTTTCGAAAGTGGTGGCATGTGACTGCAGCTTGGAAGTTTCCACTGAATAACGGTGGCGAAGAAGACGGACCGCAGAATGCGGCTATTGACACCTTCAAGGGTCGCCATGTTTTCTCACTCGTTCGGGAAACTATTCAAAACTCAATGGACGTGGCCATCAGCGGCAAAACGGCGATTGTGAGCTACACATTAAATGAGATTCAAGCCTCACGCGTTCCCGAAATTCAGGGTCTGTCGCATTGGCTGGAACTGGCACGAGCTCGGGCAATTCAAATTTTTAATGGTGATGGAAACAACAAGTACGCGCGCTTCTATCGATCTGCGAAAGACTCAGTTGATTCGGATCGCGTCACCATCTTCGGTATTCACGACTACAACACGACCGGTCTCACTGGTCCAATTTCGGGTGGCACTCCCGGACCATGGAGGGCCTTGGTGAAGGGTTCAGGGCTAAGTATTAAATCGTCGGCTGACGCAGGTGGCTCGTTCGGACACGGATCCAAGGCCCCATTTGCGGTAAGCGCACCTCAGTCGGTTTTCTACTACACGGAGTTAGGTGGCGAGCAACGATTCCAGGGAAAGTCAATTTTGCTTTCGATGGAGACCGCTGAGGGCATTACGCAAGGAACCGGTTACTACGGAGTCGAAGACCAGCTTCAGCCGCTCTTGAATGACAATGTTCCGTGGTGGGCTCAGGAGTTGCGGCCTCAGATACCAGACGTTCCGGCAGTTGGAACTTCAATCTATGTCCCAAGTCCACTGCTCAACGAAGACGAAGCGACAATTTGGGATCGCATCGTTGTCGCGGTCTTCGTAAATTTCTCGTACGCACTTCGAAATGGCAACCTCGAAGTTCGCCTTGGTGACGGAACTGTCATGAATCGTGAATCGATCGACTCGCTTTCAGCGCGATTTGAAGAGATTCTCGTGAACACGGGCTGGAACTCCGACACTGATGGTCTCGACGGGCTCGAGGCATCGCGCGTGGTTGGGTCCGCAAAGGGGGACTGTGTTGGATCCTTTGAATCGTCGACTTTCGGCCACGTGCAATGGTTTCTCGACATTTCGGATGAGTGCCGGGGTCAAGAAGTTGCCGTCTTGCGCCGAGGCATGTTCATCACCGACGAGGCATTGAGACTTCAAAGATTTCCAGGCACCCGGCCCTTTCGTCTTGTCGTTTCGGTCGAAGGAAAGGACGGGTCGACCACACTCCGAAGTCTCGAAAATCCAGAACATACGAAATTTGAGTACAGCCGAATTAGTGACGCTACCGAGCGCAAGACGGCAAAGAAAAATTATGAAAAGTTCACGGATGAAGTGCGCGCTCTTGTTATGTCTCGAGCCGCGCTCGACGCAACTGAAGAAATTTTCATAAGCGACCTTGATTTTCTCTTCAACAGCGGTGGCCAACGCTCTCGGCGTGAAGATGGGGGCGATATGTCTCGGAAGCAATCGGTTGGCGCAGCACGGCTTCGCCCGGTGCAACGCGGTGCCGAAGTGGAGGTCGATGAACCAGGGAATGGTACCGGCTTCACGGGTGGCGACGGAACCGTGGAGACCCCTGGCGGGCCGAACCCAAGTCCTACTGGGGCAATTTCGCCAAAATCAAAACGACCGAAGGGCAAGCAGGTCGAAGATCTTCGTGTTGTTCGACGAGACCCAGATTCGAATGTCGTTCATGTCTCATTCACCCCAGTCATTCGAGGTCACTTCAAATTTTCTCTCTACCGGAGTGGCGAAAACGATCGCGAGGCCATCCAGTTCAAGATTGGTGAACGATGGGTACGCGAAACGACCCTTGACGCCAAGGATCTGGGGCGGAGGACGCTGCGACTCGAGCTTGATCCAGTTGACTTTAACTATGCCTACGAAGGAGTGATGTTCGATGCCAGTGAGAGCTAGAAGTTACCTCCACCCTGTTCTTTCGCCCTATGCGAATGACATCCCCAGTGGAATATTTGATTGTCACATCACACCACACATTGACGACAATTCCGAAGAGAATATGACGCAGCTCTCCTTCGATGTGGATCTTGAAGCAGACGACATTCGCGACTTTCTCGTGGATGGTCGTGCGAAAATTGTGCTCGACGTTTTTTGTTCTCAGACCCTCTATCGGGAACTCTTCAACATCACCGCCATGGCGGGCGTCATTGTGCTACCAAAAGGCGGGGTAACAGGAAAAGTCGTCGCCACACCTTCAATTGTGACAACCGACAAGATTGGAACTTACGAATTCCAGCAGGTACACCAGGAATATTCCGGCTTCAAGTTCTTGCTGGAAGCCGGCGAGGTTCTTGCAGTGCATCCTGAGATTGAATTTGAGGTGTCCCCTATCAGGACCGCCTTTAGCAACATGGTGCGAATTCAACTGTCGCAAGATGTTGAGAAAAATTCGTACACAATCTCGCCGGGACCCGAAGCCATCGCTGTGTCGATGGGAGTCGTGGCTCATCAGTGGTACAACACGGTCCATGCCCATCCACAGAGGCGACCCGAACTATTCACCAACCTTCTGAAAGATGTGGTCGTGGCTGCATTGGCCTACATCATCACTTCAGGTACAGAAGATGCCCCCTGGGCGCGTAGCTTCGAGAACTTTCTTGTTGAATCGGGATTCGTGATACCCAGAGACGCTGAGGATTTCGATCAGATGAACTTAATTGCCCTCAAGATTCTGGGAAACCAGGGAATAGGAGCCCTTCTCAATGCCACCTATTGAGCCATTACGAGTCTTATCCGAAGACTCTCTACTTCAGTTGCGGGGCGTCGCAGAACGCAGTCCGAAGGAGCTCCTCACTTCAGGCGGCAAAATGCTGAACTACGAAGATTTGAAGTCGAAATTTCAGCTTGTCGATTCTGAGAGCGAGTATCTCTGGGACCCAGGCACCTCATTGGCCATGCCCACCGGCACCTCGTGGGAGCAAAACAATGACCTGGTGAACGCCCAAAAAATACTTGCGGCCTTCCCCGGGCTCACCGCCGCCGATGCTTGCGATCCAAGGATCTGGGTCACCCTGGCCGTGCGAGACTTTTCCGACTACACCGATGAGCGATGGCCCTTCGAGTTGGGCAAATTGAAAACGAGTGGCAATGCACTGATTATTCATCGCTTTGACACAACGTCTCGAGCGCGCTGGAGAAACCAATCGATATCACGCCTGTGGTGGCATGCCTTTTTTGCTTCGAGAATTACTGATCTCGAATTTGATACTGCTTTCAAATACCTCACGGTCAACTCGGATTTTCCAGCGCAGCTCATGGGGCGGACTAATACGGCCGCCTCTTGGAAACTAGCCGCTGCCCTCATCAAGGCTGTTGGTGCACGCTACTCACGCACCTCATACTCTCGCAATGAGGTGCGAACCGTGCTAAAAGAAATTGATCTACTCCTGGGACGGAGGAACTTAACGTCGCTTGACCAAGCTCAGATTGATGAACTCGTCGCAGAACTGTTCAATCGTTCTTCGGCCGACTGATTCGTGACATCACTAGCTCGCCACTTGGCACAAAAGGACCTGAAATGACTAAAGGTGCTTTTCACGGTTCGAGTAACTTTGTGGTCCTGCCGCTCTATTCAGTGAGGAATCACTCAGTTCCGGAGAAGTCAGGCATAAATCAATGGAATGCCGGTGGGCGAACCAGGAATTTTGGCGAGGCGTATATTCCGGTACCAAAAATCGTTCACACCCTGCGGCCTGATTTCTTTCCCGAACGAGGCGTCGAGTTCTTGATAACGCTCCCTGGTTCGAAATACCCGTACCCAGCAAAACTGTGCCAGTCTGATTCGAAGGCGCTAATGACCTCGCCAAATGATGCGCTATGCGAGTGGCTTTATCGTGCCATCGATCCGACATTCTCAGTGACTTGGTTGAAACGATCTCCGGCTCGTCCGCCGTACAGCTACCAAGACCTGATTAATGTTGGAAGCGACTCTGTCACAATAACGAAATCAGTTGATCAACTCGCGCGGTTCCAGCTCGAACTGTCAGCGATTGGCACTTTCGAGCGTTGGATTGCCGGATTCAGTTCATAACTTCCTGCAGCAGGCCAGGGAGTCCACCGCGAAATCGAAATTGTTCAATCTGGACCCTCAAGGTTTCCCACAGAATGTTAGGTGCGAGGGCAATATCTGGGAGGGCCTCCGAAAGTACGTCATTCGTCAGGTAGCCGACGATTTCAAAACCAGTCTCCAGTCTCCGAACCCCCACGAGATACCAATTGGCGGTTTTACGGCAGACTTCGAATTCGTTTCTCGAGATATAAAAACTGAAACTTTCTCCGGGAAGCACCGACGTCTTGACTTCAAGTGCAGAGGTGTCAAAGTCTGAATCGCCCCCCGGAATTCTGATGTCGTAGCCAGCTGCATCATTCGTCTTACTAACGTGAATTATCTCCTGCTGCAACTCGGAACTGCACCGTTCCGATGCATACCGAATTACAAACTCCTCGCCCGCAGCGCCCAACGCCACCTGAGCTGCATTGTCAAATTTTCGAAGAAATTCCTTGTCAGATCCGGCAATTTCTGCCAACGTCGCCCAAGCCCCAGGAATTCCATCAGCCAAGAATGGAGCGAAGAATTCCACCAACGATTCTTTGTTCCACGTAAAGCGTCCGTCAACGTCCATCACGACGCCTTGACGGCGAAGCTCCCCCAACTTGCGCTCACACTCACTTCGATGCGCACCGGGCACAGCCGACCAAGCGTGGTTCATGCAGAACCGAACAAAATCCGCGCGGCTCGGCTTCTGGCGTAGGGCGCGAGCTATGAAGCCGATGAGAGCAAGCTCTCTATCGCCAGACATCATTCGCTCACCAAGTGAGAGAGCAAGTCGTCCAAGTCTTCGTTCGAAAAACCCTCATGCATGCCGCGATGGTTGTCATCGTCGTGCATATCAGCGACTACCAGGCCTGGATCGCCCATCGCCTGGAAAAGCTTGCCGACTTTCTCCTTAACCCGAATCGCGACTCTTTCATCAATCGATCCTTCGGAAATAAGAAAAACGATATTGGTTTCCACATCGTGAGCGAGTCCGAGGCGATGGATGCGATCGACCGCCTGCAGGTAAAGCCCCGCGTTGTAACTTCGATCGACAAAGACGGCATCGTGGCACACCCGATGAAGACTGACACCTTCGCCAAGCGTCTGAGGGTTCGTTATCAGGACCGAACAGCTTTCGTCCTCTTCAAATCTTTTGATTCGTTCGGCCCTATCCGCGGCAGAAACTGAACCATGAACAACCACTGGGCCGAAATTCTTGAGCACACGCTCCATCGCGAGCAAATTTCCAACAAAAGTGCTCCAAACCAACACCTTTTTCCCCTCCCGGGCAAGCCTCGCAACATGTTGAATCAGCCACTGATACTTCGGCGGAATTTCGTTCCTTGCATAGTCATGCAGAACGGCCAGAAGGGACGCATTCGTGCTGACCTCCCGTGGGGGCCATTGGAGGGAAAGATACGGATCTTCCCCCACATCCTTCACAATCAGTCCGGGGTTTGTTGCGGCCGCGATCAGGGTCATGGCAGCCTTGCCACGCTTTGCAAAAAAGTCTTCCTGACTTGACGAGAGCCGAAAGCTACCGGCGTATTGACGTCGCAACGCGTCGTACACCTCGCGCTGGATGGGACCCATTTGAATTAATTCAAATCTCAGCGTGGGAGTGGGTAGACCCAACTCGTCTTTGGTGGTCCGAACAAAAACGCCTCCCCGATTCAGCGCCCTAATTCCTGCGTCTGAAGTGATTCGAGGGGGCAGATTATTCCAAGAAAGTCTGAAGAGACTGCGCAAGTCCTCATAGTCCTGAGGCATTGGCGTTCCCGTTAGAAGATCCACCCGTCGAGCAACTTGGCGCAAATTGTGGGCCGCCCTCCAGCGAACCCCTATCGGTCCGGACTTTATTCGGTGCGCCTCATCGAAAACAAGGTCGGTGGGGGCATTCGATGCCCAATTCGTAAGCCTCCGTAGCTTAGAGAGCGACTGCAATTGCTCGTAATTGCAGATCACAATGCTTGTGCCCAACTCGATGGGGCCCTCTCCGAATATTTGGACCTGGGGTGGGTCAATAAAGAGGTCTCGAACTTCGTTAAGCCATGAACTGAAGGCAGATTTTGGAGCGACCACTAGGAGTCGAAGATTTGGAATGTCGTGTCGCCGCGTTTGCCAGACAGCAAGCGCAACCATTGTCTTACCTGCGCCAGGCACGGAGAAATTGCTCCCGAATGGCATTCTCAGCAACGCTGTGACGTCTCTCCTTTGAAAGCTCGTCAAGTTTCTCTTAAAGCCTTCTATCGACTCCGGAACGACTTCAGTGGGGTAGCCAAGACCACCCAGCGCTTCAAACTGTCTTCCTGTTTCCGTCACTTCATTGATTGCGTTGCGAAGCGAATCGGAGAGAGTGACGACGTTGCCATCCCCCTCCCAAATCACGTCGAACCACGACCAATCCGCTAGGAGCTTTTGCAATGCAATACGAAACTTGTCTTCGCTCTCGTACCTTAGGTAGTCACTTGGTAGCCAGAACTGAACCACCAACTTCCACTCACTTGAGCGAAATTCGCTACCACGCTGAAACACCACCTCGCCATCGTCGAGATCAAGATCGAGAAATGCAGCCACCGGATTAGTTCTCGCTCAGTTCATTCGTTTTCAGTCGAAGCGAGGCGACCACCTTTTCCAGCTCCCCCAATTCATGAGAGAATTTATCCACGTTGAAACTGGACAGTTTCGCTATTTCTGAAAACTGTTCGTCCAGGGCCCCCAAGTCTCGACGCTTCTCTGCAACCGTCTCCGCTGAGTTGAGTCGATAGTCCTTAAAGATTTTGTCCTGGATTTTCGCCTGGGCACCCGTTCGAATAGCTTTTTGGATTTCGACGTATGCCGAACTTTCGCTTGGCACCACCCCTCCATCCGAATTCCGGCTGTTAGGATCCGCGAGAAGCGCCTTCACCAGGCCCTTGACGTTCACCCCCCCTGAGATCGACTGGCCCGCTGAATCAATGACACCGTTCTTGGAATTTTGACGTAGCAACTTCATGGCCGGCGAGTCCGAACCGAGTCGCCCCTTTACTTCGTCATCAAGGAAATCTTCATCAATTTCACGCACCTGGTCCTTAGACGCACCCATGAACATGCCAAAGATTCGCGACCACTTCATATTTTCCGCAGCCTTGAGATCGCCGGAAGTCTTTAGCCTTTGGTACTCATCGTCCAAGTTCGAAAGCAATTCCTTTTTCGAGTCAAATTCGGAATACGGAATGGTCGGATTCGCCTGCGCACGTACTTCGTTGATGATGCCGAGCAGTCGAAGATGCTTTTCAATTCTTTTCTTGACGTTCTTGGTCCAACCCAGTCGGGTCGCGAGCTGATCCTGCGTGTTGCCGTCGCGCAAATACGACTCCATCATGAGAAGTTCATTTGTGAAGGTGTAGTCCTGCTCCACGAACTCGCGCATTTGCAGTGCCATTTCAATATCAATGAAATCCTTGAGTGTGGCGTCTGGTGGGAGAACCGCGACTTCCACTCCGTCCGCTCCAAGTTCGCGAAGGGCCGCTACGCGAGTGTTTCCATTGATGAGGACGCCGTCACGGGAAATAAGACCTGGCTTCACCTGACCAAACGCTTTGAGTTCCTCCTTGAGGCGAGGGTATTCTTCGGTCGACCGCAACAGACGAAGGACTAGTTCCTGGGCCCCTGCCGAGAAAGGCTCACTCTCCACCTCTGCGCGCTTTGGGTGGTCAAGCAACTGTGCCCGAACTCGAGAATTGTTGTAGTTGAGCAGCAAAATTTCTGGGCTCAGCGTCACCACCGGGATGTCAATTTTTGCCCCCCGGTAATCAATAGTTTCACTACGGCGATCGTGTCGCTCATCGTAGGCCCTAAGTGAAGCCACGATTTGCTTTTGTAAGTCCGGATTGGCGCTCATCGATTCCTCTGCATCTATCAAGTTGTTGAGATGCTACCAATCTGATGTACATGGTCGGCGCCCTAACTGGGACATTTTCAATGGTAATCACCTTCCGGGCGCAAATGGCTACTGGGTCAAAAAAGTGAACGCCAGGGGTCGGGGGCCAGCGAAAATGCCTGCTCCAGGGTTACGTCCTTGTTGCGCCGAGCATTCAACCACTCCATTGGAATCAGCTTCTGATCAAATCCAAATTCGACGTACTCCAAACGGAATGCAATATTCCAATACCATTTGTCTTCGTTTGCCGCCCAGCATCGCTTTAGCTCAGCAAAAGTCACTCGCGCGACACCCGCTACTCGTCGATAGCCTTTACCAGGACCCGTTTTTCCTTCCGAAAACGTGACGATGACTGGCGGAACCAAATACGGCGCCATGGCCGATTGTTCGCTCAATAGGGCCAAGGCCTGAAGTAGCCTCTGGTTCCCTACTGACGAAATCAATTTACTCTCCTCACCTGGCTTGGTCTCGCCCCAGTAGGGCCAGACCACGCCCGACCCAGTCGTATTGGATCCATCGAACCACGGGGAGTCGGTGTCACCGTGTCGGTGAGGAGCTGAGGTCGTCACGATGTACGGAATCGTCTTAAACGTCGCGCCACTACCACTCTTTTTCTCGACCGACCTCGGCGCCGAAATGCCTCGGTCGAGTTTCATCAGCGGACTATCCGATTCGGGACCCTGAGTAAGCCAAAACCAATTAACGTCTGCGTCAAAAAACTTCTGTTCTGGCATGGCCGGTGCCGGGTATCGGTAGCGCGCGCCAAGCTCGATCGACCTATTTAGGGGCAAACGTGACATAGAACCGTCCAATCAAGTAGTTGCTCTGAACTATATCCATCGAACAGTACTCCAGGTAGGTCGGCGACTTACCTCCGGGTTAAGGGCGCGTTTGTCGTAGGCCCACCCGACACGCTCAGCGCCAACACGTGAAACGAAAGGCTCCGCAATGAGCGAGCTGGATTTCAGATTCGGAGGACCTCGAAGTACTGATTCACATTTTGGAAAGTTGCCGAAGCCTCACCCTTGCAAACAAGTTCAAGCATTTCGCGAGCGCGTGTCATCGCAACGAATGTCACATTGAGCTCAAGTTCATGACGATCTTCATACGTCGTTGCTCCCTCGCCACGCTTGATTCGCGTTGGGTAGCTTTCCAGGCCGACCAGGAACACTGCCTTGAATTCGAGACCCTTGGAGCGGTGGAACGTACCAATCCGGACATGGTTGCCAGCCAACAGGTGATCGTCCTTCATTTGGACCATCGGAAGCCCCAGCTTCGAAAGGCCGAAGGCGAGGCCGCCGACTAGTCGCCCGTTGGTACCCAGAACTCCGACATCCCCAAAATTCATACCGGCAGTCCCTACGAGTTCGGTTATGCGATTTGCAATGTACGAAGTCCGCTCTTCGACTGATTCGGTGACGACCAGGCGAGGTTTGGAACCTGGAGGGAGCGCACTTGACACTTTGATCTTGGTGGACCGGACGTCACCCAGGTCATCGACCTCTCGATCACCAGTAACCGCCATCGCAGCTTCCAAAATCTCCTTTGTGTTGCGATAGTTCTTTGTGAGAATCGTCGAGCGACCCCGCACCTGCAACCCCGCTTGCGACAACGTGAAGCAACTTGCATAGACACGTTGCGCACCGTCCCCGACGAGAAGCATCCCATCTTCGGGATCCTTTCGGCTCGCCCCATTGACCAAATTTCGTAGGAGCTGAAGGGACATGAGGGACAGATCCTGAGCTTCATCAATTATCACTGAGCGGTACTGAGGGCTAAGTCGCTTCGAAATCTCGAGTGCTTCCGCGATGACGTCGATAAAGTCTGCAATGCCCTTCGCTCCTTTAAAGTCGGTGTACCGTTCGTAGATTTTCCAGACTTGACGCCGAGTCGGCGCCTGAAGAGGAGTCTTACGACCAGTGCGGTCGAGTTCGAGGTAGGCGTCGACGTCCGGTACCATTCTCCCGCGAATAACGGCATCAATCTCCTCGCGAACGTAATCCGCTCCAATTTTGGACTTCGCAATTGCAGACCCCTCTGTCACAACGGCTGAAAAAGCCTTCGAGAATAATTCGTCACATTGCGGTTGATTGAGTCGCACCGTCACGCCATGACGACGGCAAAGTTCTGAGGCCAAGCCATCCACGTGAATAAAACGAACGCCATTTGGCACTGACTTGGGCAGCAAGTTGTAAAGCTTCTCAAAATAGGGAGGCAACGACTTGATGTACGTGGTGAACAGAATGGGAGTGGGTTGCTCGCTACTTGAAAACTTCCGTGCTAAGGATGCTGCGCGATGGAGCGCCACGACAGTTTTTCCTGTTCCGGCCGAACCCCCGATGCGTGCCGGGCCAGCGTAGACCCGATCAACAATTTCCTGCTGAGCTGGGTGCAGAAATACCATCCAATTTTCGATTGGGGACTCTAATAACTTCGTGAGCTCCTCACCCGACAAAAAATCTGAGAATCCCCACGCGGATCCGTAGTCGCGCATGGCCTGAACTAGCGGTTCAGCCTCTTCGGCAACCTCAACAAGTTTTGGAGCTTTAAGTTTCAACTGATATTTCTCTGGTGTGATTTCAGAGAGATCAATGGCCAGCATGATTTTCTCTTCATCAATGTCGAGATCCAAAAGATCATCAATAGTTAGCGCAGCTCGAATCTCCGAGACCTCAAGAGATGAGAAACCAACATCCGCCATCTCCGCGTCCGTCCAATGAGCGAGCATGGCGTGGACGGTTGGCTTTGGTCGCGGTGACCGACGAGCTGCATCCGTGGGTGCCTCCGAGGTAAACACATCCTGCGCCGTGAAAAAGCCGAGTGCGGAGCCATCGGTCGAAGCCACGAAGCATCCCGTACTCGCGCGAAGGTAGAGAGCGTCATGGTGCCCCGCTTCTTCGATCAGCCACTTCCCCTCACCCAAACGAATCGCCAACACCCGTAGCTCGTCACTGGCACGAAATGAAAACAGACGCCCGGATGCGTCGCCCTTTATTGAGTGAAGATTTAGTGCGTTGGAATGAGGGTCCATACCGAAACGACCAATCGCCTTCATCACTCGCTTGATCTCATTTGGCGACAGTTTGTCGAGTGAAGGAATGAGGTTGGGAGAAAGGCTTGCAGTAATTGGCATGAGGAAATTTTGCACTTTCAGACTAAGAAGGCCACCAACATCGAAGTAGTTAGCAATGACTATGCCAGACAGCTCTACGTAAGTAGTCCACTTCTGGCGGAATTTTTTGGTAGGAATGACATGTGACCGGTTGTCTTTTTGCGCTCGACCCTATTCATCGTAAAGCGCGAGGGCTGTGCAGGCGTAATGGTTTATGGGCATTCCGATAGCTGATTACCCGCACTTGCGCAGGCGCTTCTCGCATTCTTCCTGGCTCAATCGAAACGTAAGAGCACTAAAGAAATGAGCGCCGCAATGACCCTCTTGACACCAACAAAGATTGCCGGTTGGCTCGAATGTCGATATTCCCTTACGCTTTCACGGTTGATGGCCGAGGGTGCAATCACTATTGAACGAAGCCACCCCGGAGAGCTCGCGGCGATGCTTCAAGCGAAAGGGCTCGCCCACGAGGCGATGGTTCTTCATGGCCTTGTCGGACAGGGTAAATCCCTAATCGAGGTCCCGAGCCGCCGAGCAGATCAATCTTTTGACGATTGGTGTGCCTCGCAACTTCCGCTCTTAGAAACTGGGGTCGACATCATTGCCCAGATGCCGTTTGTTCACGATGGCATTCGTGGCATCGCTGACTTCCTGATCCGGGTGACCCGTGAGGATGGCACCTGGGCATATGAGCCTATGGAAGCGAAACTTACGCGATCGGGCGCCAAACCTGGCCATCTCCTGCAGCTCTGCTTCTATGCCGAGGCAATTGAGGCATTCACCGGAAAGAGACCTCTCCAACTACATATCGCCCTGGGCAGTGGCGAGACTGAAGTCTGGGAGCACAAACACTTTGATGCGTATTGGCGCCGAATAAAGCATGAGCTCAAGGCGATGCTTCACGAAACACCCACAATTGCCCCAACCTCACCCGAGCGATGTACTCATTGTGACATCTGCGAATTTTCACCCACTTGCGAAACGCGTTGGAGAAACGAAGACTCCCTTATCTATGTGGCCGGCACTTCAACAATTGATCGCAAGAACCTCAAGAAGAATGGTGTGGCGAGGCTGGTCGAACTGACGACCTCATCGCGACCAGCTGAAATTTCAGCTCGACGCTTCGAACAACTTCAGACACAGGCCACGTTGCAACTTTCTCGCCGTGAAAACGCCGAACTCCCGGTCCCCTTCACTCGCATCAATCCCGAAAATGAGTCTCTCTGGGGGCATGGTTATGCTCTACTTCCCAAACCAGCGCAAGGTGACGTTTTCTTCGACCTCGAAGGTCACCCTTTTTTCTCCCCCTCTGACGGACTGTTCTTTCTCTTTGGCTGCTTGGTAGAGGAAAACAATGCCTGGGTCTACCGCTCTTGGCGTGCTGACTCGAAGGAAGACGAGGTCATTGCGACTCAGAGAATTCTGTCTTTCTTCTCAGAACGTGTGCAGCTGTACCCGGACATGCACGTCTACCATTACAACCACACCGAGCGTTCAGCTCTGGCGTCACTTACCGAAGGAACACCTGCTCAACACCAGTTCGAAGAACTGAAGCGGAGCGGACTTTTTGTGGACTTGCTGCCCATTCTCAAGAATTCGTTCCAAATCGGGCTGGAGTCGTATGGGCTCAAGTCAATTGAGAAAGTTGCTGGCTACGAGCGGCATGCCGAGATTGAAGCCGGCTCCGGTGCCGTTATCGAATACGACGGTTACATCGTCGACAGAGATGAACGGCACATCCAAGCCATTGAGGCATACAACGAGGATGACGTGCGCGCCACGATGGCCGTCCGCAATTGGTTGATTTACAATAGAGAAGAAGGCCTGGAATGGCCCGAGCCACCGAGCTTGACCGACGCCGAATCGGAACATGAGAATGCTGAGCGAGAACGCCAACTCCTAGGTTTTCCGGAGGGCTCAATGCAACACACCATGGGCCTCCTCATTAATTATTGGCATCGAGACTATGTCGCCCTAGTGGAGCCATTAGTAGCACAGGCCTCCGCCGAGCCCGAAATCGCATTGCAAGATCCGTCGGTCATTGCCGACCTCCGATTCTCGGGTTTTCAGAATCGACCACACAAAACCCAAGCGGGAAAATTGGTTTGGGAAGCGGTTTTTAACTTCCCTCCTCAAACTCTCGCAGACAACATTGGCGAACACCTCTCCGTAATGCCGATGAATGGTCAGGAGCGTTGCGCCACAGCCCCCCTCAATGGTGTCGACATTGAAGAGGGAGAGGTGCGAGTTGCGTGGAGAGACCCCAGCGTGGACGAAGCGACGCCACGTTGGACCGCAATTACACCTTTCGACTGGATGGCGCCACACTCGAAACTTGATGCCTTAATTGCAATCGCTGACATGCTCCTCGACCCCACAACTGCTAGCGCCGTCCCCAAGGTGACCCAAAGTCTTCTCCTCAATCAACCACCGCGGTTCAGAGATGGTTTCAAAATTGATGAGGCGGGATTCTCATCAGATTTGAAACAGATGCTTGAGTGGGCCAGCCATTTAGATGAAGGCGTGGTTCCCATTCAAGGGCCGCCCGGCACGGGGAAAACCTTCAACGGCGCGCACCTCGCGTATCACCTTGTAAGCCAAGGTCGCCGAGTCGGCGTCATGTCGAATTCGCACGAAGCGATTTCTAACTTCTTACGACAAACCGCCCAGGTCTTTACACGCGAGGGAAAGATGGGGGAGTTCTCGGCCCGGCACCACCGCGACCAGTCAAAAGTCGAACCAATTGATGGCGTGATAGCCACCACATCTTTCGCAAAGAAGAATTTGCCTGAAAATTTCCAAATCGTTGCCGGAACCGCTTGGTTTTTTTCAAGTGAGCGATCTGTAGATGCGCCGGTCGACGTACTTATTATCGACGAAGCAAGCCAGGTATCACTCGCCGACGCGGTGGCTGCCTCACTGGCTACGAAAGCCATCATCTTGCTTGGAGACCCCCAACAGTTACCCCACATCCAATTAGCCAGTCACCCAGACATTGTTGCAAAGAGCGTTTTAGAGTATCGACTTAAAGGTGAGGCTACGATTCCTCCATCCGAGGGCGTATTCCTCAACGCAAGTCGGCGCATGCACCCCGCTGTGTGCGACTTCATCTCCTCCCAGTTTTACGATTCTCGGCTGAGCGCCGCAACAGGCTGTGAACTCCAGCAAATAGCCGGCGCCCCGTCGGGGCTGCGTTGGTTGGAAGCCGTACACACCGATCGGAGCATCCACGCACCAGAGGAGGTTCAGATTGTTGTGGATGAAGTGCGAAAGCTCATCGGTAAAACCTGGACCGATTACGACCACGAAACATCCACGACTCAAGTTCGCCCGCTCGGAGTTCAGGACATTATGGTCGTCGCCCCATTCAACCAGCAGCGTCGCGCCTTCCAACGTGCGTTTAGCGCTGATCCACTACTAACCGGCATCCGGGTTGGAACGGTGGACAAATTCCAAGGTCAAGAAGCGCCCGTTGTCTTCTTTTCGATGACCACTTCGTCTCGAAATGACGCGAGCCGCGGGCTGGAGTTCGTACTCTCATTACGGCGTTTCAACGTTGCCATCAGTCGTGCGAAGGCTCTGTCGTACGTTGTTTGCACCTCAGCATTGTTGAGCTCAATTGCTACGAATGTCGAAGAGATGCGTCTCGTTTCGCTTCTAAATAGCTTTGTAGAGAACGCAACCACGACCTAAGTCGCGTCTCTGCAATGCGGTGAAATGGGAGGCGATTGCTGAAGGTGTCAAAGGGTTCTATTTGCTAGAGCGGAAGATTCCAAACCATGACGTCACGTGGGTACTGAGCTACGACGCAGGGTCCCATCGGTCCAACATAGGGAATATGTGCTATTGATGAACGTCATGGAACTTCACATCAACACGTTTCTGGGTGACATCACACACCTCCCCGAATCTCTGGCTATTGATTGCATTGTGAATGCTGCCAACGTAGGCCTCCTTCAAGGCGGAGGGGTTTGTGGCGCAATTTTTTCAGCCGCCGGCGTCGACAAAATGAGCGCAGCGTGTGGACTAATCGCGCCATGTTCAGTAGGTGAAAGTCGAATTACCCCTGGCTTTGACCTCCAACGTATCGGAGTCGAATGGGTCATACATACGGTTGGTCCGCGCTACTCCGACTATTCACAAGCCGAGGCTTCTCAACTTTTGGCAAGCGCCTATCAGTCAACTCTTCTTCTAGCGGCGTCGCATGGTGTGCGCCACATCGGAATTCCCCCGATTTCAACTGGAATCTTTGGCTTCCCTCCAGTCCAAGCTGCGAGAATCGCGATCGACACCATTCGCAACGCAGTCCAAGCCCCGAGCATCGTCACGCTGGTGAGCAATAGCGTTGATGGCTTTGCAATCTTGAATGAAGCTCTAGCGCACTAGTCCCGCGATTAAGGGTGGCGTCACAGCACAATGTGATCGACTACCAAAGTTTCGAAATTCTACTCACCCTGGGATGAAGGCAGCTCTGGTCACCTCAAAGCCTTAGAGGTCATCATCGTGATGCCCTGTAGCTTCAAATCGTATGACTTCGCCCCTCTTTGCAAAACGAATACGCGGTGCGCCGTGTGCCTCGTCGGCGACGTGACCTCGACGGACCTGCCAGCCGTCAACGACGTCACCGTAGGCGCTACCACTCTTGAATTTTTCGACACGAGTTTGTTCGTGGCCGATGGCGATATTGACAACCGCCCGCAGAAAGGTTTGGTAGTTCACCAATCGACAAACGTCAGGAATGCCGCTAAGAAACTCTGGCGTAAAGAGCACCGTCGACATGGGATACGAAAGCCGTTCGGCCGAACTGAAGCGTTCGCAATAATTGGCGCGCATATCGGCCCGGAGGCACTGTTCATCAGTTTGGTGGACGACGCCGACCTTCTTGGCACGACTCGCTCGAAAGCGATCCTTCAGTTTGGCAATCTCTCCTTTCAACCTTTCAATTTCATGGTTGGCCGCAATGAGCTCTTCGTCGTCAAAAGCATCCTCGCTCCTCACTTCTTCGGCATCGACCTCGACTACTGAGGGAGGAAGGAGCCACGGTGGGCCACCAGGCAACGCGGACATGGCGTCAATCGCGACGTCTTCTTCCGACGCTGGAAGCACCTCCCACCCTTCCGCCGATCGCATGACCAGAACCTTGACTACCGACCCCTCGCTGTATTGAAGGGTGAGGTCGTCGTCAGGATCATTGATGCGAAGCGTGATTTCAGGGTGAACGTAGACCACGACGCTGTCACTTGTAACGGTGCCAACCAATGCCCACGTGCATGCAATGTCGCCTATGTGCGACGTGAAGCGAGCCAATGGGTCATCGTGTGGTTTTTCTGGGAAAAAATCTGGCAGGAACCCAGTGGTGCGAGAGCCTCGGAGCTCCATCCCCCGCTTGAACAAACGATTGGCCGGAATGCCTGGGTAGAGACCCGAGAAGCGAACGATCGGATAGCGCGACGGGTCCGACTTACTGCGCCCCGTCAATAATGCAGAAACATCGTCGCTCGGACTTTGATTGATTACCACCGTGTCCTCGACGAGCCCACTCGGAGGGAGTGCCGCGGGAGCATACCCTTGAAAGCCAATTTCTAGGATTCGCTCGGTAACGCGGTGGGCAACGCGGCTCGCCCGACCCCCCTCGGGCGCGATGCGGTTCCGATTCTGATCACCCTTTCGCCACGCATCAGCGGGATAGATACGAACCCAACCCGAATGAACTGAATTGGCCTTGCCACCAATCAGTTCAGTCAAGCGATACGAGGCCTTTGCGGTCACCACGAAGACGTCGGCCTCGCCGCGAAGTCGGCTCGCTAGCCCCGCGGCGTCCCAGGGTGGCGCAGTCTCGGCCTCTCGAAGTGAGCCAACGACGATGGGGAGTCGTTCAGTTTCTCGAATTCGTTGCACCAAATTCTCGACGTCTTCATCAGTCGCAACAAGAGTGAATTCAGTGGTCATGATTGCCTTCGCGTCATCGCTACGTGCTGGGTCGTATCCGCGTGTTACAGGACGACGCCACGCGAGGCGTAAAAGGCTTTGAGGCCATCAACATCGAATGAATCGACACCCCGACCAAGCACCCGAGGGTGCACGATCACCGTCGAAAACTCGGCCGGCTCCATGCCGATCTCGATCATGCCCAGAATCTCGTACGCCTGACGAAGTACCTGAAGGAGCAATAGCTTCACGTCAGTTTCGACCGGTACTGATTGAGCCGCAGCCGCGAGACGACCGAAGAACTCCTCTTTCCAGATGCCGTACTCGTCAAGGCCAAAGGTAACATCACGGAGAAGGATGAACAACCAGCTGAGTTGACGAGCGTGTGGGGTAACGACGAACGAGGGGTCGGGGTAAAAGCCAGGCTCCTGCGGCGTGGGGTCCACGTTCGTGATGACCACGCCAGCCCCGCCCCAGAAATCCTCTTCACCCAGCCAGCCCTCATTGATCTTGCTGGCGATGTCGTCGAGTTGTTTTGCAATTGGATTTTTCATGTCTCCGTTGTACTTCGCGACTGTGACATCACTGCGATGAATCATGAACAAAAGGCGGCGACAGCCGGGTGTCTCTGCCATCAACTGGCATCGCGCACCGAATACGATGCACATATATGGGAATGCGAATCCTTTCTCCGAAAGAATTGACCTCGTTGCGCTCGAAATTAAAGGTCGAGCTCGCAGTTAACCCGAAGCGTTCAATCCCCTCGCTCGCTCGGGCACTCGACACACCGAAGGCCGACATTCAAATGGTGTTGCTCGGAAACACCGACGTATTCCGGGCCGTGGGCGATCCACCTAAGTGGCAACTCCACTCCGCCCACTCAAAGAAACAAGCAAACACGAGAGCCACCAGGGAAGCGAAGGACAGAGTGGCCACGCCGGCTGCCGAACCGGCCAAGCAACGTATCGCGAAGAAGGACCGCACGCAGAACTGGGCGTCGCTTGCCACCAAAGTTCCACTCCCCTCAATGGCCTCACTCAAACTTCGCAAATGGCAAAAAGAAGCGCTAGCTACCTGGATTGCGAACGACCGCCACGGCATTATTTCCGCTGTCACCGGAGCCGGGAAGACGCGCGTTGGCATCGCAGCCATACGCGACCAGCTCGGTCGTCGAGGCAAGGTGGTCGTTCTGGTGCCAAACCAGATTCTCCAGGACCAGTGGTTTGAAGAAATAAAGGAAACGTTCCCGAGTCGCACGGTAGTGCGCCTCGGCAATGGCCATAAGCAAACACTCGCTGACGGCGAAATTCTCGTGGCCATCGCCGCGAGTGGTCGGCAATATTCATTCGACGTTCCAAAGGGTTCGAACTGCTTACTCATTGCCGACGAGTGCCATCGCTACGCCAGCGTCCAGAACCGGAAGGCGCTCGAAGACACCTGCAACACGAGACTCGGACTCACCGCAACTGTTGAGCGCATGGACGGCCTGCATGAATCCGTGTTGTTTGGCTATTTCGGCCCCATCGTGCACACCCTCGGGTACGAACAGGCGCTGAAAGAAAAGGTGATTTCCCCGTTCCGCACGAGCTTCATTGGCTCAAACTTCACTCCAGCAGAGCGCACACAGTACGACGAGCTGACGGATGATCTCGCCAATCTACGGCTCGTGCTCATCCATAAATATGGCGTGAGCGAAAAGTCCTTCAGTGATTTCCTCGCTGACGTCATCCGCCTCATCAACGATGGATCACCAGCGGCGTCGAAGGCCGCGAAATCCTGGCAGAGCAAGTGGGTCGAACGACGCCAGCTTCTCTCGCAAAGTGCCGAAAAGCTGAAGAATCTCGAGAAGCTAGCCGGCATTTTCAACGATGCCGATCGCTCGCTCGTGTTTACATTGAGCATTGAGTCCGCGACCTCGGTGGCGAAAATGCTCAATCGCAAAGGCATCAAGTGTGGTGTGCACTCGAGTGAAATGAACGTCGATGCTCGAAATGACATGCTTGCCGACTTCGCTGCAGGCAAGTTGAAGGTGATTGCGTCCGTATTCACCCTTGAAGAGGGTGTCGACGTGCCCGAAGCAGACTTGGCGGTGGTCTTCGGCACGACACAGCAGCGACGAGCGATGATTCAGCGCCTCGGTCGCATTCTCCGCGTCAAGCCCGACAAACGGTTTGCTCGGTTCGTTTACATGTTCGTCAATAACACCACCGAAGATCCAAACAATGGAGCCCACGAAACGGTGCTTACGGAACTCATCAATGTTTCCGACGAGTCCGCGGCATTCGCGCTCCCTGGACCCATCGCGCCAATTCGGCAGTTCTTGAAGCCCAAGCGGCGGTCAAAGGCTGCTTCCACGAGTACGTCGCGACTATCGTTCACCGCTCGCAATGCCTAGCTCCTCCGAATTCCTCCCGACGATTGCCCAATCGTGAGCGGGGGGTTTCTCGGCATCGAAACGAAGAATGACGTCCTCGAAGTCCTCGCGAAGAGGTCAAGTGTTAACGAATTGGAACGGTGTCTGACCGTGGCCTGCGGTCTCGGAGACTTTGAATTGCGATCCACCGTTACCGAACGGCTCCTTGACGCAGTCCTCGACCTACCGTTTGGCAGCACCCATCGCGTACCAAAATTACGTTTCGCTACGAAACAAATCGTTCAGGCAATCCTCGCCCAAGCTGACGACCTCGTCGATGTTGTAGAGCGTGCCCGTCAGGCCGGCAGACTTCTGAGCGCCAAAACAACTCGAACTAGTCCAGAGGACTTCATCGACCTCTCGAATGCATCGAGGACCAATCTCAATGAGTTCGTGACACTGCTGTCGCATCCAACGGCAAAATCTCGTTTGGAGGCTGGGCTGATGCTACGAAAAGACTTTGATCGCCCCGATTTGGCAATTCGCGTCTACGACCTCGTATTAGAGAATGCTCCCAACTTTGTTCAAGCTCGAACCATGAAGGGAGCCGCGCAGTCCGATGTTGGCGATCTGCATGGCGCTGTAGCGACCCTCGAGGGGGCGCGAGCCCTGAAGCCGAAATCGAAGTACGTGAACAATGCGCTCAGTCGTGCCTACGAAAACGTGGGGCGATTCGCCGAGGCCTTCGACGTTGTTGAAGTTGTGCTCCAAAAGAAACCTGACGATTCGGGCGCACTTTTGAGAAAGATTGTCTTACTCATCAAGACCAATAAGCACTCGCAGCTCGCAGAACTCTTTGACCGCTTGGACCACCTTCTTCCCGCCAAGCCCTATCGAGACATCTGGGTTTCTCTCGTTGCCATTGAAGCCTTATTTCAAATGGGTCAAACCGATCAAGCTCGGGCCGCTCTTCTGAAGCTTCCAGCACCTCAGGGTCGTGAGAACAAGTCGTTGCATCGAAAGATGATGCAACGTGCTTCCCAATCGGACACTTGGCCCACGTGACCGAATTCGCCATGGAGAACCATCCGTCGAAATGGGTCGGCTGCAACTCAGGTGGTGCGCCGCGAGGATCTTCTTGTGAGCCTTAAATTCCATTACACAAATAAAAACTTGGTCGGCATTCATACTGCTCTACGGGCCGATATTTGAGAGTTCAGCGGCCCTCATAAAGTCCATGACCACGGAGAGTAAGTACCCCTGATGAGGCGATTGGGACTGCTGTCGGTTTAGTTGACAGGTCAAACTGTCAACTAAACCGACAGCAGTCCCCTACCTGAAGTTGAAGTTGATATTTTTTAGTAGCATCAGGGTAAATAAAGAACTTGAAGGGGTTCAAAAGTGAAAAAATTGCTTGGGTGGGTATTCGCAGTAGTGGTGGTTCTCGCAGTCGTTGGTGGAAGCAAAAATGGTACGAATTCGTCATCGAGTTCGAATTCGCAATCGAATAGCTCGTCCAGCACACCGATTATTTCGCATCCAGGTCTCGGCCAGTCGGCCAACGACGGTACCTTCAAGTTCGTTGTAAATTCAGTCCAATGTGGTATCTCGGGCGTGGGTGACGTGGCTAATGGACTGGGCGCATCAGCTCAGGGCCAGTTCTGCAAAGTCAATATGACTGTAAAGAATATTGGTAGTTCGAGCGGCGATTTCTTCAGTAGCAATCAATATGCCTATGATGCAGCCGGTAATCAATACAGTGACTCAACGGATGCGCAGCTGTACTCGAGCTCGAGTCTCCTCCAAACCATAAACCCGGGAAATTCGACTACGGGTGATGTTTATTACGACATACCGAAGGGTAAAAGTATTTCGTACTTTGAACTCCACGACAGCGCCTTTAGCGGCGGCGTCCGAGTCGACAACAAGTAGGCGAAGTTGTTTTCGAGTGCTTCAATCGTGGACGAATCTCGGGGAAATAGTTAACGGTTTCCCGATTTACATTTCAGTGCGATCGAGGGCACGTAGAAATCTTTGCCTCTTTTGGGCCACAAACTCTGCGGGTTAGGTCTAATGCGTGTCTCGTATTGCTTATTAAATCGATGGGCTGCAGGATGGTGAAAGTGAATGTGTTTACAGAAAAGTTAGCGGTGTGGTCTTTTGCGACAACCTCGATTTTGGCAGCTTCGGCGTTGGGTCCAGTGACGGATTCAGCCGTGGCTGCTGGGGGGAGTAGTCGATACGCATTCAATTATCCAAACGCGATTGTCGCTGCCGCCGGTCATCTGTGGGTTGCCAATAGTGGAGATGATCCGCTCACGGGAGTCGGCAGCTCGATTACCGAGATGAATCTCGACGGTTCATTAGTCAAGGTGATTTCTGGCCCCCAATTTAACTTCCGGAGCCCTAATTCAATTACCTACGACGGCACGCACCTCTGGGTATTGAATCCAGCGGACGAAAATGAAGGCACCGATTTATCCATCACTGAATTGACCAATACTGGGGCCTTCGTTGCAAGCTTCTCCGGCCCTCAATACAAGCTCAATTCGCCAAAACAAATTTATTTTGCCGGCGGCCATTTATGGATAATCAACCAAGGTGGCAATAGTTGGGAGCCTTTTAATAATTCTGGCTCAGTTACCGAGTTGAATCTCAATGGATCGGTAGTCGCCAATTTCTCCTCCCCCAAGTTCGGATTCAATTCGCCCACTGCAATAACGTTTGCGGCAAATCACCTTTGGGTGACAAATTTCCAAGTCATTGGCGGCGAAGCCTCTCTGACTGAAATGAATATGAATGGAAGTTTCGTTGCTCGTTTTTCGGGAAGCAGCCGGAAGTTGGACTCGCCCGTTGCTATTACTTTTGATGGTCACGGTCTGTGGATTGCAAACTTGGGTAATCCTCAGACGGGCACTCAAGGCTCAGTCACAGAATTGAGCGTGAATGGGGATTTCATTCAGAACTTCCGCTCCGCCAGATACAAATTTGTGACACCCGGAGCAATCACTTTCGGTGAAGGTCACGTTTGGGTACTCAACGGAAGTAACGGCTTCGCCGGTTCCGTGACGGAAATTAGTTCCAATGGATCGCTTGTGAGAACTATTTCAGGACCACGCTTCAAACTTGACGCTCCCTTGGGGATAGTTCTTGTAGGGAGCCGAATATGGATTACCAA
>Ga0007807_1000077_pt1 | contig 32108 bp, 35 predicted proteins | sample CryBogCBE12Aug09_FD_71220 | JGI IMG/M metagenome (GOLD analysis project Ga0007807, IMG submission 71220) | Freshwater microbial communities from Crystal Bog, Wisconsin, USA - CBE12Aug09 | ecosystem: Environmental > Aquatic > Freshwater > Lake | place: Crystal Bog, Wisconsin, USA | collected...
CAACGTCGCGCCGGTGTTCTAGGCGCCGACGTAGTGGTGACGAATGGTCTCGAGTGCGCGGTCCAAGCGATCGAGACCGTCTCGGGCCTCGTCGGGAGTGATGATGCAGGGCGGCACGGTGTGAATGCGGTTGTAGTTCGAGAAGATCATCAACCGTTCGGCCTTGCACGCCGCGAGCAACTCCCCCATCGCAGGTGAACTCGTGGCGTAGGGGGCGAGGGGTTCACGGGTGGCGCGGTCCCGCACGAGGTCGAGCGCGAAGAAGACGCCGACACCACGAACCTCACCAATCACCGGGTGCCGGGCGGCGAGGGCCTCGAGACCGGGGCGCAGCACCTCTTCGCCAATGCGGTAGGCGTTTTCCACGATGCCGTCGGTGGTCATCGTTTCGATAGCGGCGACCGCGGCGGCACAGGCCAGAGGGTGGCCCGAGTAGGTGAGGCCACCGGGGTAGACGCGGTCATCAAAGGTAGCGGCGATCGCGCTGTTCACGATGACGCCACCGAGCGGCACGTACCCAGAGTTAACTCCCTTGGCGAAGGTGACGAGGTCGGGCGTGACGTCGTGCTGCTGAAAGGCGAACCACGTGCCGGTGCGACCAAAGCCCGCCATGACCTCGTCGGCGATGTACACAATGCCGTAGCGGTCGCAGAGTTCGCGAACGCCGCGGAGATAGCCCTTGGGCGGGATCATGATGCCGGCAGTGCCGGGTACCGACTCGAGAATGATGGCCGCAATGGTGGCCGGACCCTCGAACTGAATCGTGGCCTCGAGGTGGGCGAGGGCCCGCTCGCACTCCTCCTGCTCCGTCGTGGCGTGAAACTGTGAGCGATAGAGGAACGGTCCAAAGAAGTGGACCACCCCGGCAGTGCCGTTATCCACGGCCCAGCGGCGGGGGTCACCAGTGAGGCTCACCGCAGTGGAGGTACCGCCGTGGTAACTGCGATACGTTGCCATCACCTTGTGACGACCGGTGTGCAGGCGGGCCATGCGGACGGCGTTCTCGACCGCTTCGGCGCCACCCGTGGTGAAGAAGACCTTGCTCGCACCCTCGAAGGCGCGGTCGAGAATAAGTTCGGCGGCTCGCGTTCGAACGAAGTTACCGTGCTGGGGACCAACGGTGGCGAGGACGGCCACCTGTTCTTGAATGGCCTTCACGACGGCGGGGTGCGAGTGTCCGATGTTGGTATTGACGAGTTGCGAGGAGAAGTCGAGGTAGGTATCGTCATTTTCATCGGTGACCCAGACGCCGTGGGCCTCTTTAATCATCAGGGGGTTATACGCATTCGAGGCGGACCAGGCGTGCAGTACCGCGGCCTTTTCGCGCTCGGCGTGGGTGAGAGTCGATCGATCAGTAGTCATACGTATCCTTTTGGTCTCTGCGCCACGCTAACGCACGAATGTGGCGGTTGTCGTGTCACTCGTCATCTGGAACACACAACGAACCGAGTGAGCAGTGGCAGTTCTCACACCACACATGTCACCTCGGCTCAAAATCTTGTCGCAAATCGGGCAAATGTGTCAGAAAACGATGTCCGATGGCGGAGTGCGACCACGAGTGTTGCCGCGCGACGTAATTTAGGGAGGAGCTGTCGAGAGGATCGATTCGTGAAAACTATTGGACACTGGATTAATGGCGCGCACGTGACGACACTGGGTGCGACCACGTCACCCGTCTTCAACCCCGCGACGGGCGCGGTGCAGGCCGAGCTGCAGCTCGCCACGGCCGAACAGGTCAATGATGTGGTGGCCGCCGCCCACGCCGCGTTCGCCCACTGGTCGGAGTCGTCGCTGAGTCAGCGCAGCAAGGTCCTCTTCACCTTCCGCGAAATTATGAATCGGCGGATGCCCGAGTTGGCGCTCGCGATTACCGATGAGCACGGCAAGGTCGTGTCGGACGCGACCGGTGAGGTGCAGCGTGGTCTCGAAGTGGTGGAGTACGCCTGCGGGCTCCCCACGCTGCTCAAGGGTGAGTACTCCGACCAAGTATCGGGTGGGGTGGACCTCTTCTCGTACCGCCAACCACTCGGCGTCGTGGCCGGCATCACGCCATTCAACTTCCCCGCCATGGTGCCAATGTGGATGTTCCCCGTCGCAATCGCCACTGGAAACACCTTCATCCTGAAGCCCTCCGAGCGAGACCCCAGCGCCTCCCTCTTGATGGCCGAAATGTGGAAAGAGGCGGGACTCCCCGACGGCGTCTTCAATGTCATTCAAGGTGACGCCTCGGTCGTCAACGCGCTGCTTGACCACCCCGACGTTAAGGCGATTTCCTTCGTCGGCTCGACGCCTATCGCTCGGTCCATTCACAGTCGGGCCACGGCTAATGGCAAGCGGGTGCAGGCCCTTGGCGGAGCGAAGAACCACTCGATCATCCTTCCCGATGCGGACATCGATTTCGCAGCGAAGCACCTCGTGGCGGCGGCCTTTGGTTCGGCCGGCGAACGATGCATGGCCATCTCGGCTGCCGTCACGGTGGGAGACATTGCCGATCCGTTGATGGCCCGAGTCGCCGAATTGGCTCGCGAGGTCAAGGTTGGCTCGGGTCGGGATGCCGCGAGTGAAATGGGTCCGGTCATTACCGCGGCGTCCAAGGCGCGCATCGAGTCACTGATCTCATCCGGAGAGGCGCAGGGCGCCACCCTCGCCGTCGACGGCCGTGGGTTGTCCGTGGCTGGTCACGAGGAAGGATTCTTCGTGGGACCAACGCTCATCGACCACGTGACGACAGACATGGATGTCTATCGTGAGGAAATCTTCGGACCGGTGTTGTCAACGGTGCGCACCTCGTCGGTGGATGAGGCCATCGCTCTGATCAACGCCAACCCGTACGGGAATGGCACCGCCATCTTCACCTCGAGCGGTGAGGCCGCTCGTCGCTTTCACCGCGAGGTGCAGGTCGGCATGATCGGCATCAACGTACCAATCCCGGTGCCCATGGCCTACTACTCATTCGGCGGATGGAAGGACTCGCTCTTCGGCGACCACCACATGCATGGCCCCGAGGGGGTGCGTTTCTACACCCGTGCGAAAGTGGTGACGACCCGCTGGCCAGAGATGAAGGAAGCGACCGGCGCTTCGTTCTCGTTTCCAACGTCGAAGTAACGCTGGGGCGGTGGCAACCGCGTGATGGTGGGGGATTAGTAGAAATACCAAAAGCCAAGTGATCAAAGGGCTATCGAAAATTGGAAATTCTTATATCACCAGAGCGGGCGAGTGTGCTCACCAGCAATTCTGGATCTACTCACCACCAAGAATGATTCCGCCCACCAAAGGTGTTGGAGTATTGCGGACTGTGCAGGAAGTGCGCGCAGCCCCAACAAATTGAAGAGCCAGTTTCACAAATCGTGGGCCTGAAAGCATGGTGTCTAGTTCGAATCTTGAGGGTGATACACTTTATCTATCATGATAGATAAATATAACAATTCATCGAAGATGAACGACTCAGTCTCCTCTGTCGTATTTCGGCTGGACCCGCGCTCGGGCATTCCTACCTACCTCCAACTCGTCCAGCAGGTTGAGAGCGCAATTCGACTCGGTTACTTGGTACGAGGAGATCAACTTCCTCGAATCAAAGATGTCGTCACCTCGCTGTCAATTAATCCCAATACCGTTCTCAAGGCATATCGCGATCTTGAGCAGCAGGGACTAGTCATCGCGCGTCCTGGCATTGGTACCTTCGTCGAGGCTGCACCGGAGACTGTAGGACTCTCGGAGTTGACAACGCTGCGGCGCAGTCTTGTCACCGGATGGCTAACCGAGGCGGCCGCGGCCGGCCTCGACGAGAACGGGATCACGGCGCTCTTCACGAGCGCGCTCTTTGACTTTTCTAGGCAGTCCCAAGGGCGCACTTCAACTCGTCCTGACTCATTGGACGAAACCGGAGGGGTCGCATGAATGTCGTTGAAAGTTTCGGGCTTGGCGTGACCTTTGGGGAGACTCGGGCGCTGAGCGACTGCACCCTAGCAATTCCTGAAGGGCGCATCGTTGCTCTCGTCGGATCAAATGGTGCTGGCAAAACGACACTGCTTGATTGCATTGTTGGACTAACCACCCCAACGACAGGGGACATAAGGGTGCTCGGTGGCATTGAGGCAGGATCACCCGCTGCTCTGGGACGCGTTGCCTTTGTGGCGCAAGAAGCACCTCTCTATCGCCACATCACGGTGCGATCGATGCTTACGGTGGCGGCCAACCTTAACCAGAAATTCGACCGAGATTTGGCGGAGAAGCGCTTGTCGAACCTCGATATCCCGTTGGAGGGCAGGGTGGGAAGACTATCTGGTGGTCAACAGGCCCAACTCGCACTCGCACTTGCATTCGCACGACACCCTGACCTTCTCGTGCTCGATGAGCCGCTAGCTCGACTTGATCCGCTAGCGCGACATGAAGTGATGGCGGTCGTTATGTCATTGGCGGCCGACGAGGGCCTTTCGGTAATCTTCTCCTCGCACGTGGTTTCGGAGTTGGAGCGGGTAGCTGACTACTTGGTCTTGATGAGTCAAGGTCGAGTCCAGATGGTTGGATCGATTGATGATCTTCTCGCCAGACACGTGGTATTGATCGGACCTAGCGACGAGGCGGAAAGCGTCGCTGAGGAACTGAACATCGTCAAGTCTCAGCGCGCGGGACGACAGATCCAGTTCGTCGTCCGTGAAGAAGCCGAGATGGAGGTCCCTAGCGGTTGGATGGCCGAGCACATCTCACTTGATGAACTCGTGCTTGCCTACCTGAGCGAACCATCCGCCTCAGCTATGTCAGGTCCACTTGCAATTGCATCGAACCGTGCGGGGAGATGACGAAGTGTCGATAACAAGGATCGCCGGATCGAGTTCCACAACCGACCAATATTCGCCAGGACATCACTACTCGTGGCGACGTCTTGTGCGGGTTGCTCTCATTCAGCACCGCGCTACGTTCATGACCGTTCTCTTCACTACCGCTGCTCTGGTCATTGCCATCATCATCGGACGCATGGCGGTGATTGGCGACTATGGAAAGTATCTCGCGGCCGGTTGCACGCTTGCCCATCCAACCAATCTCCAAGTGTGTGCCTACACGACGAATAAATTTGCCGACATCCCGAGTTTCACGCCGCTCGTCATCGCGCTCCGAATATTCCCGCTTGTGATTGGGGCTTTCGTTGGAGCACCGTTGATTGCGCGCGAGTTGGAGCTTGGCACCTATCGCTTCAGCTGGACCCAAGGGGTTGGCCGTGCCCGACAATTGCTTGTGATGCTTGCAATATTGGCCGCAATCTTGACCTTCGCCGCGGTGGTGCTTGGATTCCTCTTCGAGAGCTGGTACATGCATCCCTACTCGGTGATCAATGTTGGTGTTGGGAGCCAATGGCAGTCCGGTTTGTTCATGACGACCTGGTGGATGACTCCAGTCTTGTCAGTTTTCGAGTTGCTGCTAGGAACGCTTATTGGGGCTCTAGTTAAGCGTACGGTTGCAGCGATAGCCACGACCGCGTTCATCGGCGGCGCAATCATCGTTGGGATGAGTCAGTTGATCCCGCGAATTCTGGATATCGGTGCATCAGCGTCATCGCGCATTCTGCTCAGCTACCTTCCTCTCGGCACGGTCAACACGGTTGCTACCGAGGGCGTGGGGCCCAGCGGGAGCTTTCTTGTGAAGGGTTGGCTGGTCGGTCCTGGAGGGCATGTGCTGGGTGATCATGCCGCAAATGTCGCTCGCCTGCACCTCGCCGCATTGTTCCAATACGGTCCTAGTCCCGTGAAGAGGTGGATGCAATTGCACCATGAGGTGTATTGGCTCTCATACCAGCCGGCCAACCATTTCTGGATTCTTCAGGCAGCCGTGGGACTCGTCTTGCTCGCCATGACGTTGATATGCGGGCTTGCGACGATGCGGTGCATACGAGGTCCGGACCAGTAGCGGAGAGTCTTTCTTAACAGATCAGGGACAGTTTCTGGAAGATCATTCCAACGCTTCACTTGATGAGCTCGGACGAAATGAGAAGCACCACCACCAACAGTAAGTTCTCTCACTAAGCCACTTGCCATCGACGCGGCAGCGGGATCTGGTCAGGCTTTGATTCGTATTTTGGCGGGCCGACCGCGGTCGATTTCAAGGATGCCCGCTGCCTCGAGTAGAGATGCGACCCAACCCGCCGTGTCTCGCTTCATCGCGGTCTTCAAGTAACCATCAAGAGTCCCTGGATTACCCTGGGAGTCTCGCCGACCACCGATGGGAATCCAACCGAGACCCATGAACTCCACTCGAACCCCTTCGAGGGTGGACCAGCTGAACGGTGTCTTGGTCCTCTTCTCGCCGAACAGCAAGACAACCCCACGATCGTCGATCGTATCGACGACAAATGGCTGGCCTTGCGAGGGAGTTCGGAGGACATCGTTCTCATGCAATGCGGTGCTCACCGCCAATTCGACAGGTCCCAACTCTCTCCCCTAGTAGTCGTAAGAAATCAGGTGCACCGCTACAGGTGATTGGGAGCTGGCGGAAGTATCTCCCCGATCTCTCGGCGAGCGAGCATGTACTTGTCCCAAATCACCCGTCGCCGTTCGGGGTCCCGCATCTCGATAAGCTCCTCGGTGTATTCGTGTAGCGAGTCGAGCAATTCTTGGTGACGAAGTAACTGCGCGCGGGTAAGAAAGAACTCATTGTCGCTCACATCGCGAATCTAGTTGGCCCCGCTTGGAACTTCAATCGGCATTCTCCGAAGGCCTCGGGATTCAGCGTACTCTGGCAATTCGAGTTCAATGGTAGCGACTTCTTCCGTTCGGTCAACTGGCTCACCTAAGTCCTCGAGGGACAGCACCACTTGATCGATATGGAGACATGCCTATGCGTTCGCAGTCTGCACTCGCGCGAGTGGAATCGTCCTAGGCATAGCTGACATAATTCTAGGAATTCCAGCTCGATACAACCAGGTTGTCTCGCTACGCAAGAAGTGTGTTCGGAGCAACGGCGGTCGTTCCAGTCTTCCTTGGCAACAGGAGCGCTACGTCCTCTGAAGGTCGAGATCACGTGAGTGGACCATGTGGTGGCAACTTCGGCGCCCGCCATTTTTTCTAATGGTTTGCCGTGATTTCTACTAATGGTTTCACGCCATTTGTACGAATCCCTCATGGTGGGGCTAGTAAGAATCGAACTTACGACCTCGTCATTATCAGTGACGCGCTCTAACCGACTGAGCTATAGCCCCAAGGGATACCTAATCTACACCAAATAGCGCAATCGTCCGCCGGAGACTGCTCCACTGCGTCTCCACGCACGGCAGACTAGGGAGATGCTCGACCCACGTTTCGTCTACGTAGCTATTGCCCTGGCCCTGTTTGGGGCAGTTCGCTACTTCATCGACACGTGGCGCGGGCAGACCCAACCGCACCGCGTGACCTGGACCCTGTGGGCGCTCGAAGGCATCTTGGCCTACGCCGTCGAAATCCAGGAGCACGTCGGTCTGGCCTCGTTGATGACGCTGGCGCTCGGACTGATCCCGTGCTTTATTGTCGCGGCATCCTTTCGTAATCCGGAGGCCGTGTGGAAAATTGACCGCATTGATGTCGCCTGTGGCACGGTTTCGTTGCTGGGGCTGGTCTTTTGGTCACTCGTCAACCAACCCACTGTCGCGTTGCTCTCCTTCGTCTCGGCCGACTTCATCGCGGCCCTACCGACGTATCGAAAATCGTGGAGCAATCCCGAAAGTGAATCAGGGGCGCCCTATATCTTTGGTGCACTGAATTGTGCTTTGACCCTGCTGACCCTGCACCGCGTCACTACGGCTGGAGCCGCTTTCCCCGGCATCATCTTGTTCACCGACTCGATCCTCAGTCTCTTTATCGTTACCAAGTTGGGTCCACGCGTGCGACGACGGTACGCGACGGCGTCGTAGGGGAGCGCAAGGTGCTGAATCTCCTTCCCTTCCACTTCCACCTCGTTGAAATCGTCGTGGTCGCTGTCGTGCTGTGGCTGCACCACACCGTCGTCGCCGATCGACGTCGGCGCCACCTGCTCTGGTGGTCGGTGGCCGCTCTCCTGCTGGTGACGGTCTGGCCCATGGGTTACATTGCGGCCCGAGTCTCGCTCACCGCCGCCACCGTACAGCGACTCGTGATTATGTTGGCGGTAGCGCCACTCATGCTGCAAAGTATGTCGACCGACCTCCTGGTGCGCCTTACTCGCCCCGCGCCGGTCGACTTCGTTGTGCGGCGACTGTCGCACCCCGGTACGGCCATCATCCTGGTCACGGTCATTGGCACCGCCACCCTGTCCACGCCGATCGTCGACTGGGGCGCCAGTTCGTCGTGGGCTCGAGACGTCATCCTGTTGGCGGTGTTGGCTACGGGCCTGTTGTTATGGGTACCGGCCTTGGCGATTATGCCGGGGGCCGTACGTCTCTCGCCGGCGGGCCGCGCGGGGTACATCTTCGGCTCGGCGATTGTGGTGACGAGCCTCTCATTCATCTGGATTTTTTCGACTCACTCGCTCTACCCGGCCCTGCACAATCAGTACGCCTTGTTCCATATGACACCGCTCTTCGACCAGCAATTGGCGGGGTTCGTGGCCAAACTCGGTTGCTACATCCCGATGTGGGCCATTGCCTTCACGATTTTCTTTCGCGCTGACGATGCGGGTGTCTCCGTCGACGAGTCGCCCCTGCACTGGGCCGACGTCGAGAGAAAGCTCCTCCGACTCGAGCGCGAGCGGGCCCGCACGCTCCGGCGGCATCGCCCTCAATAGGGGGTCTTTTCACGTACTACTATGGAGACTCCGAGGGGATGTAGCTCAGTTGGTAGAGCGCGGGCTTTGCAAGCCTGAGGTCGTGGGTTCGAACCCCATCGTCTCCACTCGTTGACATTTTCACAACGTTTTTCCTGGTAAAGAGCTATCTTTGGCCGCGCATCGCTAGTCAAACCAAGGACGTTGTTCACGCCCCCGCGACCCTCCATCCCACAGCCGACTGCGGCAGCGCCTATGGAAACGTCACCTAACGGCACGGGTGGGACACCAGTTCTCCAATTGGTGGTCGGCGCGCCTCGCAGGGTCTTCAGGCGACCGCCAGCGGCGCCCCACCTTCTTCCGACGCCAATCGTCCACTCCGCAGCAGTAGGGCTGACACGACTGCACCGCCGGTGAAGATGAGAGCGCAGACGCCGAAGACTGTTGCATAGCCGTAGACCGGCGCGGCGCTCCTAGCGGCCAGGCTCGGCGCGTGAGACCCGGCGTACGAGTTGACCGCTTGGAGGAAGATCGTCGAGAGCAGGGCAGCCCCGATGGCTCCTCCGATCTGCTGACTGGTGTTGACCATGGCCGACCCGACCCCGGCATCTTCTGGGGCGATCCCGGCTGTGGCCGCGTTGATGCTCGGGGCGACGACGAAGCCCATGCCTAAGCCGAGGATGAGGAGTGGGCCGAGTACGGCACCGGCGTAGTGCGAGTGCGGGGACAACTGGTTGAGCCACAACATGCCTCCCGCCGCCACCATCATTCCGAACGGCACCAGGGGACGCGGACCGAAACGAGGGAGCAGCTTCGTGTTGCAGAGGCCTGCGCCGATGGCGATCCCCGCCGTCATGGGTAGAAACGCGAAGCCTGTCTTGATGGGACTGAAACCCAGGCTCTCCTGGAAGTAGTACGTCAGGAACAAGAAGGCCCCGAACATGGAGAGGAACCCGAGCAGGATTGCCAGGTACGAGCCACCCCGCGTCCTGTTCAGCACCACTCGCATGGGGAGAAGTGGGTGCTCGACCCGCAGTTCAGCTACGACGAAGGCGGCAAGCAGCAGGACGCCGAGGATCAACGAGACGATCGTCGTCGATGACCAGGTATGTGTCTCGGCGAAACTGAGTCCAAACACCACACCAAAGAGTCCAGCAGCACCGAGTGCGGCGCCTAGGAGATCGAGGGTGGTGCTCGATCTCTCCTCGCGACGTGGGAGGAGCCGGAGGACGCCCCAGGTCGCCGGCAGCGCGAAGAAGAGATTGACGTAGAGGCACGACCTCCACGAGAGCCACTGGGTCAGCATGCCGCCGAGGATCAGGCCGATGGCAGAACCTCCCGCGGCGACAGCCGCGTACACCGCGAAGGCCCGGGCCCGCTCCTTAGACTCGCTGAAGGTCACGCTCAGGGTGGAGAGCGCGGCCGGGGCGAGGATGGCGGCGAACGCCCCTTGGAGGGCACGCGCACCCACGAGGACGGCGAAGTCGGGTGCTGCGCCACCGAGGGCCGATACACCAGCGAATCCCAAGAGTCCGACGGTCAGGGTTCGTCGTCGTCCGAACATGTCGGAGAGCCGGCCGCCAAGGAGAAGCAGGCTGCCGAACATGAGGGAGTACGCAGTGATCACCCACTGTCGCTCGTCGGTACTGAAGTCAAGCTGCTTCTGGGCAGAGGGCAACGCGATGTTCATGACCGTCGTGTCCAGCACGATCATGAGCTGGGCAACGGCGATGACTACGAGCACCCACCGCCGTCTCTTGGACTCAGCGGATTCTTGCCGGGGCACAGTCGCGTCTACGGAATCGACCATCTGTCAGTCCTCCTCGGTGATTGAACAGTACAGTACCGTACCGTACTCTACTGACTATAGTACACTCCCAGCGATGGCACGCAACTCCGCAGGCGACCGTGAAGAACGAGCGTGGTCGACGGAGCCCTACTCGGCCCGGGATCTCGAACTTTTACACACCGCCGCGTCTGTCCTGCGAGAGAAGGGCTACGACCGCTTCACCGTCGAGGAGGTGGCGACTCGAGCCAGCGCCAGCAAGGCAACGCTCTACCGTCGGTGGCCCTCAAAGGCTGACCTCGCCGTCTCTGCAGTCATCGAGAGTCTGCGATCAGATGTGCAGGTACCGGACACGGGGAACCTACGCGATGACCTCCTCGACCTCGCCCGCCAGATGCTCCGATCTCTCGACGAGGTGGCTGGCACGATGATCGGAATTCTGACCGCCTCCCGGCAGGAGCCCGCTCTCCACGACCTGTTGACAGGAGAGTTCAATGTTCGCCGTCGGGAGATCTTCGCCATGGTGCTGTCCCGGGCTGTGCGTCGAGGAGAGATCGCAGAGAGAGCCTTGAGAGACGATCTGTGGGACCTCCTTCCTGGGTATCTAGTCTTCCGCTCGATCGTGCCGGGGCGGCAGCTCACCGACGCGTCCCTCGTTGATCTGGTGGACCGTGTCGTGATTCCCGCGATCACGACACTCTGAGCAAGGCAGGTTGGAGCTGGCGTGCCCCATCGCCGGATGCCGCACCCACCGGCACGGGTTCGAACAAAGTCCCATCACTTCTGGAGCCGTCCTTCTACCCGACGCTCCGTCGTCGCAATGCGGCCCAAATCGGTCTCGCCGCTCGCGTTACCCCAGTTCAGCGGTCGAAGAGGGGTTCGAACATAGTCCCATCACCTCCGCATAGACGCATTCACCGCCAGCGGCAGACACTGCCGCGTGAAAGCCGCCTATGCCAGCGAAGAGGTCGATGAATCTAAATGCCATTGGTTCGGCTCACCGGTTCGATGATGCGGTTCATGGACTCCATGCTCTTCGGCGCCTGTGACAAGGACGCAACTGGCCAAACGGCGCTACGAGGGTGATTGGTCAGCCGCCGCCGGAGGGAACCCGTAGACCCCTCGGCTCAAACGAATCACTTGAGGGGCTCCTGGGATCTCTCCGAGGATGAGCCAGCTCAACGCCCTACGGACCTTCCTCGCCCCGTCAGCATCGCCCTGAAATCCCAAGGAGCGAAGGATCTGGCTGTAGGTCGCTTGATGGTTGGCACTCGCCTCGATACAGGCCACGACATTTGCCCAGGTTCGATCGACTTGTCCGTTCTCTCGGGTAGCGACCCTGAAGGCTGGAAGACTTATGGAAGGCTGGTTCGCACGGGGTGCGATAACCTCCACAAACGGTGGGTGTTCAGCCGTACCGCTACGCCGGTCGGCGAGAAACCAGGCCCACGAGATTCTCTTCCGAATCGCGAAAGAAGGCCATCGTTTCGACGTAGCCCGCGGGGCCAAAAAGGCCAGTTTCGTCGACAAAAATAATGTGTGGTTCGGTCACAATAACGACGCCCGCTGCCCGCAAGCGTTCCGTCGCGGCCTCGACATTCTCCACGCCCAGGTAGAACAGCGACGACGGTGCCCCGAGGTCGAGCAGGAGTCGCGTGGCGCCCATCGAGAAGAATGCGAGCCCCGGTGGGTTGAACGTCGCTACGTGCGTCAGCCCCACCACATCGCGGTAGAAGGCGACGGCACGGTCGAGATCAATGGCGTGTTGCGCAACTTGCTGGAGGTGGAGTACGTCCATAGCTTTACTGTAGCGACGTCGCTCCTCAGTGACCAGTGATGCTGGTCGCCGTGGAGAATCGTGATACCCTCGGGGGTATATGAAGCAGCCACTCGCGACACCTGAGGTGACACGATCCTTCGATGCGCCGTCGGTCGACCAGAGGGTGGTGCTCAATCGGCTGAAGCGAGCCAACGGTCAGTTGGCCGCGGTGGTTCGCATGGTTGAAGAGGGCTACGACTGCGAAGCCGTCGTTACGCAAATGGCCGCCGTCAGCAAGGCGATTACCACGGCGGCCTTCACCATGATCGCTGACAATCTCACCGAGTGTGTTCGAGACCCAGGGGCTGACGTGGCCGACGTAACGGCACGACTCCAGAAGCTCTTTTTGAGCTTGGCCTGAGCATCACCCCCGAGTCACTACGTCGGATGTAATCAACAAAAGGAGCAAGGTATGTGCAGTCGAACAACGTGTACAAAGTGTGGCAAGGCCACGTGGAAGGGCTGCGGCCAGCACATTGAGCAGGCACTCGCGGGCGTGCCGGAACAGGACCGGTGCCACTGCGCGACTGCTTCCACGACGAAGACGAAGACGCCCGGTCTCCTGGCTCGATTCTTCGGTCGGTAGAGCACATGACGGCAGCGGAAAAGTGGGCACGGGACCTCGCGACCTGGGCCATCCCTGACGAGGTGCTGGCACAAGCGACAGACAGTCCGTGGATTCACCCACCGGTACTCTTTGACATACCAGCGCACATTGCACCCTCCCCCTCACACGACCGAGCCCGTGAGGCGCTTGGTGGCGAGGCCAGCGTGCTCGACATCGGGTGCGGTGGTGGTATCGCGACGTTCGCACTCGTCCCCGATGTCCAGTTCGGTGTCGGGGTGGATCACCAGCCCGCGATGCTGACGATGTACCAAGAAAACGGTGAACGTCGGGGTGTGCGTACCGCGACCGTGGCCGGCGATTGGCCGGACGTGGCGCACGCTGCCCCTCGGTGCGACGTGGTGGCGGTCCACCACGTCGTCTATAACGTCAGTGCCATCGTCCCATTTGTGGCCGCGGCCGCGGCCCACGCTCGCCACCGCGTGGTGATCGAACTCCCCACGCGTCATCCGCTCGAGCCACTCTCCGCCGCGTGGCAGTTCTTTTGGCACCTAGATCGTCCCTCTGATCCGACGCCCACTGACCTGATGGCTGTCCTACGGTCCATGGGCGTCACCCCACAACTCGAGGAGTGGGAGGGGCCGATGCGCACCGAGGTTGACCTCGATCAGGCCGCCCACTTCACCCGGATTCGTCTGTGTCTGCCGAAGGAGCGTGAACCAGAGGTCCGTGCCTTTCTCGAGTCCTCGCCGCCACCCGAGCGTCGATCGCTGGCCACCATCTGGTGGGACGTGGCCTAACGCTGGAGAGCGAGGGTTGCCGCGTCGAGGTGTGACCGGAGTGAGGTCTGCAGGGCATGAACGGCGGTGTGAATCTCGCGGGCGTGCCGCTCGCGCTCGGCACTCAGCTGCGTCACGGCGTCACGAAGGCGTTCGCCGGTGATGTCATTCGCTCGAAGTGACCAGTCGACTCGGTCAATCGAAGCCATGAAATCATCGGCCTTCGGGCGGTAGGCGAGCGCGACGGTGGGTATGTCCAGCATGCTGGCGAACACGGCACTGTGCAGTCTCGTCCCGATGAAGACCGAGCAGGTACGCGCACGGCGAAAGAAGTCGGCGGTGGAGGACGGCACGGTGACGGAGACGCCATCGCTCACGCCGAGGGCGCTGATCATCTTTCTCGTAATGGCGCGGTCGTGCATCGGCCAGAACACGAAGAACTGGATCGTCCACCCATCACGAAGGAGTGACCGCGCGACGGCCAGGTTGGCCTCGAACATTTTCTCGACACTCGATCCCCAGACGCCGTCGGCCGGGGCCGCCAGACACATGCCGAGGTGCTTCTCGCGAGGTGCCGGCTCGGGAGTGGGGATGGCGAGGGCAATATCACCACAGATCGGCGCCTCGATGCCGTAGACGTCGCGGAGCGTGTGGGCGGACTGCGGTCCACGCACGGCGAGGTAGGCCATGTCTTCAAGAAGGTGTCGCCACTGGTCGACCGCCTCGGTACTCGTCATCCCCCACTGTTCGGCGATGGGCGACTCGACCCCGGTGCCGAGGGCGAAGGAGGGTGCGCGCAGTTCATTGACGGCCTGACGAAATCCGTCGGCGAATCCCATCGAGCCGATAAGTGTGCCACCGCCCAGTTGAACACCACGCACCTGTGGAGTGCCGCGCAGCGAGGTGGGGGCGTAGTCGGTAAGGCGACGCCAGTCGAGCACGGTTCGGTCGGGAGAGAGGGACCTCGCGCCATCCAGGCAGGCGTCGTCGCCCAGATTATTGACGGCGGTGTAGCCGTAGTACGCCACCGTGGTGGCCGACGCCTGGCGAGCAGCAATACTCTCACGCACGCCGTGGACGTAGTTCGCCAGCTGGGCCTGACCGAGGTCGTACGCCATGGCACTGAGCGTGCTCACCCCGCCATCGTGGAAGGCCGTCGCCACGAGGTCAACGGCCTGACGCCACCGCGGCGAGTTAGCCACGGACGAGGCGCGTGAGCGCGAAGGGAACGAATCGGCGAGTAGAGAACATGGCGCCGAAACTACACCACCGGTCACGGCACGGTGTGGACGTGTCGTCAGCGACCAGATGTCCGGTAGTGCTGGCGCCAGATAAGTCGGTAGAGCTTGACTCGACGGGGAAGCGATCGCAGTCCCGGAATGAACGGTACGAAGACCACGAGTGCGGAGAGCAGCATCATCGTGGCCCACACGAGAACGTCAGCGTTCGGACTCGTGGCGTAGGGGGTGATTTGGTAGAGAAACGTGTAGAGCCACAGCCACGCTTGACCGGGGAAACTCCCCGTCTCGTTCATCATGCCCCACTGGTCACCGGCCAAGTGCTTGGTGGTGGCCAGTCCGGCGAAGTAGGTGCCATCGCTCAAGAAGAGCAGTGGTTCGGTGTAGTTCGTCGAGTAGTAACTCGTGGAGTTACTGAGTAAGGCGTTGTCGAGGGCCCCGGATTGCGCCATCGACGTCAGTCCACCGATGAGTGAGGGCACGGGGCCAGCGTCATTCGCGGTGAACACCAGAGCGGCGCCGTGCATCGTGGTCGGGAGATGCGTGCCGTAATTGGTGAGCCACGTCTGTTGCTGCGAGGCCGACGCGTGGCGCCACGTCGCGAGCGAGGTGGCAATGGCGGGGACACTGAGTTGCGTCGCGAGGGGTCGAAGGACAAAGTCCTGCGCCGTGTTGATTGGAATCGTGACGCCCATCAGATCGACCAGGGACACGGGCCCGATGCGTTGTCCGGTGCCCGGCACTGAGTTGTACGGCGCCCCATACTGAGCAACCGCTGAGGTACCGGCGAGCTCCTGATAGGCCGTGGTGGCAAAATCAATCGGGTTGGCGTTGCTCCACTGCTTCAGGGTGACGGGTGAGTCGTCCGGTGAACCGAACAGTACTGACAGGGTGAGCACGACGATGAGGACGAAAACGACCGCAATGGTGCCCTCTTTCAATATGTCGTAGGGGCGCTGGGCCCCGGTCCATTCGACAACATCGACGTCGGGGTTGAAGGACCGTGTCGTCATGCCGACACCGCTTCGGTCACGTCGGCGAAGGGCGGAACGACGCCCCGCTTGCGTACCAGGATGACGTGGAGGGCCGTGAGTCCGAGTGCCACGAGGGGCAGGAGGACGATGTGCCACATCAGCATTTGGCCGAGGTTGAGGACATTGAACACCGACCCCGCTCCGGTGGCGTTAATGCCGTCTTTGGCCTGGGTGGCAATCCACTGCGAGTCGAAGTTGGTCTGCGACAGGTAGCCAGTGAAGGCCGCCCCGATGGAGGTAAGGAACGTGACGGCACCGGTAACCCAGGTCATTGATCGTCCCCCACGCCAGGCCGCCATGAAGTACTTGCCCCACAGGTGAATCACCATGGCGAAGAAGAAGACCTCGACACTCCACAGGTGCATGGAGTTGATGAAGTGTCCGACGCCACTGACGTGCCACCAGGTGGGTCCCATGATGGCCAGGAGACAGCCCGTCACGATGACCATCACCAGGGCCGCCAGGGTTAGCACGCCAAAAACGTAGATCCACGAGGCGACGTAGCTCGGCTGGGTGTCAGGCAGGATTTTTTCTGGGGGAAAGGTGCCCTCGACCCGCAGACGCAGTCGAGTGGTCCACTGTCGGGCAATGCGGGGGTCGTTCACTGTTCCTCCTTGTCGTGTCCGGGAAAGGGGACGAGTAGTGCGGCCACGAAGGCCGCCACCATGAGGACGATGACGACGGCGTTGCCGTAGGAGACCTGCAGCACGCCCCAGTGAATGAAGTGGCCGGGGTGACTCAGATTGAACACCGCCGCGAATCGCTCGGGGTGAACCATACGCGTACCTCGCTTCCTGTTGGACTACGTCTTATGTCTACACCTTTACGACGATTAACTATCACGAATTCAAACGTAATGACTAATTTCGGCAATAACTCCTACGTCGATGTGCGAAATAAGTACTATGGAGACGGCACGACGTGTCGCGGGGCGGCACGAGTCGTAGCATGAAACGGTGACGAGGTACCTCTTCGAGCCCACGGGGCCCAACGCCATAATCGCTGGTGACAATTTGCCGGTGCTGCAGTCGCTGCCTGAGGGTGTTATTGACCTGATCTATATCGACCCCCCCTTCAACACGGGTCGGGTGCAGTCTCGCCAGTCGTTACAGACGTCGCGATCGACCACGGGAACCCGCATTGGCTTCAAGGGTCACTCCTACGAGACCATCAAGGGCGTGCTCACGTCCTACGACGACGACTTCGAGGACTACTGGGGATTTCTCGAACCCCGGCTGGTCGAAGCGTGGCGGGTACTGGCGCCCACGGGCACGCTCTATCTTCACCTTGACTACCGTGAGGTGCACTACGCCAAGGTCATGCTCGACGCGCTGTTCGGCCGGGAGAGTTTCTTGAATGAAATCATCTGGGCCTACGACTACGGGGCACGGTCAAAATCGAAGTGGCCGGCCAAGCACGACAACATCCTCGTCTACGTCAAGAATCCCCGGGACTACACGTTCAACGCGACCGCGGTTGACCGCGAACCCTACATGGCCCCCGGCCTCGTAACCCCCGAAAAGGCCGCGCTCGGCAAGCTCCCGACCGACGTGTGGTGGCACACCATTGTCTCGCCCATGGGAAAAGAAAAAACCGGGTACGCCACGCAGAAGCCCGAGGGCATTCTTCGTCGCATCGTGCAGGCCAGTTCACACGAGGGCGACTGGGTACTGGACTTCTTCGCCGGTAGCGGCACCACGGGGGCCGTTGCGCGCCAGCTCGGTCGTCGCTTCATTCTGGTGGATCAGAACCCCGAGGCCCTCGCCGTCATGCAACGCCGTCTCGACGCGGGGGATTGTGACGACCTCGTGGTTTATGACGAAGGCGCGTCGGGCTGAGGCACCGGCGGAGCGAGGCGGGCCACCGCGTGGTGGTGCTGGGCGAACGTGCAGCAGCCCCTGGTCCACCAGGTCGACCACGCGCTCACTACCGTGGCGGCACCCGCGAGTGCCGCGGAGAGGTGTTGATGCTGCCCAATGAGGGCCAGTGAGCACACGGCGAGTTCGACGGTGATGATGGCGACCATCCACAGCGCCACCGGACCGTATTCGAGTGCGGCGTCGAGCACCTTCTGGTCGAGGTGGGAGCGTCGGCTCCAGAAACTGTGGAGCAGCGCACGCTTTTCACCACGAGAACAGGCACGGTAGGTCGTCAGGGTCACCGCCGACACCTTAGGTCGGGTGAGGCGGTACGGTGACGACTATGGATTCCACGTCACGACCCACCCCTTCGATCCCCGGACCCGTAGCGCTCGTGGGCTCGGGCGAGTACCTCGAGGTCATGGCTGGTATTGAGGGGGCCCTGCTTGAGGGGCGCCCGCCTCGCTACGTCCAACTAGCGACCGCGGCTGCGCCCGACGGCCCCGACGTGGTGGCGAAGTGGCATCGCCTCGGGCGCACGCAGGCCGAGCGACTCGGTGTCGAGCAGGTCATTCTTGACGTGGAAAGCCGAGCGGATGCCAACGATCCGGCCATCGCCGCCCTGGTCGCCGGAGCGGGACTTATTTATCTCTCCGGAGGTCACCCCACCTTCTTGGCGGAGACACTGCGTGACACCCTGGTGTGGTCAGCAATCGTCGAAGCCTGGACCGGTGGCGCAGCCCTGGCGGGATGTTCGGCGGGCGCGATGGCCATGGGCACTTGGGTGCCCTCTATTCGCCACCCGCGGGGTGGTGGAGGGGTTGCCGGGTTGGGCGTCGTGCCCCAACTCCGCGTCATTCCCCACTTTGACGCCTACTTTTCGAAGACCCCCGACGTAGTGACCCGCTTTCTCGCCGGTGGCGACGACGCGGTGACGGTCGTCGGGGTGGATGAGAATACGGCCCTCGTGGGCGGTCCCCACGCCTGGGAAGTGCAGGGCGCATCAGCGGTCTGGGTTCTGACCCCCGAGGCGCGTACGCCCCACCCCGCCGGCACCACGTTGCATTTCTGACCTACTTCTATGCTGGGTGGGTGCTTGACCCTCACCCCCAATCGCAACCGCTCGCATTCCTCAGCGCCACCGAGATATTGGCCAAATTTGACGACGGTTCTCTGACCTCTCACCACCTGGTCGACACCCTGCTTGAACGCATCATCGCTCTCGACGGCCCCGGTGGCCCGATTGCGTTGCACGCCATTGCCGCCGTGGCCCACGACGCCCTGGCCGTGGCCGAGCAGCGAGATGTTGAACGGAAGAATGGTGACATTCGCGGTCCCCTCCACGGGGTGCCGGTCCTGATCAAGGACAACATTGAAGCCACGGGTCTGCCAGGTACCGCCGGGGCGACGGCCCTCGTGGGTCGACCGGCCCACGACGCTGAACTGGTCACCCGTCTACGCGACGCCGGCGCCATTGTGCTCGGCAGCACCAATCTCAGTCAGTGGGCCAATCTGCGCTCGAATAAGTCGGCCTCGGGGTATTCCGCCACGGGCGGCCTCGTGGGGAACCCCTGGTCGCTCGACCGATCGGCTGGCGGTTCGTCGTCGGGCTCCGGCGCCGCCGCGGCGGCGGCCTTCGCACCACTCGTCGTTGGCACCGAGACGGACGGATCGATCACCTGTCCCGCATCACTCAATGGGGTGGTGGGGCTGAAGCCCACGGTGGGGAATGTCTCACGACAGGGCGTCGTGCCCATCTCGCACGTGCAAGATAGCCCTGGTCCGTTGACGCGTACCGTGGCCGATGCCCGTCTCCTCTACGCCACCCTCTCGGGAACGACGCCCCCCGTCGAACCTGTGCGCCCACGCCTCGTGCGTGCGACGACGTGGAATACGGGACACATCGCCACCGACAAGCTCTTCGCCGACTTCCTCGCCGCCGCTCGTGAGAGTGGCCTCGAGATTCCTGATCGGGAGTTCGCCGTGTTTGGCAAGGACCAGGGTAACGACGAACAGCACGCCCTCCTCTGTGAGTTCTACGACGACCTGAGTGCCTACTTGGCCGCCCGACCGGGCGAGGGCGTGCACTCATTCGACGACGTGATCGCCTTCGAGAACCGGCACGGCGACGTCGAGCACCGCTACTCCGGTCACGAACACTTCCTCGCGGCGAAGGCCACTGGTGGTATGAGTAACCCGACGTACCGAGAGAGCCGCGACCGCGTGGTCCACTGGGCGACGACCGAGTGCCTCGAACCGGGACTAGGTGACGACGACATCGTTATCGCCCCCGCCTACGCCCCGGCGTGGAAGAGCGACCTCGTCCTCGGCGATCTGGGTATTTGGTTCAATAGCGGTATCAGTGCCGCGGCCGTGTCGGGCTGGCCCATTACCACGGTGCCCATTGGCTTGCTGCACGGGCTCCCCGTCGGCATGACGTTGATTGGTCGCCCGCACACGGAGTACGCGTTACTGGAGGCCGCCGAGGCCTTCGAGTCGGTGGCTCGTGCGCGGGGCTGGACGGGTCTGCCCCACTGGCGCCACCAGCGCGGTCTCTAGGACTTCGACGGGGCAATACCGACTTCGCGGTCGTGGGCCGTTTGGCGTAGGTGAAACTGCGTCACGCCGATGCACAGTGATGTCGCCCCGAGAACGTGGAGTTCGACCAAAACGGGTGGGACGTGGGTGAGGTACTGCACGGCCCCGATGAGGGCCTGCGCGAGGGCAATGATCACCAGACGCCGGACGCCCTTCTGCAGAGCGAGGGGGGCCTTCGATTGCCAAACGGCGACGAAGAGACCGAGGACAATGCCGACGAAGAGCGTGGCGGCCAGAGAGTGCACCCACGTGGCCGAGGCGAAGGCGAACGGCAGTCGTCGGGCGTGGAGTTGACCGATTGAGGAACCGGCGTGGGGACCCGAGCCGGTCGCCATCGTGCCGGTGGCCAGGAGGACGACGAAGGGGACCCACAACAAACGGGCGATCCACAAGAACTGGCGGCTTCGCACCTCGGCCCGGGTGCCGGCTCCGTACTGGTACTTGGAACGGTGGTAGAGCACCGCGCTGGCCACGACCATGGAGAGCGAGAGGAGCAGGTGGATCGAGACCAACCAGGGATTGAGCTTCGAGTACACGACGAAGGCGCCCAGTACGGCGTCGAGTACGACTCCTAGCACGAGGAGCCCCGAGAGCACGATGAGGTCACGGCGACGGGGCGAACGCAACCAGGCGGCGATAAAGGTCACGCCAGTGAGAACGACCAAGGTGACGGTGACCATGCGGTTGGCGTATTCAATGAGGGGGTGAATCGACCACGAACCCGCCACCTTGTTGTGAAAACAGGTGGGCCAGTCGGGGCAGCCCAAGCCCGAGCCGGTGAGGCGAACGGCGGCTCCCGTTAACACGATGACGATCATGGAGAGAAAGGCGGCGTAGGCGAACCAACGGAAGACGGCGGGGGTCAGGGAGAATCGGGTACGGGCCATACCAACAGCCTAGAGAGTCGACTCCGCGTCGTAGACTGCGGATTGTGTCAGTAACGCAGACGTCCACCTTTACGCCCATGGAAAAAGTCAAGGGATACGTCGCGCTCACCAAGCCGCGCATCATTGAGCTGCTCCTCGTGACGACGCTCCCCACCATGGTCGTCGCCGCTAAGGGCGTGCCCGGCATCGGCCTGATGGTCGCCACGTTGATTGGCGGCACCCTCGCCGCCGGCGGGGCCAACGCCATCAACATGGTGGTGGACCGAGACATCGACGCCATCATGAAGCGGACCCAGGGTCGCCCACTCGTGCGAGGCGTCATGTCACCCCGCGCGGCGCTCCTGTTCGCTCTCGCGATCGAACTCGCCGCCTTCGTTGTCCTAGCGGTCTTTGTCAATCAGCTCTCGGCGTGGCTCGCACTGGCCGCGACGGCCTTCTACGTCTTTATCTACACCCTGTGGCTCAAGCGTCGCTCGAAGCAGAACATCGTGATCGGTGGCGCAGCCGGTGCCGTGCCCGTGCTCATTGGTTGGTCGGCCGTGCAGAACAACGTCACCTGGACACCCGTTCTGCTGTTCATGGTGATTTTCATCTGGACCCCACCGCACTTCTGGGCCCTGGCGGTGCGGTACCGCGACGACTACGAAGCGGCCAACGTACCGATGATGCCGGTGGTGACGTCACTGCGTCGGACCACGCTCGAAATTCTCGTCTACTCCGTCATCATGTGGGTGACGACGATTGCCGTTGGACCCATCGCCCACTTGGGGTGGATCTACGCCCTGTCGGCCACCATCTTGGGGGGTGCCTTCACGTGGATGGCACTACGCCTCTACCAGCACGCCCGCATCGGTACGGCCGACGTGGCCGAGGCTATGAAGTTGTTTCACTACTCGATCTCGTACCTCACGGGTCTTTTCGTGCTGATGGCGGTGGACGTTCTTGTCCGAGGTCACTAAGCAGCGGGGGCGCCCGTCGCCCATGATGTTCATTTCTCTGGGCATCGGTGCGGTGGTGGCCACCGTGCTGATTACCATCGTGTCCTACTTCACTGGGGGCACCGTGACGACCCCGAACTCACAGTCGGCCCTGGTTGGCCGTGCGGTGCCGTCGTTCACCGTCAAAGACCTGCAGGGCGCAACGATCACCGCCCCGTGGTCGTCGGGACACCCCACGTTGTTGGTCTTTCTCGCCAGTTGGTGCGCCCCGTGTCGCAAGGAGCTGCCGGGTCTCGCGGCCTACCTCGAGCACCACGCGCTCGGGAACCTCGCCGTGGTGGGCGTCAACTACAACGACGCACCCACGAGTGCTCGGACGCTGCTGCAGACGTCGAACTTCACGTTCCCCGTCATTCCCGACAGTGGGGCACTGACCACCACCGACTTTGGCCTCCCCGGCCTCCCCGACACCGTGTTGGTGTCATCGACCGGTACGGTGCTCGCCGTGACGACCGGCGCGACGAGTACCGCTCGCTTGGCGCGGTACCTTACGCTCGCGCACTAGTCGAAGCGAAACGTACGAGCCGCGAAGAGCGGTGCCACGAGGGCCCACAGGCCCAGTACGAGCCACTCGCGCACCGAAGCGGTGGTCCCCGCCCCCAGCACCTGGTGGACGACGTCGGCCATCGCCGCAGACGGTAGCCACAACACGACGGTGCGCAGCACACTGGGCAGTGAACTGAGGGGCACCACGATGCCGGAGAACAACAGTAAGAGGAGATAGAGGCCGTTGCTGGCCGCGAGGTTGACTTCAGCGCGCAGACGTCCGGCGAGGAGCAGGCCAATGCCCGCACAGCCCGCCGATCCGAGCACCAGCGCCAGGGCTGTCATCGCCGCCGCGGCGACCCCACCGCGGGGCTGCCAGCCGAGAACGATGGCCACAACGGCCAGCACAGCGACCTGCAAGGCCTCGGTGACGAGTACGCCCGCCAGTTTGGCGGCGATGAGTCGTGGCCGCCCCAGTGGGGTCACGTGGAGGCGACGGAGGACGCCGTAGGAACGTTCGAAGCCGGTGGCGATAGAGAGGGCGACCAGTGATGTCGAGAGGACGCACAGGGCCAGGATCCCCGGGGCGAGGAAGTCGACGCGCCGCCCCGCCGGCAAGTTGGTCACCTTGACGAGGGAGAAAAAGACGAGTAGCCCGACGGGAATGCCGAGCGTCAGGAGAAGTGTCTCACCACGCTGGATGGTCATACGTACCTCGGCGCGAGTCTGGGCCCACCAGGTCTTCATCAGGACTCCTTTAACAGGGCGAGGTAGCGCTCTTCCAGTGAAGCTCGGGAACGAAGGCTGATCAGGGATTGTCCAGCCGCCGCCAGTGCGTTGGTAATCACGGCGACGTGCTCACTGGTATTCGCGACATGACAGGTGAATGACGTGGGACTGGTCGCGACGACGGGGGCGCCCAGACGGCGAGCAAGATCGTCGACGTCGATGGGACCGGTGGTCTCGACGATGACAACCGGTTCGCCGGCAAGGTCGGCCAGGGTGCCCTGGGTCAGAATCCGACCGTGCTGCATGATGACGACACGGTCCGCCAGTCGCTCCGCTTCGGCGAGTTCGTGCGTCGTGATGAGGAGCGCACAACCGAGGGAGCGTTGTTCCTGCAAGAGGGCTCGAATAACTTGGCGGCCTTCGGGGTCGACGGCCGTCGTTGGTTCATCAAGCACTAGTACTGACGGACGACCCAGCAGGGCGAGGGCGAGCAGCGTGCGCTGCTGCTCACCACCGCTCAGGCGGCGCCACGGGGTGGTGGCGCAGTGACGAAGATCGAGCAACGTCAGCAACTCGCTGGGGTCACGAGGATGGTCGTAGTAGGTCGCGGTGAGGTCCAGGACCTGCGCGGGGGTCATTGGGAACCAGACGCCACCTCGCTGCAGGAGGGCGCCGGTGCGCAGGACGACCTCGCGGTGCTGGGTAACGGGATCCAGCCCGAGGATGCGAGCCTGTCCGCTGGTCGGCAAGCGAAAGCCCAGCAGGGTTTCGACCACGGTAGTTTTCCCGGCCCCGTTGGGGCCGAGCAGGGTGACAATTTCACCCTCGTTGACGTGGCAGGTGACACCGTCAACCGCGGCCAATGGGCCGAACTGGACCTTGAGGTCGGTGGTCTCAATCGCAGTACTCACGTCGTTCCAACCTAGACGCTGCCCGGGTCACGTGCAGACGCTTCACTAGGCTTAGGCGCATGATTGATATCGCCCAACTCCGCCGCGAACCCGACGTTGTAAAGGCCGCGCTCGCGCGCCGCGGCGTTGACGGTGCCGTCCTGGACTCGATTATTGCCCTCGACGTGTCGCACCGCCAGCGTCTGCAAGACGCGGAGAAACTGCGTGCTGACGTTAAGGAGCTGTCTCGTCAGGTCGGTGAGGCCCGTCGGGCCAAGGACAACGAGACGGCGGAAGCCCTCACCGCTCAGAGTCGGGAACTAGGCGAAGCCGAGCGCGCGGCGTCGGAACTGGCGGACGAGTTGGCGGCGACCTTGCGGGCCGAGCTCTTGATGATTCCGAACCTTCCCTCGGAGGACACCCCCGACGGCGCCGACGAGTCCGACAATGTCGAAGTACGCCGGTGGTGGGTGGGCATGGACGAGGGGGCTCCCTTTCCGACCTACGCCGAGCACCAGCGGATGCCGCACTGGGACGTGGCGAAGGAGCTCAACATCCTCGACCTCGAGGCCGGTGTGAAGTTGGCCGGTTCCATGTTCCCGCTCTACCGCGGCGACGGTTCGCGCTTACTGCGGGCCTTCGGCGCCTTCGCGCTCGACCAGCACCGCGACGCCTACGAGGAGATCCGACCCCCGAGCTTTGCGTTGACCGAAACGATGATGTCGACCGGCCACTTGCCGAAGTCCCAGGACGACATGTACGCCATTGAGCGCGATGACCTCTGGGCCATTCCCACCGCTGAAGTGCCCCTCACCTCGATGCACCGCAACGAGATTCTGGACGCCTCGCGGCTACCCATCCGTATGACGGCCCAGACACCCTGCTTCCGTCGCGAGGCGGGCTCGGCCGGTCGCGACACCCGCGGGCTACTGCGCGTGCACGAATTCGACAAGGTCGAACTCTTCGCATACTGCCTCCCCGAGCAGGCGATGGCCGCCCACGCTGACATCCTCGCGCGAGCCGAAGGGCTGCTGCAGAAGCTCGGCCTCACCTATCGCGTGCTCGACCTGTGTGCGGGCGACCTCGGTACTTCATCGGCCCGCACCGTGGACCTCGAGGTCTTTAGCCCCGGCGTCGACCGCTGGCTCGAAGTCAGTTCCGTGTCGTGGTTCCGTGACTTTCAGGCCCGTCGTGCCAACGTGCGGTACCGCACCGAATCGGGTACGCAGTTCGTGCACACCGTTAACGGTTCGGCATTGGCGTGGGCGCGCATCTGGGCGGCCGTAGTGGAAACGAACCGCCTCGAGGATGGCTCGGTGAAGATCCCTGATGTCCTGGTGCCCTACCTCGGTGGGCAGACCCACCTGGTCGCGCCTACTTCGTAGATTCGAGTCGGTAGCCCACACCGCGCACGGTCGTAATGTAGGCGGGTGACTTGGGGTCCTCTTCAATGAGGCTCCGTAGTCGCTTGATGTGCACGTCGAGCGTCTTGGTGTCACCGACGTAGTCGTTTCCCCACACGCGGTCAATGAGTACTTCGCGGGTCAGCACGCGGCCAGGGTTCTCCATGAGCAGCTGCAAGAGTGCGAACTCTTTTTTCCGCAACTTGACCTCTTGGTCGCCGACGAAGCAGCGTCGGGCGTCGACGTCGAGACGCAACGTCGAGTGAATTAGCACTTCTTCACTCTCGGGGGCGGCGGTGTGCCCCTCGCGACGACGGAGCACGGCACGAATGCGTGCAACGAGTTCGCGCAGTCGGTAGGGCTTGGTCACGTAGTCGTCAGCGCCAATCTCGAGCATGAGGACCATGTCGACCTCTTCGCCCTTGGCACTGACGATGATGATGGGCAGGTCGCTGGTGGTGCGAATGGTGCGGCAGACGTCGAGGCCGGACATCTTGGGCAACATGAGGTCCAGCAGCACGAGATCGAAGGTCTTGGACTGGAACAGGGAGAGCCCCTCCTGGCCGTCACGGGCAATGGTGACGTCGAAGCCCTCACGCGTCAGACCAATGTGGAGTGCGTCGATGAAGGACTCTTCATCCTCGACGACGAGGATGCGAATGCGCTGGTCAGAAGGGGACGTCTTTGTCATACGTTATGTACCGGGAGTTCTAACGTGAAGGTACTACCTTCGCCTTCGCGAGAGTCTACAAAGACTCGGCCACCATGGTTTTGTGCCACGTGTCGAACAATACTCAATCCCAAGCCGGTGCCACCGGTGGCGCGAGCACGACCCGGGTCCACGCGGTAAAAACGTTCAAAAATACGGTCGAGATCCTTCGAGGGAATGCCAATACCCTGGTCACGGATGGCAATGCGGACGAGCGGTGTCGTGATGTCGCTGGTGCCGTCCGGTTCGGTACGGGTGATGCTCACGGTGATGGTGCCATCAGCGGGCGAATAGACAACGGCATTTTCGAGTAGTGCCTGCACGGCCGAGATCAGCTGACGACGGTCCCCGCCGACCACGAAATTCACATCAGTCTCGTCCAGGGCCAGGTGCACGTCGGCTTGCTCTGCGGCCATGCGAATACGCTCGACGGCGTCGGCGACAACGACGGCGATGGCGACCGGTTCGCGGGTCGGCTGTGCCTCGCCCTCGATACGACTGAGGTCGAGGAGGTCTTCGATGATGCGATTGACGCGGAAGGCTTCGTTATTGATCCGTTCAGCCAATCGGTTGGCGACGACGGGATCCTTCTCAAACTGCAACGTTTCGGCCAGCAGTCCGAGGGCCCCCATCGGGGTCTTCAATTCGTGGGAGACGTTGGCGATGAAGTCGCGACGGATGTCCTCGAGGCGACGGCGCTCTGAGACGTCGTCAATAAAGGCGATAACGCCGAGTGGCCGGCGGCCGTCGTCAATAACGGCTGCGTGCACGTTTAGGGTGCGGCGCGGTGGTCCGTAGATTTCGACGGTGCGGTCGGCGACGCCGTTGGTCCACCCTTCGGCGAGCGCGTCAGTTACGGCCTGCGCGGCAATGGCGTCGCCGTAGCGACTCACCATGAGCTGCTCAGCTTGCGGATTGCGGTAGACCACGGCACCACCTTCGTCGCAGAGGACGAGGCCGAGGGGAAGGGCGTCGAGTGCGCGGCGTAGTCGCGTGACGTCGGCACCGGCTTCGGTGACCACCGTGGTGGCGGCACCGGCGACCTCTTCGAGCAGCGCCACGGCACTCTCCAATTTGCCACGGTCGTCGCGCGGTTCGACGCCCAATCGAGCGGCGAGCGCGGTCAGGCGCTGAGCGAGGGCGCGGTTCCCGCGCCAGCGGTTGATGATGATGCCCGCATAGATACCAACGACGAGGACGGCGAGGGCGACCCCGTCGACCAGCGGGGCGGACCAGTGGGCGGCGAAGTTATGGCTGAACGCGATGTGCACCCTCGCATTCTCGCAGATGTTGTCGGGTAGCCGGTGGCAGCGACCGTTGCGGGACCCCTACAGAAAGAGGAACCACATGTTGTTAGCTGGCGTGAGCCTTACACCCTCCACCACCGCACTACCGGGAGGGGCCGTGATCCAGTCCCTTATTAATGGTGTTGACTATTGGGCGCTCATCGCGTCGCTGGTGGCGCTGGTCATCGGTGCGGTGATGTGGGCGGTTGGTAATCAGACTCAGAACATGCAGCAGTCGAGTGCCGGCCGCCGCGCGGTCCTCACCGCGATTGCCGCCGCCATCTTGCTTGGTGCGGCGCCGACGTTGATCAACTTCTTCTTCACCACGGGAACGACCGTCAAGTAAATGTCGTCCATCCTGTGTTACGTCACGTTGAGTTGCGCCGTGACCACTATTGCGAATGCGTCGCTAAACGATTTCTTTAGCGCTCTCACGGGGTGGATTCTCGGTTCAGTGACGTGGCTACTGGACACAGTGGTGGCCGTGCTTAACGCCACGGGCGACCCCAGCACCATTGTCGCGGGAGCGACGCCAGAATTTGCGACACTCTTGACGTTGTCGCCGGTGCTGGTGGTGTTGGGGTTGCTCGTGGCCACACTGCAGGCCGTGCGTCACGGTGACCACGCCGCACTCTGGCGGGTCTACCTGGGCGTCGTACCGGCCAGCATCGCGGCCATTTTCCTCGCGAAACCGCTGGCCCTACTCATCCTCCAAGTGATTGACGCGCTTTCGACGGCGGCGAGCGTCTCGACCACGACGCACCTCGCAACTCTGGCGACCGCCCTTAACAACGTCGACGTCATCCCCGGCTTTGGGGTGTTTCTGTTGTCCGGTCTCGTAGTGATTGCTGGTGTCATCTTGTGGATTGAACTGCTCTTTCGCACCGTGGCTCTTACCCTGCTCCTCGTCTTCGTGCCCCTCATCGTGCCGTTATCCACCTTTCCAGCCCTCCGTCGAGTGGGGTGGCGATTGGCCGAAACCTTTCTCGTTATTGCCGGGTCAAAAATAATTGTGGTCATCACCCTCGCCGTGGGTCTGGGCGAGGTAGTGAGTAACTCAGCGACGTCGATTCTCTCGGGGGTGGTCACGCTTCTGTTGGCCTGCGCGACGCCCTTTGTCGTCATGCGACTCGTGCCGATTATGGAACAGTCGTCAGCGCACGCCCTCGACGGACTTCGCCAACGGGCCGTGCGAGCCGCGATGGCGAGCCCTCACTCACCCGTCGGTGTCGCGGTGCAGCGACTCCTGCCAGCTGCGCCGATCCCCGAGCCGCCATCGAAGGGTGAGGATCTGGGATTCCCAACGTGGGAGGGAGAAGGTGACCTGCCGCTGCCCCCTCGCGATGGAGAGCGCCCCGATCCACCGATCGGCGAGCCTCGTCTGCGTCGCGGCAAGGTCGCCTATTACAAGGACAAACTCGGTCCGGTGGTTGGATGGCACTGGGATGACTGACTCAACCCTGGAGCGTCAGAGTGACAGTCATGAGCGCTGGGGACCGCTCCAGCGTCATCAACTGGTCCTGATCGTCGCCGCCAGCACCCTCGTGACCGGCTGGCTGCTCGTCACGCCCCTTCCCTCCTCGGCGGTACTCCTCGCGGTGGCGATGCTCGTCGCGGCGACGCCCCTCCACCGAGGAGACACCCTTGCGCAGTGGCTCGTCGTTTTCGTGCTCTTTTCTCTGCGGTCGAGGTGGTCAGCCGTTCACGTTTGCCTCGAGGGTGACATGCTGACACTGGGTCACCGTGCCCAGATCAACGCGACGATGCGGACGCTGCACCATGTTGGGCGGCTCGACCTCGCTGGTCACGACGCCATCGTGACCAGCCAGCTTCGTGACCTCATCGGCGCGTTGTCGGCAACGTCGACGGGTGGACACGTGACCCAACTGGTCACCATGAACCACGACGGCGCGACGACCACGGTCAGTGCGTCCAAGGGCGGAGAGTTGACGGGCTGGGAGGTGCCGACGACCGTGCCGCTGTTCGGCACGGTGAACGGGCAACGGGTCCTTCGCGAGGGGTGGCGATTCGTTCGCACCATCGACGCCGTGCACTGTGTTGGCCGCATCACGACCTTTCGTCCCCTCGGTGACCATTCGCTCCTCGAAGCCCTGCAGTGCACTGGCACGCCGTCCACGCTGGCGGTGCACTACGCCATCGTGCCCTCGTCGCGGGCCGCCCGCATTGTGGGTCGAGCGGTGCATCGTCGTGGCGTCGACGAGTCAGCGACGCGGTCGCTCGGCTTTCGTCGATCGGCCCACGCTGACCGCACCCTGGCTCGTCTCGCCCATCGAGAACAAGCGGTCGCCGCCGGGCACACCTTGCTGCGGGTCGCGGCGTACGTCATCATCAGCGGCGAGACGGTACGCGACGTGCAACGTGGTGTGGCCCACGTGACCGCACGAGCGAGTGATGAGGGCACCTGCGTGCACTGGGGGGCGGGCCGTCAAGCGCGCTGGTTTTTGTGGGCGCTACCGGGGGGATTGACATGGTGAAACCCTGGACCCATTGGGCTACGAGTGTCGACCTCTGGTCGTTGCGACTCCCGAGTCACGACGCCGGCACGGGACTCGAAGGCCGTGCGCTGGGGGCTGCCCAACGAGGTCGACGATTCATCTTCGACCCCTTCGACGCGTACGGGGCGGGTCACATAACCAATCCCAACATGGTGATTGCCGGTGCGATTGGCCAGGGCAAGAGCACCTTGGTCAAAATGCTCCTCGATCGTGGCCTGCAGCGGGGGCGTCGCGTGGTCGTGGTTGACCCCAAAGGTGAGTACGGCGAACTGGCCATGTCCTACGGCACCACGCCGGTCGTGCTGGGTCGCGACGGGTGGTGCAATCCCTTCGTCGGCACCGACACGGAACATCGAGAACTCGTGCGGACGCTGCTGGCGAGTGCGCAGGGATCGTCACTGACGAGTGAGCAACACTTCGCGCTGGACACGGCGTGGGCGGCCCTGCCAACCGAACGAGGACCACGGCTGTTGGCGGCGTTGCTCGACGTCGTGTCACCCAGTTTGGGTACCGACACCCCATCCGCCACCCGATCGGTGGCGCTCCTGCTCCGTCGCTTCGTCGACGGTGATTACGCGTCGCTGTTTGATGGCGAGGGGCCGCCCCTGTCCTTCGGTGGTCAGTTAGTTATTCTCGACCTCTCCCAACAGTGGTCTTCGTCATCATTAGGCATGGCGGCCCTCAGCGCCGTTGCCGCCGCTCAACAGGTGGTGCAGCGGGCCGGGGAGCAGGGGCACATCATCGTCGATGAGGCGTGGGCGCTGCTCGGTGATCCCTACGCGCTGCGCTGGTTACAGGGTTCGTGGAAGCTGGCGCGCGCCCGGGGCATTTCTCACCTCTTGGTCCTGCACCGGTGGAGCGACGTTGGTGCGGTGGGTGACGAGGGCAGCGCGAATCGTTCGAGGGCGCAAGGGCTGCTGCGTGAGTGCGAAACCGTGTGGCTCTTTCGTCAGGTGGCGGACGAAACTGACCACATGGCCCGGGCCTTGTCGCTCACTGCGTTGGAGCAACGGGTTCTGGCCCAGTTGCGCAGAGGCCGGGTACTCGTACGCTACGGCGCGGCTCGCTCCATCGTTCGTCTCGAACCGGACGAACGTGACCGTTCCTTCATTGATACGGACGCTGCCATGCGGGTGGCCCGTGAGGAGTGATCGACCACCCTTGGGGCGTCGGCGGTACGCCGGCGTGGGGTGTGGACCGGTGCAGCGTGTTCCTCGTGGTCACTCGCTCCTCATTGTCGGACCGACGCAAGCTGGCAAGTCGTCGTCACTCGTACTGCCCGCCATACTGTCGTGGCGGGGGCCGATGGTGGTGACCAGCGTGAAGGGTGATCTCGTGGATGTCGCCAGCTCGTGGCGGTCCTCTCTCGGGGTGGTGCAACGACTCGAACCGGGCACGCCCACCGGTGCGACCTGGGATCCGCTCGATGGCGTCCATGATCGTCGACACGCCCTGCGGGTGGCGAAGTCCCTGACGACCACCGGCGGTCGCGGTGACACGGACTTTTGGAATGCGCTGGCCACCAAGTTCCTCGGCGGACTGTTCTGGTTGGCCGTGCAAAGTGGCCGGACAATCTTTGAAGTAGCGGCCGCCATCGACGAGCGAACCTGGGATCGGTGGGGAGACGAGGAGGGGTGTCTGCGTCCCTTCCTCTCGTACGACCACAAAACGCTCGACGCCGTTGTGACGACCGCCGAGGCCATGGTGGTTCCGTGGCAGTTTCCTCAGCCACTTCTGTCGGTGCGCTCGAGCGTTTCGGGTAGTAACACCCTGTTCCTGTGTAGCCCCCGCCACGATCACGTCGCGTACGAGCCGCTCTTTCG
>Ga0007807_1000103_pt1 | contig 28157 bp, 20 predicted proteins | sample CryBogCBE12Aug09_FD_71220 | JGI IMG/M metagenome (GOLD analysis project Ga0007807, IMG submission 71220) | Freshwater microbial communities from Crystal Bog, Wisconsin, USA - CBE12Aug09 | ecosystem: Environmental > Aquatic > Freshwater > Lake | place: Crystal Bog, Wisconsin, USA | collected...
GGTTTGCTACGGGCAGCTCCTGCAGTCGGGTCGACACTCGTTGGCCTATGGCTTGCGCGCCGACCGCTCGACGAGCGCGCTGGTCGTTGGTTACTTGCAGCTGTTGCTGGTTTCGGGCTGAGCGCAATTGGCTTTGGGCTATCGACAACTTTCTGGACGGCAGCGCTGAGTTTATTGTTTATGGGAGTGTGCGATGGCATTTCAGTCATCATACGAAGCACGATTATGCAACTGCTGACCCCCGAAAATATGCGCGGGCGCGTGTCTGCCATAAATGGAATTTTTATTGGTTCGTCAAACGAAATTGGCGCACTTGAATCTGGTATCGCTGCAAGCTGGCTTGGATTGAGTGCATCGATTGTGTTTGGTGGTGTCCTGACACTGCTAGTTGTTGTGGCGAGCTGGCTTCTGGCACCTAAACTGCGCCACCTGAGTATGCGCGACTTACATGGCGAAGTAACGCAGTAGCCTTATTGACCTGACTCTGGTTTGCCGAACGTTTGCTCGTCGGTAAAGGGCTGGGGTGGTGTGGGTGTTTTGATCCCTTCCCATCCACCACCAAGCGCTTTGACCAGATTGACATTTGCGATGAACTGTCCACCGTGAATCTGCCATTTGGTTCTCAGCGCAGCTAACTGATTTTGCTGGATCAAAGCAAGTTGAAATGCATTATCCAAACCTTCCTGATAGCGTATGGAGCTAATCTGATAGGCTTTGTTCAGGTTAGCCACGGCGGCATCTTGCTTGACCCGGGCTGCATCAAGTTGTTGCAAGGTGCCCATGGCATCCTGAGTCTCCTGGATGCCTGTCAGGATAGTTTGCCGATAGTTGGCCAAAGTAGCTGCATACCCTGCTTTAGAAAAGTTGTAGTTAGCGAGAATGGCACCGCCATCGAAAATGGTTTGCGTGGCAGACAAGCCAATAGACCAGACGAGCGACGGCACTGACAATAGATTAGCAAGAGCGGTTGATTGATAGCCGTAATTGGTCGGAGATAGTGTCAATGATGGATAGAAGGCCGCTTGAGCTATACCGATCTGGGCATTGGCTGCGGCCATTGACCGCTCTGCTGAAGCGATATCTGGTCGCCGTTCAAGCAGCTTTGATGGGACAGCTACTGGAAATACGGGCATGGTACTGGGCAGATGGCCTGGGGATATGGTCAAGCTACTTGCTGGGACGCCGATAAGGGTGGCAATTAAATCGACCTGTACGTTACGGGTTCCGCGAAGAATATCGATCTGCGCGCCACTCGATTCAACCAAAGCTTCTTGTATCGCTAGATCTGATCGATTAACAGCGCCAGCGTCGTAACGCTTCTGGTAGAGCGCAGCTAGCTTTTTCTGCAACTCAAGCAAGATCCCCATGACTCGCAGTTCTTCGTCATTCTGACGTATCAGCAAATAAGCGGATGCGAGCTGCGCTGTCACCAGCAACTTGACGTTGGCTGTATCTGCTATTGCTTGTTCGGAAGAGTATTTTGCCGCTTCGATACTGCGACGGATTTGACCGAGCCAATCAACTTGGTACGACAGATTCAGGGTCGGCTGGAAGTTGTTTTGTATCGTGCTGTACTGCAATGAATCGTAATTCGATGTTGCGCGATCAGCTGAGTAAGCAACTCTGGCAGTCTGTGCGCCTAATGCCAAGCTTGGATAGAGCGCGGCAGTTTTAGCGTCGACCTGAGCCGTCGACTGATCTAATCGAGCGAGTGCAACTTTCAGTGTTTGGTTCTGAGCCAACGCCTTTTCTTCAAGGTCGTTCAAAACAGGGTCATTAAATGCTGTCCACCAGTCCCCTTTAGGCAGCGCATCATTTGGAGCGGCGTGTGCCCATAAGTCGGCACGCACACCTGGCAAGGTCTTCCAGTTGTCGGGGAGTTGGGTTAGGGGGCGTTCGTAGTCAGGGCCAATGGCCGTACAACCAGCCAAAGAGAGTGCAACCAGACTTAGCGCTAACTGACGTTTCATTTGCTAGGCTTTGCCTTTGGAGGTGGCGGGGTCTCAATTATCACTGATTGACCAGATGCAACGGAGTCGGGTGGGTTGATGATCACTTGATCGTCTTTGCTGACCCCGGACCTCACTTGAACCAAAGCGCCGTAATCGACACCGAGCTTCACGTCCTTACGGATGACCTTGTTATCCTGAACGACGGCGACCTGCGGGCCTGCAGAAGTAAATAGCAGCGCGTTAGTGGGCAGAACCAGAACATTGCCTGGGGTTAGATTCAACACTACGTCGACATAGGTACCAGGCATCAGTTGCCTGTTGTCGTTGGCTACTTCAACCTCGACTTGCAAAGTTCGGGTACTGGTATCGATGGCACCGGCCGTGCGGGCGATGCGTCCTTTAATTGGCGTATCCGGCGCGTTCGACTTGAATAGATCTATCGAATCGCCAACCTTAATGTCACCGGCTCGATCTTGTGGCAAAAACACATACATGTGCAGTTTGTCGATGCGAGCCATAGAAAAGAGGGGCAGAGAGGTGTTCCCCCCGTTGCCCGCATTGACCAGGTCGCCCTGATTGACGTTACGCTTGGTCACGATGCCGTCAAAAGGCGCAACGACCTGAGCGAAACCAACTTGCTCTTTCAAGCGTTTGAGGACAGCTTCCGTCTGTCGGTATGCACCCGTCTTTTCATCCAGCTCTTGTTGCGAGACCGCATCTTGTTCACGTAGTTTGGCCCAGCGTGTGTAAGCTGTCCTGGCGAGGTTGTAGTTCGCCTGAGCTTCTTCTACCTGTTTATCGACTTCAGGTATGTCAAGGATAGCAAGCGACTCGCCTTGCTTGACTGGGTCGCCAATATCTTTGAACCACTTGCTCACATAACCGTTCGCCCGTGCGTAAATTTGAGCTTCAGAAATACCTTGAAGTGTCCCAGGCAATTTCAGTTTTAAAAACTCAGGCCCGAGTTTTGCCGCGGACTCGGGGTGCGTGACGCGTACGTGCAGGGTCGCGCTCGCTTGCGAACGCACCGCCAGGACTTCTTTGAAAGTCATCCTGTCAAGCAGTGTTTTACCCAGCGCCAGACACATGAGTAAAAGAACAATGAACAGGGCGAAATTAGCCTTGGCCATCACACTCTTTCTCTTGCGAATCTGTGCGCGACCACTTTTGGGACGGCGAGCCGAACTTTTTGGTGATTGTTGCGTATCCGTCATGTCAGAGCATTCCTCTTTGCAGCTCGTTGCTCAGTCCAGCGATGCAGGGATCCAAACAGTACTGGTACAAATAAAACAGTTGAAACCGTCGCAAATAGCAGTCCACCGATCACGGCTCGACCAAGCGGTGCATTTTGCTCAGAGCCTTCGCCAAGCCCCAGAGCCATGGGTATCATCCCGAGAATCATTGCTAGAGCCGTCATCAACACCGGGCGAAGGCGGGTCGCGCCAGCGTCAAGAGCAGCTGTCATGGCTGCCGCGCCCTCTTCAATCCTCTGTCTGGCGAAAGAGATCACCAGAATACTGTTGGCGGTCGCAACACCCATCGTCATGATTGCCCCTGTTAGCGCGGGAACGCTAAGGTTAGTTCGCGTCAGGATCAGCATCCAGGCAATGCCAGCCAATGCAGCGATCAGCCCGGCGATGATGATAAATGGATCAAGCCAAGATTGAAAGTTCACGACGATCAGCAGATAGACCAATACGATCGCACCGACTAGACCGATGCCCAGTCCGATGTATGAAGTCAGCATCGTATCCACTTGGCCGCGCAGACTGATTCTGCTGCCGCGCGGAAGTTCTGGTTTAGCGGCATCGATGACTTGTTGAATCTCAGCGGCAACCGACGCCAAGTCGCGTCCCCGCACGTTCGCGTAGATATCAATCGAAGGGGAGATGTTAAAGCGAGTCAAAATACCATACTCAGTCCCTGGCTCGGCTTTGACCAAGTTACCTAAAATCTGATTGGGTCTGGATGTGCTTGTTGAACCAATTGACGCGGCGGTAGCGCTCGCTGCGCTAGAGGTACCGACTGGCAGTCTTAGTAAATCATCCAGAGACTCAAGCTTCACCTCTGGCGCCCTTGTCTGGACGCTGTAGCTAATATTGTTGAACGGATTCAGCCAGAAGTTTGGCGAGGTTTGAGCGCTGCCAGAGAGTGGCAACAGCAAATTCTGGGCGACGTCCGCAGGGTTGAGTCCTATCCCCTGAAGTCTGGCCCTGTCCATAGTGAGCTTGATCGTCGGCGCATCAAGTCGTTGATGGACGTGAACGTCGGCGGCCCCCTGAATGGCGGCAATCTTGCTATTCAATTTGCCGGCTAAAATCTGATTCGCCGCGTAATTCGGTCCGAGAATTTGCACGTCGATCGCGGCGGGTAAACCAAAATTTAAAATTTGAGTAACAATATCTGCTGGTTGAAAGAAAAATTCAATCCCGGGGAAGTTAGTCCGCAGTTCTGGCAACAAGGCTTCGATATATTCTTCGGTTGGTTTGTGTTCGCCTTTGAGTGAAATCAGGATGTCGCCGTCAAGTGAACCGATCGTGCCGGAGTTGCTGTATGAAAGATTGATGCCGCTGTTTGGTACGCCCAGGTTATCCAGAATGGTGTCTAGTTCATCCGCCGGTATGACTGTCCGGATAACTTTTTCAACCGCATCGGCGATTTCTGCCGTTTTTTCAATTCGGGTGCCAGTCGGGGCGCGCATATGCAGTTTCATTTGCCCAGTATCAACTGCGGGGAACAAATCCCTGCCAAGCAGACCATAGATACCCAAAGATAGGACGCAAAACGTTAAAAAACCGAACATAAAAGTTTTGCGCTTGACCAGAATGGCGCTGAGCAACAGAACGTAAGCGCGGCGCATATTTTCGAAGCGACGATTGAAGCTGTGATGAACTGCCTCGATCCAGCGCGATACCAGTCCGGGTGTTTCTAGTGGGCCGAGCATCATCAGAGCCAGCGTGGGCACCAGGGTTCTTGACAATATGTACGACGCCAGCATCGCGAAAATCACCGCTTCGGCGAGCGGCACAAACAAATATTTGGCAACGCCGCCCAGGAAGAACATCGGGACAAAAACGATACAGATACATAGGGTCGACACAAAGGCCGGCACGGCGATTTCATCGGCCCCATCCAGAATTGCAGGATAGAGCCGTTTGCCCATATGCAGATGCCGTTCGATGTTCTCAATCGTGACGGTCGCGTCGTCTACCAAGATGCCTACCGCCAGTGATAGGCCACCTAGGGTCATCACGTTGATGGTTTCGCCCAGCATGTGCAACACGATCAAAGACGTAAAAATCGATAATGGAATAGATATAGCAATAATCGCCGTCGTGCGCCAATTGCCCAAAAACAGCAGTAACATTAACGCGGTCAAACCAGCAGCAATCAGCGCTTCATGAATGACGCTCATGATGGCGGCGTTAACGAAGATGGACTGATCGAAGAGTAACTTGAGCTCAACACCGTCGGGCAAGAGTGTCGCTAAAAAAGGCAGCTTAGCCTTAATTTGCGCAACTACATCAAGGGTAGAGGCACCGCCGTTTTTGAGTGCCGACAACAAGAGGGCGCGCTCGCCATTTTGCCGCACGATATTAGTTTGCGGTGAGTACCCATCACGTACGTGAGCGACTTCGCGCAGGTATGTCGTCGCGCCGTTGACAGTGCGTACGGGTATCGCATTCAAACCATCCAGGCTGTCCGGAGAAGAATTAACCGCCACGTTATATTCAATGTCCCCGATCTTGGCTGCCCCGGACGGAAGAATCAGATTTTGGGTGTTGATTGCGTTGATAACATCCGAGGATGTCATGCCTTTCGCAAGCAAGGCCTGCGGATCCAGGTCGACCGATACGACGCGTGGTTTACCGCCGTAAGGGAAGGGTAAGGAAACGCCAGGTATGGTGATGAGTTGAGGACGAACGATATTCAACGCGGCATCGAAAAGCTCTTTCTCGGAAATCGTTGTGCTTGACATCCCAAGCTGTACGACCGGGATACTCGATGCGGTGTACTTGATGATAAGCGGCGGCACTGTGCCCGGCGGGAGTCCGCGCAGCACCGCCTGAGATACTGACACCACTTGAGCGATCGCTGTTGCGATGTTTACGCGAGGCTGAAAAAAGATCTTGATGATAGATATCCCCGACAGCGACTGGGACTCAAGATGCTCAATATCGTTGACCGTTGTGGTCATCGTTCTTTCGTGGTTTTGGGTAATGCGATTACCCATCTGCTCAGCCGATAGGCCGTTGTAGGTCCAGATGACGCTGATCACCGGTATATCGATGTCAGGCAACGCGTCGACCGGGGTGCGCATGAGCGATAAGGGCGTCGCGATCAGGATAAGGATCGCCATCACGATGAACGTATACGGTCTATCTAATGCAGTCCTGACAATCCACATGCTTGGGCAACCCGACCTTAATCCGAATAAATTCCCATCGGCCGAATTTATTTCCAGCAAATGAAAAACATTCCGAGTATAAATGTAGGACGACCCGTCATGACATGATCGTGACGGGTCGTTTGAAATTTAAGTTACAAAATTATGTTTTCTGTCACATATTTGCAAGAGTACTCAAAAGAAACTCATCAATATTTAGGGTTTATGCAGAATAACCTCCGAAGACGAGGCTACTCTAGGTGTCGGCCATCGCGGTCGATTTGCTCATAGCCAACACCATTAAAAGCGATAAAAAGCTTTTCATATATTCTCCGGGGTATCTTATTGGCGGCGGTCCATCAAGCGTTTTACTTTTGAGCTCTGCGACGTCAGCGTATATTTATCTAATCCGCCTTTCGGGACAGGCGTGACAATGACTTTAACGCCCAGTACCTCTTTCATCCGTCGCTCCATATCCTGTTTGATATCGGATGCATCTGCTGATTCGTCGATTACTTCGATCCAGACATCCATTTGATCCACGCCTGCTTCGCCAACACGATCGACAAAACAGAAGAATTCGCCATTTGTCCTTTTATCCTCCAAGACGGCTGCGCCTACCGCTTCAGGGAATACATTTACCCCGCGTAGCTTGATCATGTTGTCGTTGCGACCAAAAATACGTTGCAAACGGCGGGAGGTGTTGCCGCAAGGACATGGTGTCGTGTGGAAAGCGGAAATATCATTGACGTTAAAGCGAATCTGGGGGGCTCCATATTTGTAGAGTGTCGTGATGTAGGTCGTCCCCTTTTGACCATCTGGCAGAATTGCACCGGTTTCAGGATCTGCCATTTCAAGGATGAAGGCGTCTTCCATGACGTGCATGCCCGTTTGGTGCTGACATTCGGCTGCCAGCATACCGCTCTCATGTGTGCCATACATATCAAAGGCTTTCGCGCCCCAGAGATCCTCGAGTAACTCGCGGTTTTCCATCCCAAGATGCGTACCCAATAATCTGATACCAAGAGATTTAGGATCAATCCCCATTTCGTCCCGCGCAACAATCGCCATGTGTCGCAAGTAAGATGGAAATGCCAGTATTACCTTGACACCCCAAGCTTTGATGATCTCAAGCTGCCGCCTTGTAGGGGTGTTGGCGCCACTTCCTGTCATGACAGGAACTGCACCTGTGTAGCGCCAGATTGCCTCGCGCGGGGCCATTCCACCGTTACCGAGCCCAAGCGAGTAGGCCACCAGCACGAGGTCTCCCGGTACGATACCGTGCATAGCCATTCGCCGTCCGCCCAGTATGGCCATAGTCTCGCGATCCTGTGGCGAGTAAAGCATTGGTCGTGGCAGACCGGTCGTGCCTCCACTTGTCTGCAAGACGAGTGGCATACGTTTACCGTCTTCTGGACTAATACCCATGAAATCGCCAAAAGGAGGATTGCGCTCGATACTCTTGCGAATATCGTTCACGTCGTACACAGGTATTTTAGTGAGGTCGCCAAGCCCTTTGATATCCCCTGGTGCCATACCGTGGGCTTCCCAGTGCAATTTGAAAAAAGGGATTTCCCAACCACGTTTTACAGTTTGCAAGAAACGTTCTTCCTGCAATTGATGAAGTTCGTCTTTCGAGAGCTTGGCAGTCGTCTCGAAATAGGTGGGCGGCGGTGGATAGTCACGCCAGAGCTTTTCAAAATCAAGAGACCGGAAATACCACGGTACATGATCGGGCGAACTTGGATCGTTAGTCATGTTGATCATGTCATTCATCAAATAAGGCCTCCGTGCCGACCGCCGTCGACATGTTGAACGGAGCCGGTTATGTAACCAGCCCAGGGTGAACACAAAAACGCAACCAGACCAGCTATTTCGTCAGGCCGACCGATGCGCCCCATTGGAATCTGTTTGGCCATTTGCGCTAGTTGATCCTGGTCAATCTCACCTGGAATACCCGATCCAAATACTGTGCCCAGACGGCCTGTCGCAATGCGGCCGGGACATATTGTGTTTACTGTGATGTTCTGCGCCGCAATTTCAAGCGACAGGGTTTTTGCATACCCAATGACACCCGCCCAGGTGGCGACTGATAATCCAAATTTCGCAATCGGCTGTATTGCCGATAGCGCAGTGATATTAACAACGCGACCCCAACCGTTTTGTTGCATCGATGGCAGAGCAGCTCGAGTAAGCCGGATGACACTCATCAGGTTTTGCTCAACAGCGCGTCCCCACGCAACATCATCAAACGATAGTATGTCACCCAAGGGAGGTGCCCCGTCGTTGTTGACAAGTATATCGATCTGACCAAACCTATCCAGCGTGTCATTTGTGATGCGCGAGCAGTCGTCAGCTTTGCGGATATCCGCAACGATTGGCAGCGTCGTTGCACCGGTCTCTTTTTGAATTCGCTCGCAGGCTTCAATCAGCGGCTCTTCTTTGCGCGCCACCATCGCCACGCTTGCCCCTTCGCTCGCGAGCAAGTGAGCAATTGCGTAACCGATTCCCTGACTTGCACCCCCCACCAAGGCGAACTTCCCGTGCAGCGCGAGATCCATTACCTGACCCCGTTTAAACCGAGCAGACGTTCGGCATTTTTATAAAAGACCCGTTCAAGAATATCGTCGGTATAACCGAGCTCCTTCCAGTCATTAACAAGTCGTTCGTAGCGGAAAAGTGGGTAGTCGGCCCCGAACATCACGCGATCTTTCAGACGGGTGCGAATCTCTTTCTTGAATGGATCGGTCAGATACTTTGGCGACCAGCCGTGTAATTCGCTCCACACATTAGGCTTGTGAATCATGATTGAAATCATCTCGTCTTGCCACGGCCACGCCGGACGGCCTGTAATAATTTCAAGGTCAGGAAAATCGATCGCAAGTTCGTCGACATAACGAGGATGGCATAAGTCCAGCTTGATGCCAGCGCCACCTCTCAAGCCGGCACCGGCACCGGTGTGACCCACGAGAACAAGCACAGGTCGTTTGTAGGCGAGTGCAACTTCATAAATGGGGCGGTAGATGGGATCGCTCGCTGCAAAGCCAGTACCTGAGGACGACACACAAAAACTGACAAAACCGCTGCTCGCCTGAATGCAACGCTCGAATTCCTGTGCACCCTTTTCGCCGTGGCGAGGATCCAGCTGAATCCAGTTACCGAATATGCAGTCACTGTATTTGGCCTGCGTTGCAATCGCATAATCGTGTAAGGGTATGACTTCCTCTATCGGCAAGTTCTTGGTAAAGCCAAAATCCAGAATGGTGCGCACTTCGTTCTCTCGCAAGTAAGCGGCCATCTGCTCGTCGGTATCGTATTGAGGTGTTGAGTTCCAGGTGCTCTTTTGCTGAGCTAAGGCATCGGTAGTTCTCAGCACATAGCCTCGCTCGGTACCCCAGTGAGAGTGAAGATCAAAAATTTTCATTGCTTATTCTGCCTTGATATTTGCAGCTTTGATGATGGTTCCCCATCGACGCACTTCATCATCCAGAAAAGTCTGCGTCTGAGCCAATGATCCGCCTGTAAAAACAACGCCTTGTTCGCCCAGCTGTTTGATCATGTCAGGATCGCGGATCGCTTCGTTTATTGACTGATTAAGCTTTTGCACTACCTCTGTGGGGGTCTTTCTAGGCGCGAATATCATGTACCAAGCGCTCATTTCAAAGCCTGTCACACCCGCTTCATCCATAGTCGGAATATCGGGCGCGAGCGGCGATCGCTTGGGGCCAGTCGTTGCAAACGCCTTCAACTTGCCAGTTCGCACCAGCGGGATCGATGTGGTGATGGTGTCAAACATAATGGATGTATGTCCGCCCAATAAATCAGCTAAGGCGGGCGCGTTACCTTTGTAAGGTACATGCAGCAAAGATACGCCGGTCATGTGTTTGAACATTTCTGCTGACAGATGTGCTCCGGCTCCCGCTCCGCCTGACGCGTATGTATATTTGTCTGGGTTGGCTTTAAACAGCGCGATCAGGTCCCTCACCGAATTAGCCTTCAGCGAAGGCGCACTGACTAATATCAGCGGGATATAGCCGACGTAGGCGACCGGCACAAGATCGTTATCCAGATCGTAGGGCAGACTTTTAAGCAGAAACTTGTTTGTTGCCAGCACCGAATAACCCATTAACAGGGTATTGCCGTCAGCCGGGGATTTAGCAACAAAGTCAGTGCCGACCAGTGCACTTGCGCCAGACTTGTTTTCGACGATAACAGGAACGCCGTAAGCAATCTGAAGCTTTTGTGCAATTGCTCTGGCTAGCATGTCAACGCCACCCCCTGCCGGCACCGGGGCAATCATGTGAATCGGCTGGGTAGGCCAAGATTGGGCGGAGGCAAAGCTAATGGTGCTTGCAAAAAGCACGACTATCAACCTGAGCTTCCTGCAAGCAGTTCTGAATCCCGTCGTATTCATTTCGTCTCCCCCTCTGGTAGCTGCGTTGGCTTACCTTTGAATTTAGGTTACTGATATGTTGTTCTTGATGCAAGTTAAAGTATGGTTAGCTCTGAATTAAACTCGACGCGAACGAGAAGATGATAAGCGAGGCACAATGAAGAATGAACGACTTTTAGGGTTTGTTCGCAGTTTTAGTTCGTTTCTTGCAGTAGACCGATCCGAGCCTGCAATTCTGATTGAGGGCACCCGTTTGCTGAAAGACCTTGTAGCGCAGGATGACTGGCTACAGGAGGAGTTCGCCCGTCCCGATCCCGACTACTACCAGCAATATTTACTCTATGCGGACCCTTTAGAACGGTTTTCTATGGTCAGTTTCGTATGGGGACCTGGCCAGAAAACGCCAGTGCATGATCACATGACGTGGGGCTTAATCGGGATGTTGCGAGGTCAAGAACTGGATACGCACTTTTATTTGCAAGCTGACGGTAGCCTCAAACCAGGTGAAACAAAAATATTGGCTCCCGGTCAGGTTGCTCATGTTTCGCCCGCAACCCACGATGTGCATCAGGTGGCCAATTACTATTCTGATCAAACCTCAATCAGTATTCACGTTTACGGCGGCAATATCGGCCGTATCAGTCGCCATGTGTTTGACCCTGAAACCGGCACCCCTAAAACGTTTGTTTCTGGCTATGGCAACGATGTCGTACCCAATCTCTGGAGATAGTTGAATATGTCATCGCAGAATCTAAGTGTCACACCAACCGTTGGTTTCGACTTCGTTCGTGCACGTTTGCTGGCACGTGAAGAGATCGCTTTTCTGGATGTCCGAGAGGAACATCCTCACGCGTTGGGGCATCCTCTGTTTGCTGCTAATTTGCCGTTAGCGCGGATAGAAGTCGATGCATTCTCAAAATTGCCGCGCAAAGATGTGGTCATTGTTACTTTCGATGATGGCGGTGAGGATAAGACCGCATCGATGGCTGCTCAGTGTTTGATGGGTTTGGGCTACTCGAATGTACACATCTTTGACCAGGGTTTGATTGGCTGGAAGCAGGCGGGCGGCGAAATATTTATTGATGTCAACGTGCCAAGCAAGTCTTTTGGCGAACTGGTCGAATCAAGGGCGCACACCCCATCCTTGTCCGCCCAAGAGGTCAAGGCCTTGATCGATGAGAATGCAGACGTGGTGATTGTTGATGCGCGTCGTTTCGACGAGTACCAGACCATGAGCATCCCGAGTGCCATTAGCTGCCCAGGCGCAGAGCTGGTCTTGCGAGTGCCTGAGCTCGCGCCCAATCCCAATACGCGCGTGATCGTCAATTGCGCTGGCAGAACCCGAAGCATTATTGGTACGCAGTCGTTAATTAACGCAGGCATTCCTAATCCAGTCAGTGCGCTACGCAATGGCACGATTGGCTGGGTCTTGGCGGATCAAAAACTGGATAAGGGTGCTGTTAAGCGCTTTGCTGAGGTTTCTGTGGCATCGATGGAGCAATCTGCGTCGAAGGCCAGGCAAGTCGCCGATCGAGCTGGTGTCAAAAGAGCCAGCTTGCAAAATGTAGCGCAGTGGCGGCAGCAGATCGAACGCACCACCTATTTTTTTGACACACGAACACCCGAGGAGTTTGCGGCAGGGCATCTTGAGGGTTTTCGATCCACACCAGGCGGACAACTAGTTCAGGAGACCGAGATGGTTGCGCCCGTGCGCGGCGCGCGAATTGTATTGTGTGACACGGATGGTGTTCGTGCCAACATGAGCGCATCATGGCTGGCTCAAATGGCCTGGGATGTCTTTGTGCTCGACGGCGCGAGCACGGACATCATGCAAGAGACAGGGGCATGGGTTGGGGCAATGCCAGACCTGCCAGACGTCAAAATGATAGAGGTGGGTGACTTAGCCGACCAGATGAACGATTCAAACGACATCGTGATCGTTGATCTGGGCAAACAGGCCGCCTTCATCAAGGGCCACATCCCCGGTGCTTGGCATGTCTTACGTTCCCGGATAGCCGACGATGCCGCTCGCTTGCCATCGGGCAAGCGCTATGTATTGGTGTGTGCAGACGGTGCTTTGTCAGCATTTGCCGCTCAAGAACTTCAGCATGAACTCAAGGCTGAAGTTGAGGTGCTGGAAGGTGGCTTAGCCGCTTGGGTACTGGCTGGTTTCCCACTGGATTCTGGGGATAGCAATTGCCTCTCGCCAACGCTTGATCGTTATAAGCGCCCTTATGAAGGTATGGACAATCGCAAAGAAGCCATGCAGGCCTATCTCGACTGGGAGTTCGGGTTGATCGAGCAATTGAGGCGGGACGGCACCCATCATTTCTGGGTACTAGAGCCGAGCGCCTGAGCGCTCGCCACTCTCTTGCGCTGGCCTTATTTCAGGACAGCACTATCCTCTGCTGCCTGAATTAAGGTTTTGGCATCTGCAGGCAGCAAGAATCCCTCTTTCATTGCTCGCTCAGTTGCAAGTGTCACGGCAGCAACGTAGCCGCGGTGGTCAGCATATCTTGCCTGCAGAGATTTGCGCGGATCATTGTTTGCCATGCGCTCTTGCTCAGTCTTTGCAAAGGGGATCATGCCGCCGACATAGTTGCAAATTTGCCCTTTGTGAAAAGGTTTGTCGCCGTCTGCTGTCACATTCCAGCCAAGATAAGTTCCGAGTGGTGCATCCAGCAACACCACAGGTACGCCACCCAGCTCATTACCATCCGCGTCAACTTTTGGTGCGTACATGGGCAAAATTTGTTTGATATGAGGCGGAACGTTTGTCGGCACACCCTTGGCGTCAATCACTTCGAACTCAGGGCCAAAGACGTAATCGATCACAGGCAGGATAAAGTCTTTTTCCGGGATGGTCGAACGTAGCCCCGGTAGATTTGGAAACCCAATTGCTGACTTTTCGGCCAGTGCTAGAGTGCCTGCGCTAGCGCCAGGCGTTGCAGCCAGCGTTGGATAGCGACTGGCTGGTGGCTCAGTCCCTTTCATTACCCAGTTGCGGAAGTGCAAACGGATAGCATTGACTGTCTCTCTGTGCGGCACTGGATTTGCGGGCAAAACACCGACACCGAAATTGTTGCCCGGGCATTCGGCTCCGACATTGGGAAGCCCGGCACCTGGGATACTTGAACTGAATCCACCAGCGCCACCGCCGTGATTGCTGCTGGCAATGTAGTAGCGTCTGACGTTGGCTGGTAATGGCAAATCAGCTTTCGCATCGGTGCCAATCCACTCAGGGGTAAGCTTTAAGGCCCAGACTTCGGCAGAACCAAAATGCTCAACAATTTTCGGGCAAGTATTGGTCGCGGTGCAGCGATCCAGAATACCTGCGGCTGGCAGATGGCGTAACGGATCCTCTTTGGGCAGCCACCATTGCGGGCCTTCACTGCCCGCCTGATACAGCTCAAGCACGCCATCAGGCTGTGCCCATCGCGAGTTCAGTGAAATGCGGCGGCCTGCAATAATTGGCCAGGCACCGTCATGAACCATTTTGCCCTGTTCATCCTGATTGAAGCCAAGGTGCAACCAGCCACGTGCGAAGTTTCCTGACTGTGAAACTCCTCTCGCGATGCTATGCGTCACCATCCTTGCGATGGGGTTAGCGGTGCCTGAGCTGTCTTGCTCCGCTGTTTTAAAAAATTGCCCCACATCGCGAAAGGCCGCGAATCCAATCCCCAGCACGTAGGCGTCTGCAGAGGTAAATACAACTTGATAGAGCTTGTTTTTATCAAAACCTGCTTTCAAACAAATCTGTGTCGGATCGGGTTGGCCAGGAAAAGGGTGAGTCGCATCACATTTGCCCCAAGCCCAATCGTTAGGCGGTATTACCTGTTCGCCTAAAACTTCGCCGGTGGTGGTCTCCGCCGTGCGCGAGGTCAGTTGTGCCTGACTTGTCTCAAGTGATACTGGTTTGTAGGGAACAGGATTGGTTTGCACAATGAGCGGTTGTGAATCCTTACCTGAGCGATTCACGATTCGGCCCATGACACGGCCAGTCACCGGCGATCCGTCGAGGTTTTTAGCAACTGGTACTTTCAGAAACTGCATGCCCATTGCTGCTGCGGTAGGCCGGACTTTTGTAGCGCCGGCGTTATCTCCTTGCCATCCACTGGCAAGATAGATATCGCCCGCGGCTTGCTCTTCGGGGGCAAACGGGAACACTCGACCCCGGTTTGGTACTTCGTGCCACATGAGTCCACTGGCTTGCTTATTGTCGACTGGTTTGTAGATCACAAAAGAGGCTTCGTAACGCACTTTGCCATCAGCATCCGTGGATAGCCGGATATCCTGTATCAGGGCGTTTTGCGGCAGACTAGGGTCCAGCTCACCAAAGGCTCGGCCGGCCACCATTTGGTAGGGAATAGCAACATCTTTGTTTGACGCGGTCACAGGTAGAGGGACAGTTTCATCGATCACGATTTTTGTGACATGGGCCTGCGCAACTGACGAGACCAGTGCACTACCCAGCGCAACGATAGCTATTTTGCCCAGTGCCACCTTAAGCGTTTTCTTGGTGTTGAAGACCTTGTTTACTTCTTCCATGCTTGTCTCCTGGCCGGACTTGTTTATTTTATTTGTATTGATTTCAGAAACGCTGCGAGCTCGTTTTTCCACCACTTTGCCTGACCTGTTGTACCGTGGCCAGAGGTTTTTGCACTGGCAGGGATCAAGTGCAGTTTGACATTTTTTATTCGCTTGAGTTGTTCGTCGAGACCCAGCTCAGGCGGGTTTCTCTCGTCGTCTGCAGAGTTGATCATCAGGACGGGGGCAGTGATTTTTTCGAGATCGGCAGATGGGTTGTAGTCCCGTGACGAATCCCATTGAAACAACAAATCGTTCGCATCGCCAGTAAACGGGGCTTTCATCCGCTCGTCGATCAGCTTATCTGCTGCAGCTCGCGTGGACGCTAGTGCATAGAGTCCCTGGTTGCCGCCGCTCATGGCAAATTGAAAGTAAGTGACGGCAAACTGCGCACTGGGCGGCTGTTGGGTGTAGTCGCCGTTTTTCCAGAGCGGATCTTGTCGGATCGAGTCGGTCAACATACGACGCATAATCCAGTTACGCCCGGACATCTCGATCGGAAGCGATGCCATGGGAGCGAGAGCATCCATAAAATCAGGGTATTTAATCCCCCACAGCCACGTTTGCATGCCCCCCATCGAGTTGCCCATGACGAGGCGCAAGTGCTTGATACCGAGGCCCTCGGTGATAAGGCGATACTGACCAAGCACCATGTCGTCGTAGTTGTAGAGCGGAAACTTCGCTTTCAATCCATCGGACGGTTTGGCTGATTGCCCAGTACCAATTGCGTCGGGCATGATGACAAAATATTTACTGGCGTCCAGCGCTTGCCCCGGACCGAACAATTCATCGGCAAACCCCGGCTTAATCAGCCCCGATCCTGAGCCACCTGTGCCATGTAAAAACAGCACGGGTATGCCTTTACTGTCACCAACCGTTGTGTAGCCCAGTTTGAGATTTTCGATAGTTTCACCAGTATGAAACTTGAAAGATTTTGCAATCCAAACGGATTCTTTGGGTGTGGGGTAAGAAGTCACAAGATCGGCCGCCTGAGCCCCCATGATGGACAAGGACAGGATTGCCAAGCTTGCCCGGATTTGTCTGATCATGAACATGAGGTTGGTTTCTGATTAAGGGTTAGTTGATTGGTTGCGCTTCGAGCGTCAGAACAAACCAATAATGCGGCCGCTATCGTCAACGTCGATCGCATTGGCAGCAGGGGTAACGGGCAGACCGGGCATGGTCATGATGTCGCCACAGACCATAACAACAAACTCAGCACCAGCCGACAGGCGCACTTCGCGAATATTGACGATATGTCCGCTCGGCGCACCGCGTAGCGTGGCATCAGTCGAAAACGAGTATTGGGTTTTAGCGATGCAGACTGGCAGATGACCGTAACCGTTTTGCTCTAGTTGATCTATCTGTGCGCGTACTTTTGTATCGGCTGATATGTCCGCCGCCCCGTACGTTTTGGTAGCGATTGCACGAACCTTGTCCCATAATGAGTCGCTGTCTGCATAAAGAAATTTAAACTCGCTGGGCTGTTCGCACAAATCAACAACCACCCGCGCGAGATCGGCGGCACCGGCACCGCCCTCAGCCCAATGGCGTGCAAGCACGACATTTACGCCTTCTGCAGCCAGGCTGGCTTTTAGTTGCTCGATTTCTGCATCGGTATCTTCCGTGCGATGGTTAATCGCCACCACGCATGGCAAGCCAAAATTGTGTTTGACGTTGTTGACATGGCGCTTCAAATTCACCAAGCCGGCAGCGAGTGCTGTGAGGTTTTCTTTGGAAGTTTCTTTGACTTCAACCCCGCCGTGATATTTCAAAGCCCTCAGGGTCGCGACGATGACGACTGCAGAAGGCACCAATCCCGATTTTCGACACTTGATATCGAAGAATTTTTCGGCACCAAGATCTGCCCCAAAGCCTGCTTCAGTGACAACGTAATCCGCAAGTTTTAGCGCTGTCGTCGTGGCCAGCACGCTATTGCAACCGTGTGCGATATTGGCAAAAGGACCTCCATGCACAAACGCTAGATTGTTCTCAAGCGTCTGCACAACGTTTGGCGCTAAAGCGTCTTTTAGCAGTGCGGTCATTGCACCTTGCGCTTTGAGATCCCTGGCAAGGATCGGTTTTTTGTCGACGGTGTAGCCGACAACAATCTTGCTGAGACGGTCTTTAAGATCCGCGATGCTGGTGGCCAGACAGAAGATTGCCATGACTTCGGATGCAACGACGATATCAAAATGATCTTGTCTCGGATATCCGTTGGCGGGTCCTCCCAAACCAACTACGATCTCGCGAAGCGCACGATCATTAATGTCCATGACACGTCGCCACGTGATGCGACGCAGATCAAAGCCAAGCGCATTGCCGTGATGAATGTGGTTGTCGATCAAAGCAGCCAGCAGGTTGTTGGCTAGAGCAATCGCATTGAAATCGCCCGTGAAGTGAAGATTGATGTCTTCCATCGGCACAACTTGCGCCATGCCACCGCCCGCGGCGCCGCCTTTCATGCCAAACACAGGTCCGAGAGAGGGTTCGCGCAGACAGATAATGCTGCGTTTCCCTATATGGTTGAGCCCGTCGCCTAAACCAACTGTTGTCGTTGTCTTACCTTCACCTGCAGGGGTAGGTGAAATCGCCGTGACCAGGATCAGCTTGCCATTGGGTCTATCGGTTAGGGAATTGATGTAATCAAGCGATATCTTTGCTTTGAAGCGCCCGTAGGGGTCGAGCTGGTCTTCAGGGATACCCGCCTTTTGCTGAGCCAAATGAATAATGGGCTTTTTAACGGCCTTTTGGGCAATTTCGATATCGCTGAGCATCTGTTGTCTCGACTGACAAGTGAGTTATTGTTGATCCAATCATACCCTCTAGCGCTCAAGGAGTTTTCTTTGGCCAGAGAATCATTTGAGTACAACGGAACAAAGCGATTTTTTTGCCAGTTTGTTCATCACTCACCACAGCATCCCAGACGTGAGTATTGTTTCCCAAGTGCTGAGCCGTTGCGGTGCACGCAGCGACCCCCTCGCGTAATGTCCCGAGATGATTGCTTTTGAGCTCAATGGTGGTAAATGATTGCGAACCTTCTGGCAAATGAGCCATCGTGGCGAACCCACAGGTTGTATCTGCTAGAGCAACGACGCTGGCAGCATGTAAGTAACCATTGGGTGCCATGTGCAGTGGCTGTATCGGCATTCTGCCTTTGACTTGGCCTTCGGCCATGTCGACGATTTCAATCCCCATAACGCCGGGCAAATTGCCTGCTGCCCGTTGTTTGAATTTTTCTAGCGTTTGATCAGCTCTCAGTTTGCTCATTGAAGATCCTAGTCAGTCACGGGTCTCACATTAGTTTTGGCAGAAATAGTAATACCAAAAACAAGTGAGGGTGACTGACTGGTTCTACTAAGCTATGGATTCAGCAACTCAACTCTGTGCGGCCAGATACTTGGCACGCATGGGTTTTAGAACAAACAGGGCCAGTATGGCAGCAGTCGCGTCCAACGCAATCATCAAGATGAAGACAGGAATCCAGCTACCACTTGAACCGTAAATCATCGCGGCAATTGGGCCACCCAGGATCGAACCAATTCCCTGCGCCATGTACAGAAAACCATAATTGGTCGTGGCATGTTTTTCACCAAAGGTGTCTGTGAGCGTTGAAGGAAAAAGCGAAAAGATTTCGCCCCAACCAAAAAACACGACACCGGACAGCAGCACAAACAGGACGGGATCCTGACGGAAGTTAAGCCACGCAAACATCGCGATGGCTTCCAGACCGAAAGCGATGAACATCGTATTTTCGCGACCCAGGCGATCAGAGATGAAGCCAAACAGGGGGCGTGTCAGACCATTAGTAAACCGGTCAATAGTTAGTGCCAAAGGTAGGGCAGCCATGCCCCATACCATTGCATCGGCCACACCGAAATTCTTTGCAAATGCCCCCATTTGAGAGATCACCATTAGTCCGGACGTCGACATCATGGTCATCATCGCAAACATGAGCCAGAAAACCGGGGTCTTCAGCATTGCCAGTGGCTTGACTGACTGCACCTTGCTCATTGAACTCGTGGCTTCCGAAACTGCTTGCATCAGTGAAGCGGGGATGCGAAGGCCTTGTGCAGCAATCATGCCCACGATCGCCATCAGCGCGCCAAACACCATTAATGTCTGCTGGAAGCCATTTTGCGTCAAACTCGATGAGATCGGGAATGTGGTGACGATGGCACCCATCCCGTAACCGGCAGCCACCATTCCAACAGCAAACCCGCGCGAGGTGGGAAACCAGCGAACCATCAAACCGACAACGCCAACGTAAACGATCCCGGTGCCTAAGCCGCCCAGCAGTCCATACGTCAGATAAAGACCCCAAACCGTTGTTATCTGTGCCGAAAGAATCCAGCTTAGACCTGTCAGTAGTGCTCCCAGAGTGAGTAGCAAGCGCGGTCCAAACCGATCGACAAGATAGCCTTGAAAGGGTGAAAAGAAGGTCTGGAGCACAATTAAAATGGAAAACGTGACCTGCAAGGCAGCTAACTCAACCTTTAATTCAGCTAAAAATGGTTTGGTGAATAGCGCCCATACATATTGCGGGCTAGAAATAGCCATCATGCAGAGCAAGCCAAGCAGCAATTGAACCCATTTTGAGTGCAGGATGCCTGGTTTTGTTTGTATTGAAGGTGGGGTTGTGGTGCCGGCGGTCATGAGCTTTCCTTTAAGACAAGATCTTGTACATGCCAGCAAGCAAAAAATATGCCATGTATTTGTTTCTTGTCGCGACTGCCGCAAACAGTTAAAACAGGTACCTGACTGGTCTGATGCACCTTTTTGGGGTATTTGCCAATTTATTCAACGACTTCATGAGCCATTATGAAAATTATCGTGCTTCCCGGCGATGGGATTGGTCCTGAAACTGTATCGGTTGCGGTCGATGCCTTGAACGTTATCTCGCAGAAGTTCAAACTCGGCTTGCAGCTTGAGCACGATATCGCTGGTCATGACAGCCTCAAGTTGCACGGCACTACTCTTCGGCCGCATCTGCTTGACGCAGTCAAGAATGCAGACGGCTTATTGTTAGGCCCGATGTCCACCTACGACTTCAAAGATGAGTCCAAAGGCGAGATCAACCCCTCGAAATACTTTCGTAAGAGCCTCGATTTATTTGCCAACATTCGGCCAGCAAAAACCTTTGAGGGTGCGCAAACCCGCTACGGTAAGCTGGATTTAGTAGTGGTGCGTGAGAACACTGAGGGTTTTTATGCTGATCGCAACGTAGAGTCCGGTAGCAGCGAGATGCTTATTACCCCTGACGTAGTGGTGTCGTTGCGCCGGATTACCCGGGATTGCTGTTTGCGTATTGCCCGCTCGGCCTTTGAGCTTGCCATGATCCGTCGCAGGCATCTGACTGTGGTTCACAAGGCTAACGTCTTGCGTCTGGGCGATGGGATGTTCATTGATATGTGTCGGGAAGTGGGTAGAGAGTTTCCCGAGGTAAAGATTGAAGAAATCATTGTCGACGCCATGATGGCGCATGTTGTGCGAGCCCCCGAGCGGTTTGATGTGATTGTCACCACCAATATGTTCGGAGACATTTTGTCGGACTTGACAGCCGAGTTGTCGGGCAGCCTAGGGATGGCCGCCTCAGTGAACGCCGGTTCTCAATATGCCATGGCGCAAGCCGCCCACGGATCGGCGCCGGACATTGCTGGTCAGAACATCGCCAACCCTTTTTCTCAGGTATGGTCTGCCAGCATGTTGCTTGCCTGGTACGGACAGCGGCAAGGCAGGCCTGAATTTGTTCAAGCTAGCCGCGCAATGGATCACCATATGGCGCTGGCAATTGCAGCCAAGGAGTCGACCCGCGATATGGGAGGGGTGCTGGGTACCAAAGAAACCGGCACGGCATTTATCAAGCGTTTGGAAGCGATTCAGACCTAGAAACAGTAAAAAACAACGGTTTTTAGTGGTTTATATGTCACCTAAAGGCTTGACTTAGTTAAAAAAATTAGAATGCTTGCGTTTTTTATGAAAAGAAGCGTTAAAATCCCGCCACTAAGTCAGTTTGAATCCTATTCAAAATTTACGGCTTGTCATGACCCTAAAAACGAACCCGTCGTCCGAGAAAGACGTAATCACTGAGTCATTCGGTGTTTTACTCTCGCGTCAGCGAACCCTTCTGGGTCTTAGTTTGCAAGACGTATCAACACAGTTGCTTTTGTCTACTAACCAGGTTCGCGGTTTAGAAGCGGATAATCACCAGGCTTTTTACAACGACTGGTTTTATGTTCAGGCGACCAAGAAATACGCGAATTTCTTAAACCTGCCACTACCCGCCGATATTGTGCAAAGCCTGGATCAAGCGGCGTTGACAAACAAAGCTTCGACCGGCCGACTTGGTCTTGAGCAACATCCGCAAAATCAGCAGGGTTTAGGCCAGTTTGATATCAATCCGGGTCGTAACCGCCAAGTGAGCGCAATGATCGCCGCGAGTTTGGTTGTAGTGGGTGTGCTAGTTGGCTTTGTGTCGGTGAACGAGTTAAGAAGTAACAGTAATGATGTGGCACAGATCGAATCCAGTGCAGAATCAGAGGTGCCTGTGGCAGTCAACGAGGTGGTCGAGACTCCACCCGACACGACCGTAGCAATTAATACTGCAATTGCGGCCTCGCAGAATCTCGCAACAGAAGAGTTGGCCAGAGCTACTGATATCCCTGTACAGACGCAGCAACCGGTTTCAGAACTGACGCTGACGTTTACAGGGGACTGTTGGGTACAAGCGATTTCTTCTGACGGTAATCGGGTTGAAAAAATCTATAAACAAGGTGAGACGCTTCATCTCAGCCTAGGCTCACTTAAATCACTTGTCCTTGGCAACGCGACAGCTACCTCCATGGCTGCAGGGCCAGTGGACGTACCTTTGACTGACTTTACAGTCCGAGGTGGCGTGGTAGCCAGAATTCTTGCGACAGACCTGCTTACTCACATCGACCGGACTAACTAAGCCCGGTTAACTTGATTTAACGCAAAATTGACGAGTGCCTGTTGCACCGTTACATTTTCCCCCGCGGCTTCACATACTTGGATGGTTACGCCTCCATGAATGCTCTTTGCCTGCTCGAGTAAAACAGGCAAATCTTTGCGAAGATGCCCCCCTACTGCAAGAAATAACGGGACGACCTGTACGTTCGTTGCCCCCTGTTGCATTACTTTACCAATTGCCTCATCAAGGCTCGGTTGCATGTTCTCTAGAAAGGCGAGGGCGCAGGGGCCCGCAAAATGCGTTTTTAAATCCGCCAAAATGGATTCGAAAGGTAGTCTCCAATTTGGATCGCGGGACCCGTGCGCGAACAAGATGATGGCCGTTGTGGCATGTTGAATAGTCATGTCTTTATGTTAGCTCAAGGTTTGCATCGCTTGCTGGATCACCTGGACCTGTTTGATTAACGTGGCTGGGGGAGATGCGGCTTGGCTCAGACAGGCAGCATAAAGCTTTGTCGTCTCGTTCAGCTTAATCGTGTCCAGCCTTGCAGTATCTTCTTCGATCATGACAGCTTCGGTATCCAGGCTGACTGTCGACTGATTAAGCTTGATGTGCAGGCTCGGCACCCTGCGTGGACTGGCCACGGGTTCGCCTTCATGACCACGCATCAAAATGACGTTTGCTGGGTGCAAAGTAAAAAACTCATCAAGAATCGTCGGGTAAGCCGGATGCGTATAGTTGCAAACCTGCAGACTCTGGCTCTCAAATGGATTGAGTAGCTTGGCCAGGATGTGACCGCTGTTCCGAAGACCAATTGTTTGTCTCACAGCAAGCAGCCTGGCTAAGGCGGGGCAAAGTACTGCCAAAGGGCAATAGACTAGCTTCGAATCATGCAGATGATGGACGATATCGTCAGTTGTTTTTGCAATTGACCATTGTTGCGCTTTAAACACGTCTTCGGAGCTAGTACGGGCGGCTTCCTCGTGCAGCCCATGGACCAGCACTGAAAACCCAAGGTCCGCCAGTAACTTGCCCAACAACGGTGTCATCAACATGGTCTTGCGAGCACCGTTATAGGAAGGTAGCAAAATCGTGGGTGTCCCGCACGATAGCCTTGGCAAATGATCTAGTGCTGCATCATAAAAACCAGCAAGTTCTTCGGCAGTCTCGCCTTTAATTCGCATGGCCAGGCAAAACGCACCGATTTCCAGATCTGTCACATCCTGGTTCAGTATGTGTATGAAAAGGTCTTTGGCGTGCTCTCGGCTCAAATCGCTCGCACCCTTGCTGCCGCGACCGATTTGCTTGAGATAAGAACTAATGCTCATGGATTGTCATCATTTGCTTGATTTCAGGGACACATGAGCCGCATTGTGTGCCACAAGCAAGTGTTTTTTGTAAGGTCGTGAGCATTTGCTTCGGATCTGTTTTCTGGATCTGTTGCAGACATTCTACGATGCTAGCCTCGGATACGTTCAAGCAGTTGCAAATGATTCGTCCACGGGGAGCAACAGCAAGCGGAGGCTGCTCACTGGGTACAAGCAGTAAACGCCCTAAAGACGATACTTCAGTTGCCTGTTCTAGAAATCCCATCAACCAATTTGACGAAACGATATCTTTCAATCCACCGCAAATCAGTCCTTTATAGATTTGCCGACCGCTTTGGCTATGCCTGATATGCAAGTGTCTTCGAACACCGCGACGCTGATCTTTGTAGGTCAGGGCAGATTCTTGTTTTGCACAGGCATTCAAATCAAGAATGGTCATCACCTGTTCGATGAGCTCGTTTTCAAACGTCGTAGTTGCGGCCATCGCAAGATGGATACCTGTTCGATGATTTTCATCATCACGTCCGAATAAAACGCAGCTAGCGTAAGTCACCTCATCAAATAAGGCGCGCAGCTTAAGCTGTTTCGTCAACGCAACGTCCTCGTCAAACCAGCCAAATGCACGCAAATGCCAGGGCAAATTGGCTTTGGTGACTTTCACGGCTGAAAATTTGAGCTCTGGTTGCTCCGAAACCGGATCGCGAGCTGAATGAGTTAACCCGTTCACACCGAGGCTCCGTGATTTGCCTGCATGCCCCGCGACATACTCGCTACCCCAGTGCATCGCAACGAAAGCTTGCGATGGGCGCACACTCGTTGTGATGGAAACGGGTAGCACTTGAACGCCTCGTGCAGACGTCACGTAGACAAGCTCGTCGTTTTGTAAATCGAGTCGTTGTGCGTCAGAGGCAGATAGATCGATAGCCGGTTTGGGAGCGTGAGCGAATAGTCTGGCTATGGTGCCTGTGCGACTCATGCCATGCCATTGGTCGCGCAGGCGCCCCGTAGTGAGCGAAATCGGATACCGCGCACTGGTGGTCTCCGCGGTGGATCGATAATCCTCTGTCAGGAACTTTGCCTTACCCGTTGGCGTTGGGAAAACACCGTCCTCGTACAGGCGGGCTCGCCCCGCGGTTGCGCCTTCAGGATAGGGCCATTGAGCCGGGCCTTGCTCGGCGAGTATTTCGTAGCTTAAGCCGCTGATGTCCAAGTCGCGACCTTTGGTCAGGGCACGATGCTCTAACCATATTTCTTCAGCGGTCTTGAAATTAAAGAGTGATGCTTTGGTCAGCCGTCGGGGGCGTTCAAGTTTTTTCTCAATGAGTCGCGCGATATCGAGACATATTTGCCAATCATTTTTAGATTCACCAAGCGGTGCAATCACCGGATTCACGCGTGAGATTCTTCGCTCGGAGTTAGTTACCGTTCCGTCCTTTTCAGCCCACGTGGTAGCTGGTAACAAAACGTCCGCGTAAGGAGCCGTCGCAGTATTGCCATAAGCTTCCTGCAGCACAACGAACTCTGCCGCTTCCAACGCCTGATGGACCAGTGTCTGATCTGGTAAAGATTGTGCTGGATTAGTACAAACAATCCAGATAGCCTTTAACCGGCCCGAGCGAAGCGCTTCGAACATGGGTATAGCGGTCAGTCCAGGAGCTTCAGCGACGTCGGTAACTCCCCAGAAGTCGGCGACCTCCTGGCGATGCGCTGGGTTACTTAGATCCCGGTGCGCAGCGAGTTGATTGGCTAAGCCGCCTACCTCTCTGCCACCCATTGCATTGGGTTGTCCAGTTAATGAAAAGGGGCCAGCGCCTGCTTTGCCAATTTGTCGAGTCGCCAGATGCAAGTTAATGAGCGCACTGTTTTTTGCTGTGCCTGAAGAGGATTGGTTTAATCCCTGGCAATACAGAGATAGCGTCGCTTCAGACGTGGCAAATAGTCTCGCAGCTTCAAACAGATCGTTTTCAGAGATACCACAGAGTTGTGCAACCGTTTTTGGGGGATAGTTTTTGACCAGCTTTTTTAATTCGCCGAACCCCTCAGTGTGCTTGTCGATATAAGCCTGATCGAGCCAGCCTTCCCAGAGCATGAGATGCAACATGCCATGATAGAGCGCGATGTCAGTGCCTGGCAGGATCTGCAAAAATAAATCAGCCGCTTGTGCAGTATCCGTTCGCCGGGGATCAACGACGATAATTTTGAGTGCCGGGTTGTTTTCTTTGGCAGCCTCGATTCGCCTGAAAAGGACAGGATGGGCATAGGCTGCGTTTGAGCCAGTAATGAAAATCACACTGGCATGATCAATGTCTTCGTAGTTGCAGGGCGGGGCGTCTGCGCCGAGGCTACGTTTATAACCAGCGACTGCGCTTGACATGCATAGCCGGGAGTTGGTGTCGATATTATTCGTACCAATCAGGCCTTTAGCCAATTTATTAAAGACGTAATAGTCTTCAGTCAGGATTTGTCCCGAGACATAAAAAGCAACCGCGTCGGGGCCATGCTCATTGATGATGTCTGCGAATCTGTTGGCGACAAACTCGTTTGCCTGAGCCCAGGTAGTGCGAGTGCGGGACGTCTCTTTACGATGCCGCCACTCAGGGTATTTGACCCGGGTCTGGTCGTAGACATGAGCCTGTGCAGTCAGGTGAAGGGTAGCGCCCTTGCTGCAAAGGCGCCCTAAATTTGCAGGATGATCAGGATCTCCGCTGACATGCTTGATGGTCAGCTTGCCCGAGATTCGCTCTGTGTCGACCAACATGCCACAACCGACCCCGCAGTAGCAACAGGTGGTCTTGACCTGCGGGCTGATTGCAGGCGCTGCTTGCATTAATCGCTCGCAAGTTCAGTTGCAGACAGAAACACATCCCCTGACTCACAACGAGTTTTGTACGGACGTACACAGCCCTTGTCCGGGGCGAGCGCGCAACCATCAGCCAGATTAATGTTCCAGGCGTGCAAAGGACACGTGACAGCATGCCCATGAACGATGCCCTGTGACAGCGGCCCACCTTTATGAGGACATTTATCAAGAACAGCGAACACTGCGTCATCCAGTGTCCGAAACAAAGCGATTGGTCCTGCTGCAGCACCTTCAATCACGCGTGCCCCAGCCACAGGGATATCGGCCTGTTTAACCACGAATACCCAATCAGATTTAGTCGTTTCCATATTCTTCAATTAGCTAATTGGGTTGAACGGTTATCGGCGTGAACTGACGAGTATCCACACCTGCCTTCTCGAAGTCTTTCCAGGGATCGGGGGCATCTTTCAGCGCAAAAAGTAGTCGATCGTAGAGATCGCGACGACCTTGAGCATCTTCCAGAATTCGTTTCTTGACGTAATCAAGCCCAACTCTTTGCACATAATGAACGGTCCGCTCTAGGTACCATCCCTCTTCGCGATAAAGCTGAATGAAGGCGCCAGAGTATTCCCGCACTTCCTCGTCGGTTTTGACTTTGCAAAGAAATTCAGCCACTTCGGTTTTGATGCCCCCGTTGCCTGCGACATAGAGCTCCCAGCCGGAGTCGACGCCAATGACGCCGACATCCTTGATGCCGGCTTCCGCGCAATTACGTGGGCAGCCGGAGACCGCCAGCTTGACCTTATGTGGTGAATACATGCCAAACAGCATGCGTTCGAGCGCCACGCCCATATTCATGGATAGTTGAGTGCCAAAGCGGCAGTGCTCCGATCCCACGCAGGTTTTGACCGTGCGTATCGATTTTCCGTAAGCATGCCCGGACGGCATCCCCAAGTCTTTCCAGACGGCTGGCAGATCTTCTTTCTTGATTCCCAATAAATCGATGCGCTGGCCTCCGGTTACTTTGACAGTAGGCACGTTGTATTTGTCCGCTACGTCAGCGATGCGGCGCAGTTCGCTCGAGTTGGTAAGGCCTCCCCACATACGGGGGACGACAGAATAGGTGCCGTCCTTCTGAATGTTTGCGTGGGCACGCTCATTGATAAAGCGTGATTGCGGATCATCGACTGCTTCATGAGGCCACGTCGATATCAGGTAGTAGTTCAACGCGGGCCGACAGCTCGCACAACCTGAGGGGGTTCTCCAGCCGAGGTTCTCTCTGATTTGCTGCTGTGTTAAATATTTTTGCTCGCGTATAGCAACGCGCACATCTTCGTGAGAACTATCCGTGCAAGCACACATGGCTTTCTTGGCCGGCGTCTCGGAGTAATTAGTGCCCAGACAATTCATGAGAATTTGTTCGACCAGGCCTGTGCATGATCCGCAGGAGGCGCTTGCTTTGGTGCATTTTCGGACGTCGTCAAGCGTGAACAGGCCCTCTTCTTTGATGGCTTTGACGATTCGGCCTTTACTGACCCCATTGCAGCCGCAAACTTCGTCGCTGTCGGCCATCGCAGCGGCTTTGTTATGCCCTTCGTGACCGACGTCGCCGATATTCGTTTCGCCAAAAATCAGCGAGTCACGAATACTGGCAATGCTTTTCTCTTCCCGTAAAAGCTTGAAATACCAGTTACTGTCCGCGGTATCACCATAGACGCATGCACCTATGAGTTTGTCATCTTTAAGGACGAGTTTTTTGTATACGTTGGACCCAGGGTC
>Ga0007807_1000110_pt1 | contig 27651 bp, 16 predicted proteins | sample CryBogCBE12Aug09_FD_71220 | JGI IMG/M metagenome (GOLD analysis project Ga0007807, IMG submission 71220) | Freshwater microbial communities from Crystal Bog, Wisconsin, USA - CBE12Aug09 | ecosystem: Environmental > Aquatic > Freshwater > Lake | place: Crystal Bog, Wisconsin, USA | collected...
CGCCACAACGGAAACAGCGTTCTCTCGTCAAGTCGGTGACTATATGATCAAAAAGGGACCTTACGGGCTCTATTTCTACAAACATACTCTTATTAAGAAAACATTTGTAAAGTTTCCAGCGACATCCAACGCAGAGACGATTACCGCTACGGACCTTGCAGCGCTCTATTCGGCGGGGATTAAGAGTAAGCGCCGTGCTCCCTTCAAACCGAAGGAGTAGAACTCACAATAGTATTTAGTTGATGGTTGCCGGCGGGTCCAGCACAGGAATTGCCTCAAATTTTGTCGGTGGTACAATTGCCGGTGGCGGGTAAGGGAAGCCCTCACTACTTGCCGGTACCAGCGGCTTAGGGTCCTGAATACCAAGTTTCTTATGTCCCCAACGGTATGTTTTATCTATTTTACCTTCGCTCATCGGCTGACGATACAGGCGGAAATCAAATAACGCTCCGCGCAACCGCTCATCAGGATTTTCAAACGCCTGAGACTCTGTTTCCCAGTTACTACGACCAATATAGTTGCTAGTTGTGTACGATTTGAGCGGCATGAATCCGTCCAGCTCTTCCAAGACCATTTTGCCGTTCACATATATGCGCCAGGTGGGGCGGAAATTCGTGGCGTCCGTCGTTGTCAATGCGATATGTGTCCACTTTTTCAAAGGGATAGCGTTCATAGCACGCAGCCGCATTTTGCGTTGTTGGGTATCCCAGATTTCAAACAATAAATTTGCACGAGGATCAATACCAGGATGAATCTCATCTTCAGGGTATGTATTTTGAACTGGCTCGGGACCAGGGCAGTCAAATTCGCTCACATTTGCTTCGGTGGTTGCCATGAATTCTTGGGGCGAAACTTCGGCGGGTGCACGCGAATTACAGACTTTATTGTCGTCACCAGGGCGGCTATTGAGAAGACCAAATGCGGGATCCACATTTCCCTTTGCCTCAATACCGAGTATTACATTGTCATGCCCTGGACCATTGCCAAAATCAAAGATACGAGCATTATTCGTAAATTCATCAAAGTATACCCAGACGCTAACGGCGCGTAACTGGCGGAGTTGAACCTTGGAATCAAATTCTAGGCGGGCATTTTCGCCGATTTTAATGAACTGGTCTGCAGGCGGCTTCACCTCGATATCGGCAGTCGGCAGACGGTTCATAGAGAGTCCTTTGGTTACCGTTTTCTTAGGATCTTCATCAATCTTCATTCCGCCAGCAATCTTAATTTGGGTATTCTCACCGTAATCCAACATATCGTCGTAGAAACGGTACCATACCATAATACCCTCAAAGAAGAAGAGTAAATCAGCAATATCAACGGGTGGATCGTTATCAGGAGTCTCTTCGCCCTGTTTGAAACGGGTGTTGCCAGCAAGAATTGCCATAGCCTGCCACGCATCATTGGGAGAATCTTTTATTTTTAAAATACGGGCATAGTCATCCTTGCCGTCGCCATTTACATCACTGAAGTAATCATCGCGACTAAATTTAGTGCCAGCGCGCATAGAGTCGGTACGATAGGTGAAGGAGTCGAGACCCTCCTGACCGGCGAGTGCGCACGCCATAATACGAGAATCGGGTAGTCCTTCCTTCTCAACAACACGACAGAAATCACCCTTGTAGCCAAGGCGTTGTACATCCACATACCCTTCAAAGTAACGGGGATTGCGTATCCAGCCATCCACTTCGCGCATCTCGCCCGGTACAACATCGTAGCGGCGTGGAAAGAACTTACCGAAATACTCTGGCACAACACCGTCAGTAAATCCTTCAAGCATCATGTTATTACGAAGGTATTCCCAAGCAACAATTATAATAAGCAGCGCAACGGCTGCGTAAATCATTGATTCCCAAAGCATTTCCCTTACTTTCGTGCGGTTATTTTTCAATCGTAGAAAACGCTGCTATGACAAATGAACCTACACGGGTTTGAGCGAGATTTTACGGCAGATTTGGAGAGATTTGTGCGAAAGGATAGCGGTTGGGAACATATTCCAGTATTACCAGTATGGTCTCCGCGTAAAACGGCAGCACCTGAACGGCATCGTATATTGGGAATACAACAGAGTGTACCATTACAGACACAGATTCATTTGTTAGATACCCAGAACGAAGCGTTTGAAATTATTGAATCGATGGTGCGTATTTATCTATCACCGGTTGAATACGGAATGTTGGGTTCGGGTCAGAATGGATTCGCGCCACTCAATACCGAGGCAGAGCAGGTTTGGCTATTTGCGATGCGGTGGTTAACACATTACTACGAATGTCTCATGGAGCCATTGGCAATACGAACAGAGTTTTATCAGCAGTCTCATCAGCGCTTTATTGATCTTATGCGACAGATGCTTTCCTACAATCCTTCAAAGCGTGTTTCCTTTCGGGATGCCTTAAAATTTTGGTATCCTACAAGTACTGTTTTCGCAATGCGTCCGTTGAGTGAGGAGGATAATCAGTCCACGACAGACCAAGACCTCCCTGAGGAGGGCATGAAGGCAGAGAGTTCAGCCGAATATCATAGCCCTTCCCACGCTGATTCCGCGTCTTGCGACCTCCCGTCTGCGGAGAAGGGGGGCAGCCAGGTAGAGAGTTCAGCCGAATGTCATAACCCCGTCCCTGCTGTGCTTGTCGCTGCCGCTGAGAGCGCCGACCTCTCTGGGTCCGTCTCTGCACCCGTGCCGCCTTCCGTGTCCTTGCCGCCGCCGCAGAAGCAGCAGCCGCAGGTGCGTTCACGCCTCGCCCTAAAACGACCGGATGGTCCCGTGGGACACAATAAAACCCGCAGAAGTCCTCGTAATTCAGATCGCTCCCCTGCCATCGGTAATCGCGGGACGCGAGTTCGGGGTTAAAAATAGGACTCTTGAGTGCATCAAAAGTCTTCACCTTATTGGAGCCATCCTTATGACTCCAATAGCCATCACGATCTTGACGATACCAGTGATAATCTACACCTTTATCAACGACCGCTGCCACCTTACTCATTCCGGCAGGACACTTCGCATCAAATGATGTCTTTGTCACCTCAGGAATATCCCCCATCATAAGTTTTTCCACAACGGGGCATGAGCGGCGCTCCTCCTTATTTAACGCATTGCGGTGCCCCGTTTTCGCACCGGGTTGATGGAAAAAGTTACGACAGTTACCATACTTCTTACATAATTCTTCCCCTTTGGGGTCATAGACATGCATTGCGTAGGAGTAGCAATTATGGCACCGACGAACGGATGGTTTATTGTAAAGGGCAACATCACGGACCGGTTCCGAGCCCGATAAAGGTGAGCCATTGCAGTCCTGGTGCTGGGCACAAAAGGGGCTACCCTCAACTGCTGTACGCGTACAGGGTGCATTGTGTGAGTTGTAGCACTGACATAAAGCGCGGGGCTTTTTCATTGTCTTATTTTGGTTCTTATTTGAACCCATCTTACTATAGGTATCTATTTTAAGAGAACTATACTAGATAAATTAGATATGAATCTAGAAGAGGGTGCCGCCTTTATTGTAAATAAGATTCAATCACATAAACCATTTTTTGTTGGAAAGATAGGAACATCGGAATTAGATGTGCTTATTTTTTATACGCATTATCGCCAAGATGCACAGCGCCGCGCATATCCGCAAAATATAAAGTTAAATATTGCGCGAAATGGAGGGTTGTTTCCTGCGACCGATCTTGCGATGGATGCCTGGGCAAAACATATGCTTACAGAGGTATTGCCCGCATGCGACGGCTTTGCCGCATGGAATCCTATAAATACGAATATAGAAAAGGCAATTCTTAGGACATTTGCAAGTAAGGCAGCACAGTTTCCTCTAAGAGCATTGGAGCCGTATTATATTGAAGACCTTGAACAGCGGTGGACCTATATGCTACCGAAGGACCGTAAGGTGGCGGTAGTGTCTCCTTTTTACAAAAGTATTGAATATCAATGGACGCGTAAAGAGGCGGTATGGGGTGCCAATCCTATTTGGAATCCACGACCACCGGCAATCATTCCTGTACGCGCAGGATACAGCCCATATTTATCGGCAACAACGGGTCGTTGGTCGGCGAAGATTATAGAGGGCGGTTGGCGTGCTGCAGTTGCGGATATTGTACGACAGGTGGAAGAGACGGGAGCACATTTTGCTATTATTGGCTGTGGTGCCCTTTCCTTACCTATATGTTACGCACTCAAAGAGAAGAATATCGCGTCTATTCATACTGGTGGTGCTACACAGATATTGTTTGGAATCAAGGGGCACCGATGGCTCACACACGGTACTATATCCGAATTTTTCAATGATGCATGGGTGTTTCCTGAGACGGAAGAGACGCCAACGGGTGCAAAAGAAGTAGAGGGCGGATGTTATTGGTAATGACTCTTTTTAAAAAATTGAAGAATCTATCTAAGATTCTTCAATTTAATACAACTATAATGCCTATATGTACAGCGACGACTGCCGCAGGCAATCCTTGTACAAAAAACGCGAGTGTAAATTACAATGGTTTATGCGGAGTGCACGGTGCGCAGGCAGCAAGAGTAGCGGCAGCGGCAGCACAGGCAGCGGAGGCAGCAGCAGCAGCGGAGGCGGAAAGAGCGGCGGCGCGAGCAGTCAGGCTTACTGAGAATATTTTACGACAGGATCGTGCACCTGCAGGATCACCTGATGACTTTCATAGGTATGCACGGCTAATTGCAGATTTATGGGTCGTTCTCCATGTACCAACGAATCTGCTTGCTCAGGCGTATTGTGCTGTAAAAAAGTCCTCGGTTCAGCATGTAGGATGGTCACCTTTGCTTAGGGCAGTTACCGGTGTCATCAATTTAGCGTACTTTAATGTGGACGAATTGGAGTGGAACGATATTCCAGACAATGATAAAAATAATGTATTTCAGGAATTGCAAACTGCTTTAGGACCGTTTCCAACCTATAACATTATTACTTCATTGAAGATTGGTGATAGAGTGCGTGAAGAGGCGGTTAGGAGGCGTCAGGAGGAGCGTGCAGCAGCAGAAGCAGCAGCGCAGGCAGCAGCAGCGCAGGCAGCAGCGCAGGCAGCAGCAGCAGCGCAAGCAGCACAACAGTTACAAAATCCCGCTGTACAAGCAGTTCATGGCGCAAACTTCCGCCGTGATCCAGAGGGCGGCATTGATCTTCGTGCCTTTGCTCGCGATATTCAAAGCACCCACCGTTCATCAGTACAGGATGGAACGAGGAAAGCAATTCCTATTCTTATAGCGCGTTCCGTCGATGCCACCCAGGAAACCTTGGCAGAGATTCTGCTCGCCTTTGATGATAAAACCGCAGTAAAATTTAGTCCACGGGCAAAAGAGCAATGTACTATGGAAATTACCAATGACTATTACAATATACAAGCGTTCAATGCGGCATACGGCGATGTTCTTGACCGTGTATGGATGTATATCAAGATACACGCAGAGCGTAAGCAACTTGTTCGTCGGCTAGCACAGGAGGTGATTGAGGGTGTTGGTATGTGCGAGAATGGTAAGATGACGCATCTTGTAAATGTACTCTACGCCTATGATCCAGAAATTACGGCATTGCTACAGAATGAGGCACCACCGCGTGAGGCGTTCCAGGCAAAGTTTGCGACTCTCTTGAACCGACCCGTGGAAGAGCGCGCCGCAGCAGCAGCAGAAATCTTCAATGAATATCGTATTCCTGAGGCGGAGCGCCAGACATGGTTAACGCCTATGTTGGAAACCGAGTAAATACAAAAAATTTGATGTTGCTTTTTCTACCATAGAAAATGCAACAATGGCACTACGTCGTATTCTAAAGGAGCTTGATGATCTACGAAAGGACCCACCAGCAGGCTGCTCGGCGGGACCAGTAGGGGATGATATGTTTCATTGGGAGGGCGTGATTATGGGACCCGCGGATAGTCCATTCGCCGGCGGCGTATTCAAACTAAATATTCACTTTCCTACTGAGTACCCTTTCAAGGTACCGCACCTACAATTTAAGACAAAGATTTATCATCCAAATATCAACGCAAGTGGTGGCATTTGCCTTGATATTTTGAAGAGTCAGTGGAGCCCTGCGCTCACGATTTCTAAGGTACTCCTATCGGTGCTCAGTCTACTTACGGATCCCAACCCAAGTGATCCACTGATGCCAGATATTGCGCAGCAGTACAAGGAGGATAAGGCAGCATATGAAGAGCAGGCGCGCGCCTACACGATGCTCTACGCTGGTGATAAGTCGATGGATATTTCGGATGAGGAGGATGAAGACGACGAGGAGTCAGTGATGCTTGCCTAAGCGATCCAGCGGTAAGGACCCTCGCCCCGCACATTCGCCGCTGATTTTTTAGGTTCCACATCAACAACCAACCGGCGACCATAGACATGCCAGTCGAATTCACCACTATCACCGTATACCGTGAACTGATTGTTAGATATCCTGGACACATTGAGTGTGCGCACACCGCCATTGTAGATAGGTGTCACCTGGACAGTGAATTCCGTCGCTAATGCGTCTACATAATCAGGTAAAGTTATTGTAACGCTGGACTCGAGATCGGCAATCGTGCCAGTACCACGGTAGTATACACCGGCTTCAGGTCCCTCTAAGCACGCATGAACAAGGTATTTAGATTCATCCTTAGGATGGTCAATGACGAATGTTTTTCCACTATTGTAGGTGATTTCTTTCGTAGTACTATTGTATACTAGAGCATTGTACAGTGTAATTGTGGAGTCAAAGCGAACAGGCGCAACATAGAAAGAACTTGGCAGCGCACTATTGAGAATAGCACCTGTAGCATTAATAACAATTGAGGCATTGCGTTGATTTGAATAACCGGCATACGCACCGATTGCGACTGTATTATTTCCTTCTAATCCAGTTATTCCTTGATTTACATAGACTTTACCATTATATACGACTGCCGCCTGATATGTATTATCTGCAGATATAGATATACCGTTCCAATTCGAAGATGGGGCAGAGGCATTTGATGTCCAAGTGCTACCGTAATCAGTTGAGGTAAATATACGACCTGGATATTGAACGGCACTTTGGTATTGACCAGATTGTGATACTGATACACGAGTCCATGATGCAAATGGTGCCGATGTATTCGATGTCCAAGTAACACCATAATTTGCAGATGTAAAAATGCCACCGCCGTTATTTTGTACAAGTGTTTGATACTGACCATTTGAGCATATAGATGCGCCATTCCAATTGCCGACCGGTGCAGATACATTTGATGTCCAGTTACTACCATAATTCGACGATGTATATACACCTTGTCCATATATAGCAGCAGTTTGATATTGACCGGATCCAGACACCCCTAAAGCTTGCCAAGCAACACCCGTTGGTACACCTGTATTTGATGTCCATGTACTTCCATAATTTACTGAAGTGAATATACCACCATTATCAGCACCGTAATTTTCAGAAATTGCAGTTTGATATTGACCTGTTGCAGATATAGAGACTGTTTCCCAGGGTGCATTTCCTTGATTTGATGTAAAAGTGGCACCATAATTTATAGATACATAGACTGGACCAGCAAATACACATATAGTTTGATATTGACCGCTGTAATCAACCGATACACCTTGAAACTCTGATCCGCTAAGTTTTGATGTAATATCCGTCCAGTTTGATCCGTAATTCGATGAGCTATACACATAACTAGTTGCAGTAGCCAATTGGTATTGTCCGTTTCCTGATACACTTATACCATAATACGACGCAGTTACAGACGATGTAACACTGCTCCATGTTGACCCAGGAACAACTGATATTGTATTCACATTTCCTGCGTAGGCGCCAATAGATACGGAATTGACTCCTTGAAAGGAGTAACCCGCACCTATGCCAGTCGCAACTGCATTCGATCCTTGATATGTGTAACCGGCAAGTGAGCCAACTGCAGTTGCATTGGCTCCTTGTTTGGTGTAACCAAATGAAGTTCCTATTGTTAAACTTTGGCTCGATGTATAAAATGTTACATTGTTGAGTGTATTTGCAGTAAGCGATGATGTATAGACGGTTGAAAACTGGTTCGTACCACCGATATATAGTGTTGTACCTGTGCTATTTGCAGTATATAGATTTCCGCTAGCATCAGCGTAGATAGCCCCAGTACCAATTGTTAGAGAGCTAGGACCTACATAGATATGGCGAATGCGTAGGGTTGATGTGCCGATATCATATACATTATCTGTATTTGGGACGAGTGTTTGGGTTATACTACTATTAACAATCGCACTCCCATTTTGCGCATTGTACACGATCTCATTTGTCATAGTATTGTAATGTAAGAAACCTGAAGTGATTGTTTCGTCATTGCGAATCGGTGAAACATAGAACGAATTTGTTGACAGTGTATTTAGAGAATTACCCGTGGCATTAAGAATAATTGAACTATTATGTTGGTAATTATCACCCGCTCTATATCCTATTGCGACTGCGTATCCTCCTTGATTCACCTGTCCAGCCAAAGTACCAATTGCAACTGAACGAAGGCTTTGATTGAAAGCTCCTGCAGAATTTCCAATAGCAATTGATTGTGTACTTTGGTAATTTGCACCAGCATTTGTTCCAATAGCAATACCGAATGTTCCTTGATTACTTTGAGCGGCACTTGTACCAATTGCCACGGCATATCTATTTTGCATGGTACTGGCAGCAGCCCAGCCAATGGCAACAGAATTTGATCCTTGATACTGTTGACCTGCCGCATTACCAATCGCTACAGAGTTTGATCCTTGAGACTGTTGACCTGCCGCATTACCAATCGCAAGTCCTAAAATTCCTTGGTTGTATTGTCCAGCATCATAACCAATCGCGATTGCATTCCATTGTTGCGTAGAGAAACCAGCCTGATATCCAATGGCAATCGCTCCTGTGCTTTGGTAGAGTAAGCCGGCAGAATTTCCAATAGCAATCGCATTTGATTGTTGTGTTGATTGACCGGCATAATAACCTATCGCAATTGCTTTGTCTCCTTGTGTAATGGATCCCGCGGCAGTACCATAGGCAATTGTAGAAGCAGAAGCAAGAGAATTAGAATTAGTTAATGTAGTATAATTTACAATACCCGAGGTGGAATTATATGTGAGGACAAACGGAGAATTGCTATTCGGTCCTGTGATTCCTGATAATACAATATTTGTGGGTGTAGAGATTACGAGATTTCTATTTGTGTCAATTGAGACAATACCATACCGGCGGCTGTATAATTGGGATGTAGGAATTCCAAGAATAAATATACCTGAGGCACCATTACCTCCCGCATTAAATAATGCGCTTCCTCCTCCACCTGACCCAGGAGTCGTTGCGTTTGCCCCTGTGGTGGGATTCTGAACATACCAATCCGTGGCTCCACCTCGTCCTCCGTATCCACATGGTATGCTAATAATCGTCAATCCCACACCACCTGGTCCTCCCTGATTATAATAACTACCAGCTACACCTAATGTACTAATTCCTCCACCACCTCCTCCTGAACTCCAAGGAAAAGTACTACTTAGTCCCAGAAGTCCTCCTGCTCCTCCATTAAATCCCTGCGACCCTGTTCCTCCTGCATTATTTATTACTCCACCACCTCCTCCACACCCACCACTTGCACCAGGACTTCCATCAGGAACACCTGCTCCTCCTCCAGTTGCAGTCACAAATGTAGATACTCCTGATATAAATGTTGTATTTGTTCCGTTTGTAGCTGATCCTCCTCCCGTTCCAATGGTAATAGTATATGTTTGCCCATTTGTCAATTGTAAAAAATTATTATTGTACTGTAATGATGAAAGTGTAAGAGATGAATATATGGCTGGATCGTTCGTTTGTAATCCTCCTGCTCCTCCTCCTCCTCCACTCTGATAACCTGATCCACCGCCGCCGCCACCGCCTATGGCGTAATATACAACATTTGTTAGATTAGCTGCCAATGAAACAGTACAACTTGAATTACACACAAAATACGTATACGATCCTGAAGTTATAGTTGATGTTGGGGTAATTGAAAAGGTAAATGGAGGCACCGAATATTCACTACTTCCTATATTTTTAATATTATTCAATTTCATATCAATATCTCCAGCGAGCGATACTGAACCAATACTGCTTACAGTTAGTGATGAAACAGTGCCGTATGTTGCATTTAGTGTGCTAAATTGTGCTGCACATGCTACATTAAAACTTTGAAGTTGATTTAATGCAGATACCTGCCAACTTCCCAAGTATGCCGTTCCATAGTTGTTATTATTAAGTATATATAATTGTGCGGTGTCATATATATTAATATTATTAACGGTATACACTGTACTAAAATTATTTGTAATTGAACTATATTGAAATACTAAACTATTAGAGGTTCGTTGTACTTGCCAAGTACTATTATCAGGTAAAGGCTGTCCAAATACAAATGAACCAGATGGAGTATATAATATTGTACTTCTAAGTCCTACCGAAAGCTCGTAATCTCCTACTGTGTAATATCCTAAAGACGTTGAAAATCCTACAACAGCAGCTGCCGAATTTACATTACCATCAAGATATGCAAATGGCTTAAAACTAAATAAGGCGTTTATTTGACCACCGTTTGTATAATATGAATAATAACCTGGTGTATTTTGACCAGCGCTGAAATAAGGGAAAGGAAGAAAATTAGAAGCATAATTTGCAAATATTAAAGATGATGTCCACACTCCACCATTATTTGTTGTAAAATTTGCGGGCGCCGGTAAGTAATTAAAACTTCCAGTATTTTGTGCAAATACAACTGTACTTGTTTGAAAGATTGGTACAATGTTGACATTTGAAGTTGCTCCAAGTAGTCCATTTGCATTATAAATAAAGTTTCCGTTACTACCAGGTCCATTAATGCTACTAACTACAAGGGATGATATAGACGCAGTGGCTGTTGTGACTGAACTTGCGTATAGTGTAGAGGTGTAGATAAGGGTGCCACCGCCGCCCTGAGCATTAAATACGATTTCTTTGGTTGTAGAGTTGTAGTGTAGGAATCCAGAGGTTACTGACTCATCATTGCGAATAGGTGCTATGTAGAGTGAACTAGAGACTGCGGAATTGAGTGCTACACCGGTAGCATTGAGAATAATTGTATTGGTGCTTTGGTTATTAGAGCCGGCAGCGTAGCCAATAGCAATCGCATTTGATCCTTGATTTCTATTTCCAGCATTATAGCCAACCGCAACTGCATATGCTCCTTGGCTTGATAGAGCTGCAGCATAGCCAACCGCTGTTGCGCCCAGCCCTTGAGTATTTTGACCGGCTACTCCACCAACAGATACTGCATACTGTCCTTGGTTTGATGTACCGCTGAATGCACCTATAGCAAGTGACAGTAATCCTTGGTTACTATTTCCTGCAGCAGCACCAATAGCTACACAATTAGTTCCTTGAGAAAATTGTGCTGCAGTGCGTCCAATCGCGACTGCGAAATATCCTTGTGTAGATTGACCTGTTTGAAAACCTATAGCAATCGCATAATCGGCTTGATTACTTTGACCTGCCGAATTACCAATAGCCACAGTATTAGTTGCTTGAGAAAATTGTGCAGCAGTGTTCCCAATCGCGATTCCATAAATTCCTTGTGTAGATTGACCTGCCTGAACGCCAATCGCAACAGCCGATCCTAATTGATTACTCTGTCCTGCTTGTTGACCAATAGCAACAGAGGCTGCTCCTTGGCTTAATATAGCTGCAGTAGTACCAATTGCAACCGCATTTGAGGCTTGATTACTCTGCCCTGCACTATTACCAATCGCAACAGCTGATCTCAATTGATTACTTTGTCCTGCATTAATGCCTATGGCAATTGAGCTAATTCCTTGATTATATTGAGCAGCATAAGTACCAATTGCTACGGCGTACGCTCCTTGATTGCTGTAGCCCGCCGCAAAACCGACCGCTACTGCATTTGATCGTTGAGTATAATTGCCGGCGGCTCCACCGACGGCAACAGCGTTGTTTGCTTGAGCGCCATCTCCACCTGCCCTATCACCAATGCTAATTGTGGAAAAGCCAGTGACCCATGAGGCGCCATTCCAGTATAGGTAGTCGCCGCGATTTACAGCTGTACTGGGTAGACTGCCGCCACCACCGCCGCCGCTGCCACCCTGTGCATTATAAACTATCTCATTTGTTGCGGCATTATAGTGTAAGAATCCAACTTTTACAGATTCGTCGTTACGAATAGGAGCAACATATAAAGCATTAGGATATGATGTATCGAGTTCCGCGCCAGTTGCATTGATAACAGTTGTATTGTTGTTTTGGGTGTTTGCACCTGCTGCATAACCAATAGCAATTGCGTTCGAGCCTTGTGCATTTTGACCCGCTAAGTTGCCAATTGCAACTGCATTAGAGCCCTGACTTTCTTGTCCTGCCTGGTTTCCAACAGCAACCGCAGTCAATCCTTGATTGTTTGAACCTGCATATGCGCCAATAGCAATTGCTTGTGTGCCTTGATTGTTTGGACCTGCAGATACACCAATAGCAATTGTTTGTGTACCTTGATTGTTTGAACCTGCAGATACACCAATAGCAATTGCTTGTGCACCTTGATTCGTGCGCCCTGCTCCTCCACCAATAACAACATTTGTATCACCAATCACCCAGTTTGTGCCATTCCAATAGAGATAGTCGCCGTAAGAGGTTCCAGCGGATAGAGTCAGTAAGCCATTAATGCTACTGACAGTTAATGAGGAGAGTGATGCAATATTCGTTGTAATAGAACTTACATAAATTGTAGAGCCATATATATTTCCTCCATTATTTCCACCCTGTGAATTAAATACGATTTCATGCGTTGTAGAGTTGTAGTGTAAGAATCCAGAGGTTACGGACTCATCATTGCGAATCGGTGATATGTAGAGTGAACTAGAGACTGCAGAATTGAGTGCTACGCCAGACGCATTGATCACAATAGTATTCGTGCTTTGATTGTTTGAGCCCGCAGCGTAGCCGATGGCAACCGCGTTAGAGCCTTGATTAGTTTTGCCTGCACTATTACCAATCGCTACTGTGTTTGAGCCTTGTGTAATTTGACCTGCCGAGTTACCAACAGCAACGCTGTAAGCTCCCTGTGTTGATTGACCTGCTGAATTACCAATTGCTATCGAATTATTGCTTTGATTGTTTGAACCGGCGGCAAAACCAACCGCAATCGAACTAGGGCTTTGATTCGAATAACCTGCATACGCACCTATAGCAATAGAATTATCGGTTTGTCCAGTTGTGCCTGCGTTAGAGCCAATTGCAATAGTGTTAGGCATTTGATTCTGATAACCTGCTGAAACTCCAATTGCAATAGCAGCAGTACTTTGATTTATAAAACCTGCACTATTACCAATAGCAATACCTGATTGGTTAAATTCTCCTGCTAAAGTACCAATAGCAATTCCGCCGTTTTGGTTTACAGCACCTGCCAAGGAACCAATCGCAATTCCATTTTGATTACTTGCTCCTGCTAGTTCACCAATCGCAATAGACCCTTCGGTATTTTGATTATACTGACCTGCTTGAAATCCTATCGCAACAGTCTGTTTAGCTTGCGAATACTGACCGGCTTGATAACCGACAGCCACTGCGTAAAATTTCTGTGTGCTTTGACCCGCTTGTTGACCAATCGCAACGGTTCCTAGATATTGATTTGATTGACCGGCGGCGGCACCAATTGCGATTGCCCCTTCACCTTGCGTTCTATCTCCGCCCGCCTGGTCGCCAATATGAATTGTGGAATATCCTATCGTCCAGTTGCTTCCGTTCCAGTATAGATAGTCGCTATAGTTGCTTCCGCTGGCGAGTACTGAGAGACCATTGATTGTACTCAAGTAAATGCTGCTCGTATAGACATTCTTAGCGGATAGGATAAGATTACTTGGTGCACAGATTTGGTCGAATTTACCAATATTCTGAAAGTAGTAATTGTCAACAGTTGATACATTATTGGTAGAGACAATGTAATCCATAACTTGAATCTGTTGGACAAAGGGAACAAATTGCGAGCGTAGAGACTGTGTGTTCGAGCCCTGAGTGGAGAGACCTGGAAACCAACCGAGTTGAACCTGCTGTCCTTTGGTTACTATACTTGTTGAAGGACCGTAATAGAGTGTTGATTTGGCATAGAGATACTCCTTATCAATTGCAAAGGTGACATTTGTGAACTGATCTGTAAAGGTTAAAAAATCGGTATTTGTGGAAATGAGGGTATTGTTTGCGTAAACGGCGCATGGGTCATATATACTATTGCTGAGTGGGATATCATGTATTACATTTTGGTTAAGTGTAAGATTCGTTGTGGATACAGTAGAGATATTGATTTGATTTGGCACCAAAAAATAGGTAGATAATCCTTCAACCAGAGCGTATTGAGCGTTGAGCGTAGATGTAAGATAATAGAGATTTGTGGAATAGAAAAGCACATTAATGGTGTTAATACTGCTATTTAGATATCCATTTGTAGTAGAAAATTCTTGTTCTAAACCAATACTTGTACTCTGTAGTTCAACAATACTACTGATATTGGTATTTGTTATAGAATCAAATACAACTGTCGTATCGGATATATAGACACTAATATCGTTTTTTCCCTGGAAAAAGAGCGTGCGTCCGCCTACAAGTTCATCTGTGAGCGTACTGAATGGAAGTGACTGTCCGCCTGCAACAATTTGTTCGGGACCTGTATTGTAAACAATAAGACCGCCGGTTTGACTATTGGAATAAAATTGCATACCGGCACCAGGTTCCAGCAATAAAGTGTTATAAGCAGTGGAAGCGACTAAGCGGTACGTGCCCCCATCAGCGGTGGGAGCATCGACTTCGTTAATTGCTTGGTAAAATGTGGAGTTGGTGGAGTAGGGAAGATTGCCGAAGTAGGTTCCGCCGTCACCGCGGGAGACGAGGAGCTGATTTGCGGGAATCGGATTGTTTGCGTAATCTTTGAAATAGATATTACGGACAAAAAGACTGTCCACATTAAGTGTTCTATTATTCGCTCCTGACATTACAGGCTCTACTACTTTGTCGTATTTATGTTTTTTTAGATGAATGCCCGCGGCGGCACCCGCAGCGGCACCCGCAGCGGCACCCGCAGCGGCACCCGCAGCGGCTCACTCGTCATCGCTATCATCGTCGAGCTCAAGTGCACCGTCAACCCAGCGACCAACATAATGTTCCTTGATAGCCATCTCTTCAAGGCTGTGCTTCTGGCTGTCGGCGTAGTATGTCTTGCCGGTCTTTGCATTGCGGATGTGGAGGCGACCCTCGTACATGAAGTTTAACCAATCCATGTTCTTGGGTACCGTATCTACAGCGACTGTCTCCACAACTGCCACGGCGGCAGGTTTAGCCGCGGGCTTCTTGCCACGCGCCGTCTTGGCGGGTGCGACAGCAGCAGTAGGTTCAGCAGAAGGAGGAGAAGGAGACGCGTCACCAGGGCGGAACGAGTCACCGGTGATGCCGTTGGGGTACTTGCTGAGGAAATGCGAGCAGCCGACAACATAGGAGAGTGGGTAGAGGGATTCCTCGTCAAGGCGACCATACCACTTCCCCTTGCCTGCCTTGGGATTCAGCTTTACTGCTGCCTCGTAGCCGGCACACTTTTCGCACAGCTTAGACCCGGACGCGCCTCCAGTAAGCTTTGTGCTACACTGCTTCTCAATGAAGAACTTGCCATTGGGGCTAGGATCATTTGGACCGGTACCGACAACATGGTCCTTCTCTGTGATGCGGCGCGCAACACAGTAGTCAGGCTTAATGGACTTCAGGCGTGACGGGTGGTTGCGCCACGGATCGGCGTTGGTTGCGGCGGCAGCAGAAGCAGAAGCAGGAGCAGCAGGAGGAGCAGGAGGAGCAGGAGGAGCAGGAGCAGCAGGAGTAGCAGGAGCAGCAGGAGCAGCAGGAGCAGCAGGAGAAGCAGCAGGAGCAGGAGAAGCAGAAGCAGCAGGCTTCGGCACTACATGCTTGAGCTTGGCAACCTTGGGCTTTGCGGCAGGCTTAGGCGCAGCGACAGGCGCAGTGACAGGCGCAGCGACAGGCGTAGCGACAGGTTCAGTGACAGGCACAGAAGAAACAGGCGCTGCTACTGCGTCGGGACAGAGCTCACGAAGAGCATCAATTGTGGAGGAAGGAACGGACTTGCCCTCAACGAGGAGCAGGAGGGTTTGTGCGAAGAGGGAGGAAGACATTTGTGTAAGAAGAAAACTTGGAAGCGGATGCGAACAAAAAAAGGGTAGGTAGGACGCGTCAATTTTTTCAACCTATCATAGTAAGGATGAAACCTATTATAGATTTGGTCATGTCATATATACCAATCATATTGCTCGCATTTATTGTAGCCTGTACGATATATAGTGAGATTGTAGGAACATGTGTACCTTGGCATAAATTAAAACTTCTTATTGAAAGCGCCTTCTTTGGACGAGGTGGTGTGAAAGTCCTTGGCTAGAACTAAAAAAATGAATCATTTACAACCCAAGAACTTAAAGAGCATAACAATGGATACTCCTGTACCCGATACACTTATCCGTGCATCTGTACAGGGTATTGTCTACTTGATTAATTCGCAAACCGGACATGTCTACACATATAATACTGAATCGCCCACATATATTGGACAACTAGAGCGTATTCCAGAGAATGATAAGCATCTAATGTCCAAACAGAACGGCTGCCTTCATTATGCGAAGGTGAACTACCGCAGTGACATTCGCGAAGTAATGGAAGCACTTCGTAACACTCATTGAAAAAAATGAAGTATTCGTTACCAACTAAGGTAGAAATACCAATGGACGATATCTTACGCCAACGTAAATTACTAATTTGGCGTAAAATTCTTGAAACATTCCCTATTGAGCCGCATGTCCGTAATCGTGTTACACGGCAAATCCTCCCGCAATCGCTGGTGGATGTAGCGCCGCCTGCGCCGCCGCATAAAGACGACGCTCCGCACGATAATATGAAAGTTGCTCCTCATTGCTCGCAAATTGATATGTAAATGTACTATGAAGAATATTGTAAGTACTCACTTGAATATAAATAGCCATATCGGCATTGTTCTCTATTTTTTGACCCTCGGTCATCGTTGGCGCAGAGACAATTTGCGCCGGAGTCTGTTTGAATACAGGAGGACCGGTGCCATTTGTACAAATTGGCAAGGGCGCAAGAGAAATAGACTGAAAAATCTCTGGTGGTAGATTTGGATAGCGGTTGACATGTAACTGTTGTCCAACACGATAATCGGATACTTCTGTATTGTTATAGAACTGATACCAGGTTTGTCCAAAATCACCTCTTAAAAATTTTAAATAAATCGTAAAATTGTAGTTTTCTACTTTTTCAAAGGTGTTCCATTGCCGCTGTAAGGTAAGAAGGTCACTTTTAGTACGATATTTTACACCTGATAGATCGTATACATATTGGGTACGAACGCCTGCTGCCACCTGAGCAGCAAGATTTTTTTGGTATTTAGACGACATTTCTTATTCACATTAAGAGGTTTTTAAACCGAACGCTCCTCATCACCCTCTCCCTCATCCTCCTCGGAGAGATCCTTACTATAATCACGAACGCGCTGCTTTTCTCGCTGAGCACGATTAAAGCGTAGATGCTCGGCATACTCCACCGAGGTTTCATAGTCCATTTCATCAGGGCTTTCAATTGGATACTCCTCATCCGAGGAGCGACGCGAGGGCGAAGATTCCCAAATGGGCACTGTGGCACGCTCGGTAGTCTTGGATAGCTCCGCCTTTAGCGCTGCCACCGCCAACGCTGCCATAGACTTTGCAACCAACTCCGCTGCCTCTTTCGCCTCAATCGTCTTTTTAATCTGCTGCGCAGCAGCGAATGATGATACAGGGCGCCGGCTGGGAGCAGTGGACGGAACGGAGGAAGGAACGGTGGAAGGAACGGAGGACGTAGAAATCATAGATGCCATTGTAAGAAAGTAAGGAGGGTACGATTCGTATACTCGTTACAAACAGATTCAATTTTTTCCGCCCTTTAACTATCATCAAACATCATCATTCCCTTACCGTTCCTGATTTCGAACACATTCCATGCCTCGCCGTAGGTGAGCATAGTCGTTTTACGGCTATTATTACGCGGATCCATAGGTATAGGACCGAGGATAGGATAAAGAACGGGTAGAACGGCGCGAGTAAATTGGAGGGTGCCAGCGGGATTGGTCGTATCAAACCCGCCAAAGGTAATACTATATACATCTTGGGGTACAGGATAAGTATAATCAAGAGGCATACGAATATTTTTCCAGTAGCCGGTCACTTCACGAAAGACTGCGATTGGCCACTGCTTGATGCGGTCAATATTCGAAATATTCAGGCGTAAACTGGATAAGAATGGAGAACCGTCAAACGCGGTCAATACTGAGAGTTGTCCTGCCTGCGTGGACGCATAAGAACGGAGACCCACCAACATACGGCTCACTGAACCAATCATATCAATGGTAAACGGGAGTTGTACAGTTGCCGAATAGGGCGGCGATGCAGCAACAAATGAATTGTCCTCGATGGTAAACTGTTCGTGCCGAATATTGGTAAACGGAATCTGTAATGTCTGGGCTTTGAGCCATGTATTGGCATCACGAGGTAAATAGAGTTGCGTCGATTCAAGGGACATTTGAACAGGCGCTAAACTGGACAAAGGGAGTGTAACTTGTGTGGCATCAATAGGACCTCCCTTCACACTTTGGATAAGTAATGGCTTGCCACCCCACGGCGCCGGGTTGAGCCGTCCATCGCTCGCTGTAACAACATCTGTGAGTTTTCGCAGATATATGCGTATACGGAAACGCTGTTGTTGAAGGGCAACTAAAGGCAATCCAGGCTCAAAGAGCCCCTGGGAACCAAGAATAGGAATAGGTACTCTTAGCGGTGCTAGGGTGGCAGAGCGTCCAAGAGCAAGGGGTGTTTCAATATGAGCACCCACTTCGTCGTTCATAAGAAATACATTACCCGTCTCCGATTCTTGACGCAGTCTCCATGCTAAGTATTCACCGTAGTATTCATGAATAATGACCTGGTCCTGGAACAACTGTATTTTATCGATCATTTGGAATCCAATACTATTCGTATAACCAAAGGTGACCCCGCTCGCATCGGTCACAAGACCGGTAGGATTGGCAGCAACAGCGAGCGGCGGCAGCCATGTAGGAAGTTCAATATGTAGATAAAAGTATTTCGCAAAATCGCCTCTATGGTCAATATCAAAATCGACCCAGCGCCCCCAATCAGGCTGGTTACGCGGTTGTGTTATGTAGATTTCCTTTGTGAAGGGAACCGAACGCATGTAAACGCTGTGAAAAAACGATACTTTAGGATTTGCGGTAAAGAAGATATCCTTCTTGCCGCGAGCAACAAGTTCCATCAACCCACCGGACCGGGATGTCATTCCTCCTTATTGTAAGAAGCACAGGATTTTAAACCCTTCTTATAGTAGAGATGTTCCATCCTTTGATGACTGCGTTCACAGCGCTATTGTTTCTTGTCCTCACGCCCGGTATTCTCGTTACACTTCCTCCTAAGGGTTCTAAGTTTGTAGTGGCTTTAACGCATGGTGTAATCTTTGCGGTCCTATACCATTTTACGCACAAGGCGGTCTGGCACTTGACCCAGAAGATGGAGGGCTTTCAGAATGAGTATGTGCTGCCACCGGCGATAAAGAACGGCGATGTCTGTAAGACGCAGACCTGTATGTGCAATGGCGCGGAGATTGCCCAGGCGGGACGATGCCAGTAAATAATTTACAGAATGCGGCTGTCGCTTTGCGGAACCGGTCTAAACATATAAACCCCAGAATCACTAACGATGAGTTTTCCGAACATTAGTACAGGCTTTGGTCTTTCGGCACAGCCGGTAAATCCGCCTGGACTGAATGACATTAAGGCGACGGATAATCGGCAAAATGTGATTCTTACGACGATTCGTATTCCAGATGACCATATCTGGGCGAATGGTCTTTTTCAAAATGTCTATATTATTTACCGCATGTTGGAGGTGATGGGACTCAAGCCATGGCTGATGGTGGACAATAATCAAAATCATAAGGATGCCACGCTCCACGAGAAGTTTCGTATGTTAGATTTTAAGGAGTACGCCGCTGCGCCATTTCCGGTCTCCTCCTATCTTGAAATCGGTATGTCGTGTGACCCAGGCATTCGCCGCTTTTTCCGTTCTATGGGCTCAAAGGTCTCAAAACTATATCTTGGCAATATTCTCAACATTGATATTGAAACGATGACATTCCTTAAGAATGTAAATTTTAGTCATCATGTAGCAGGCGAGATTGACGAGATTTGGGTGAGTCCCCACTACGATTTCCATGCGGAGTACGCCGGTTCAATCAATGCCCTTTGTGGGAAAACCAGAATTGCTCCATATCTTTGGGATCCCATGTTTATTCAGGATTTAGGGCAAGTGTATACTGACAAGGGTCTTGGACCGGAAACTCCACGCACCTTTGTAATTATGGAACCGAATATCAGTTTCCAGAAGAATTCAATGATTCCTATTATGGTTGCGGAGGCGTATTATCGTCGATTTCCTGGACGCGTTGAACAGGTGATTGCGATTAATGGTGAGCGACTCAAGCAGAATATGTATTACACTTCGTCTATTCTGCCTTATATAACTATGCATAGAGACGGTAAACTACAACTTACGCCGCGCGCGCATATTGTAAATCTAGTAAAAGCGTTCCCATCAGCGATTGTCATTATGCACCAGGTGAACAACGAATACAATTACAGTTTCTTAGAGTTTTTTACGATGGGATTCCCTGTTGTACATAATATTAAGCGATTCAAGGACTATGGATATTATTATGATGAGAATGACTTTGAGGGCGGTGCCGACATGATTGATAAGATTATTAAGTTTCATACAGGAAATAAACTTGCGTATGCTGCGCAGGCGAAACAACTTACATGGCAGTTTTCTGTTAACAATCCAACGAACATGGCGGCGTGGAGAGATCTCTTGTTTACGAAGGTAGATTCCGCACCGGCAACAACGGCGCAACCAGCAACGGCGCAACCAGCAACGGCGCAACCAGCAACGGCGCAACCAGCAACAACATCGCCGACAAAGGTAGCAAAATCGGTAAGATTTGCAAAATAGGGCTGCGGTACCCTCGTCGGTTTAAAAACCACCCATAAGACATCTTATAGACCATATGAAGGTTGGAATCACTGTAAGATTTCTTAATAGCTATTTTAGCGGCGGCATCCCGCAGGTTGCGTGTTCCCTTGCAAAGACTCTACAACTTGCGGGGCACGATGTAACGCTTATACACCCCGTGGGCGAGCAGGACTGGTTTATTGATGTGAAGCAACTTGCCGCAACTATGCCGCCACGCCGCTCCTGGTCGCCGGACTCCAAGGATACCTATGATATAGTGATTGAGGTAGTTTGGCATGTACCTGAAGGATCGCGCCCCACAATCGCCCAGCACCGTATTCTATGGGTTCACCAGCCCCCCGTATTTCACGATATCGAATCGTCCATCTATCCGCTCACCTTTGCGCCCCGCTCATTCAAGAATATTACAGGAATTATGACCTACGATTTCTATTCGCAGCAAGATGTCAAGTATCTTGAGTTTTTGTCAGGAGTCCAGGTTGTTCAAGTACCGTTTCTATGGAATCCAGAGGCGCTTGATATCTTTCGTACGGAAGCGAATCTGCCAGAGTGGAAGGATTCGGCAAAGCGTGTAGAGAAGCTCATACCGGCAGATGCACATCCGTCCGCCTCATGGTCTATTCGCATTATGGAGAGCAATTTCAGTAATACGAGCCACTGTAATATTCCAATGAATATTCTTACCCAGATTCGTGTAAAGGGTGATCCTGTGCGTTTTTGTGTACACAATGGTGAAACTCTTGCAAAGAACGATTTCTTTAATACGAATATTGTAAAGAATCTGCTTGTACCAGACATTAGCGGTGCCATGGTACCGCGTGTACGATTGCCGGATCTCCTACAAGAAAAGGCAGTAATTATCGCACATCAGCGTTTCCGTCCGCTCAAGACATTTATGTTGGATGCACTCTATCTTGGAATTCCGCTGATTCATAATTGCCAACTTCTAGCAACAATTGGTGCTCCTTACAGTTATAAACTCAACCAGATTTTGGATGCAACTGCCGCATGGGAACAGTTAAAGAAGGATTATGCGACTGGAAAGGGTATTTTTAATAATAAAATGTCGAATGTTCTACGAGAAGTCATCGTTCGCAAGTTTTCACCGAAGTTCCTAGCAGATCAGTATAAGGATCTTATTAAAAAGGCAATGATACCGAAACCAATTGTATCGGTGACTCATTTGCCAATGAAGGAACTACGCATTCATTTCTGTGAGATGTGGAGCGAATTTGTACCGAAGCATAACTTTTTTATGTATCTCTTTTCATGGATTGGTGCTACAAATGGTATTTCTGTTATTCTGGATAGTAAGACCCCCAATCTTGTTGTGTACGGACCGCTTAGCAAGGGAGAGGAGAAGGCGTATCCTGGTGTATCCAAGCTATGGTTTACGGGCGAGAATGTTTCGCCGCCGAATAATCCAGATATTGTGCTCAGTGTTGGATTCCAGTATAACACTTCGCCAAACTACATTCGTCTACCACTATGGATGATTGAGGTGAATTGGTTTGGTGCGGATCCGGCAAAGATTGTCAATCCTCGTCCTGTTTCTTTGGAGGCGGCGACAACAGTGGATCCGGCGATTCTTGATAAGAAGAGTAAGTTCTGTGCCTTTGTTGCGACCAATCCCAATAACCAGAATCGTAATATTTCGTTCCAGATTTTGGATAAGTGGAGGGGAGTCGATTCGGCAGGTCGGTTATTCTGTAATCGCAAGGAAGGACCGATTCCGGCGGGTCTAGGTGGCGGCGGCGGCGAACTGGCAAAAGTAGATTTCTATAAGGATTATAAGTTTGTGATCGCATACGAGAATTCAGCGGGTCCTGGCTATACGACGGAAAAGATTTTCCATGCAAAGGTGGCAGGTGCGGTACCGATTTATTGGGGCGATCCGTTCGTAGATCGTGACTTTGATTCTGCGGGATTTATCAATGCCAATCAAATTAGTCAACCGGATGAGCTTATCGCGTTGGTAAAGAAGATTGACGATGACAAGGAGGCGTGGCATAAGATGGCAGCGACACCGGCGCTATCGGCAAATAAGAAAGCACAGTGCGAACAAACTATGGAAATTCTAGGAAAGCGCGTATTCAAGCTTATCTTGGACGCGGAGGTAAAGACGGACTCATGGGTTAAAGCGTTAACTTTTGGTAAAGAGTATGAGACAATGAGTTTTCCAGTGAAGATTCAGCCAACGCCAGCGTCAGCACCAGCGTCCCTTGTAGTAGAAACTGTTCCAACATCGACGGGTCCTCATATGTTTGTTACGGCAGCAAATGCGAAGTATGTCGAGGCGGCGGTCAATGTTCTTGCATCTATGAGACAATATGAGCCAAATACACCGAAGATTGTTTATGTATGGAAGGATGTAACAGCCGAGCATAAGGAGGCGCTAAAGAAGTACGGTGCCACTGAAATCCGCAATTTCCCTGAGGATCACGGTCCTTGGCGCGATTTCTGGGAGCCACAGCACTTTGCGTGGAAGCTCTGGCTCCATGTGGACGCTATGAATAAGGCGCCATCAGGAACCTCAATTCTATATCTAGATGCCGGTATCGCCATTGCCACCCCACTTACAGATATCTGGAATGCAATTGAGACAAACGATATTTTCCTTATTAATGACAACGAGCAAACGAATGAGCGCTGGTGTCATCCAACATTTTGTAAGGAACTCCAGGTTACAGCAGTAGAGCTTGCTGCCAATCAGGTTCTGGGTGGTTGCATTGGTTACAAGGTAGGCGGCAAGTATGCGGATTCGGTATTCCGTCAAGCGATTAGCATCGCAGAGGAGAAGCGCGATGTGATTGTTGGTGAGAAGTGGAGCCCCTACTCTCAGGTGTGCCTAGGACATCGTCATGACCAGTCTATTGTAAGCATTCTTACGCAGCGAGCGGGTGCGCCTCGTCTACCGCTTAAGGATTTCTATTGTGATCGTTCTATGCGTGCAGCAAAGCAGTGGAATGTTCCACTCTATGTTCACCGCGGCAATTACAAGGATATTGTTCCCTTTACGGATGGTATCGCGGAGGCGTATGTTATTAATCTTGAGCGCCGCGCGGATCGTCTCGAAAAGTTTAAGACAACGCATAAGAATATTAAGGATCGTGTATATCTCTGGAAGGCAACGGATGGTCGCCAGATCACGCTAACTCCTGAGATTGTCCATTGCTTCCGTAATAACGATTTTAACTGGAAGAAGTCGGTCATGGGTTGTGCTCTATCGCATTTGAGTTTGTGGGAGAAGCTTGCAAATGATCCGCTCGCAAAGTCATATCTCATTATGGAGGATGATGTAGTCCTTAACGACCGTTGGATTCTACGCTGGATGGCATCTGTTAAGGATATTCCTGCGGATACAGATGTGATTTATCTTGGTGGTATTCTACCGCCGAATAAGTCAACCTTCCCGCAGGTGGCAGAGTATGTCAACGAACACTTCGGTCGCATTGCACAGAATACGCTCTTTTCACCAAACCCGCGCCGTTATTTCCATTTCTGTAACTATGCGTATGTGCTGACGCAGCAGGGAGCGCGCAAGCTTGTAAGCCTAGTGAAGGAGAAGGGCATTTTCACAAGCGGCGATCATATGATTGTGAATCATGGTGATAATCTCCTGAATATCTATTTTACAACACCAATTCTTGCGACTTGCTTCCAGGAGGAAGATCCTGTATACCAACGGTCGGATTTTAACAACTTTAATCGTGTAGACAACTTTGATAGCGATCTTTGGAATAATACAGAGTGCTTTTCAAAGGACGAAGTGTTTGCAGTCCTAAAGACCGATCTTCAGTCGCAGAAGTTTAAGGTAGTGGAAGAGACATCGTCTGCTGCAGAAGTAACCGCACCTGCGTCTGCTTCAACGGGGCTAACTACCAAGGCAGATTTTTCAGCGGCATGGAATCAGGTACTTCAGGCGGTAGCACTCAAGAATGATGATAATTTTAAGACGGCACTGGATGCGATGCTTAAAATGTGGATGGTACTTGCGGTAACGGATGCCGAGGTAGTAAAGCCGTATCACACAATGTTCGAGCAACTCCTAGTTGCCGACAATGAACTCTTTATCAAATACAAGACCGATATTTACAATATGCTCAGGGCAGGATTTGACCTGACGGACAATGCCAAGTGGGGTAAGATTCTTCAAAAGGTATCTCCGTCTACTGCTTCTATTTATACCGTACCAGAGACACAGACACAGACACAGACACAGACACAGACACAGACAACGATCCCTATCTTCTATCTCAAGACGATCAACCCCAACTTTTTTGAGGAGACTGACTGGCTCAACAGTATCTTCCCCAAGCCTATCCAGTGGGTTCCGCTCGAGTCTTATAATGAACTTATGAAAGCAGATAATCCTATCCTCCTGTTCCAGACAATTCCAGGCGAGGATCTTGCTCCTATTTACAATGGATTTACGGGTGGTTTTGAGCAGATGGGCAAGACGATGACAATTCTCCATTTGAGCGATGAATTCTCACGCGATCCTATTGCTTTCTACAGTTCTCCTGCCGTCAAGCGTGTTATTCGTAATTACTATCGTCCAGATCTACCACAGAATAAGCAGATTGATATTATTCCGCTGGGCTACGCAAAGGGGCGACAGGGTAACGCAACGCCAACTCCATCCTTTATGGAGCGTTCTTACACCTGGTCGTTTGCAGGCGCAATGGACCGCCCAGGACGCGATGCGGCAATTGATACGCTCAAGCGTACCGGCAACTTCAAGTTGGAGGCAAAGGCGCGCTGGAACGATCCGGCAAAACTCAATGCGGCGGATTACACAATGTTGCTACGACAGACGAAGTTTGTCCCCTGCTTTAAGGGGGCGTCGGCACTCGAATCGTATCGGCTATATGAAGCCCTAGAGCATGGGGCAATTCCTATTTATGTGCCAGAAGAGCGTGATACCTATGTGGATGTGCTCGGCAAGCACCCTATGCTCTCCTTCCCTACATGGGATAAGGCAGCCGAACTTCTGCCGGTACTAGCACAAAATGCACAGGTGATGGAGGAGCATCGTCAGGCTTTACAGGTGTGGTGGCAAACGAAAAAGGGAGACTTCAAGGCGAAGATTCAGTCTCTCAACTAACCATAGCAACCACAACTCACCGCTTTCGGCGATAACTTATTCCACTCATCAATCGTATACTGATTTCCCATAGAGAGATTACAACGAGTACAAATGGCTTTCAAATTACTGAGCGCTAAAGTTCCTCCTTTTGACTCTGGTTTATTATGACCAACATGAAATTCAAATACAGACATCCGGTTATTACACCAAGATATGGTACATTTTGCCTCATATTTGGGACCTACGGATGCCAGCCACACTTGTTCGCGCAGAGCACGAGGGATTTTCGCTTTTTTGTCTGCGGCGGGTGAAGACATATAAAGACCGTTTACCTAGAATATTGTAAGACGCCAAGATGTCAAATTTTAGCAATTTGGACGCCCTTCTTTGTAAACTGCCAACCCAAAAGCGGGTAAAGTTTATGTTGGTTGGCACCCATACAAACCAGACAACCGGTTATAGTAAAGTAACCTACAACATTATTAACGAATTGAATAAGTATCCTTGGCTAGATATTTATCATTTCGCTTTCCAGAATTTTGTTAAAAATCAGCAACCAAACCGCTTGTATCCACCGCGAGTGAATGTTTTTGATCCTTTTGCAAGCGAAACGGATAAGAATGAGCAAGGATTTGGATTCAGTCAATTATCGGCGTATGTTCGCCAAACAAAGCCTGATTATATGATGATTTATAATGACGCGAGCATTGTTTGCCGTTTTTTAGATAAGCTTACAGAGGAACTTCAACCCGAGGAGCGCACGTATAAGCTGATTGTATACATAGATCAGGTGTATACTATACAACGACCAGAACTTCTGGATCGTATCAATAAAGATACGGACATTTACTTTGCATTTACCGATTATTGGCGAGAAGTCCTCAAGCAGCAGGGTATTACCAAGCCGATTCATGTACTTCGTCACGGGTTTGAGCCCGAGGTCTTTAAGCCCCTTAATCGTGAGGCGATGCGTAAGAAGCACAATATTCCGCCCCATGTGTTTATTTTCTTAAATCTCAATCGCAATACGCCACGAAAGCGTCATGATATTGTTGTGCGCGCATTTGCGGAATTGGTCGCGCGCCACCCTACGAAGCCGCTGGGTCTCCTATGTGTCTGTGATATTGGACAACTGGGAGGCTATCCTATTCAGGAGATTTACACACGGGAGCTTTTGCGTCTGGGATTATCGCCCCAATTTCACGGGCATAAATTTATGTCATCGCAGCATTCTATGGCATGGGATGATAGTGTCATTAATGAACTCTATGCACTGAGTGATGTTGGAATTACAGCCGCCGACGGAGAGGGCTTTGGGCTCTGCCAGTTTGAGGCAATGGGTATAGGTATTCCACAGGTTGTGCCGTATATCGGTGGATTTCGTGATTTCTGTATTCCTAATGTAAATTCACTA
>Ga0007807_1000123_pt1 | contig 26185 bp, 16 predicted proteins | sample CryBogCBE12Aug09_FD_71220 | JGI IMG/M metagenome (GOLD analysis project Ga0007807, IMG submission 71220) | Freshwater microbial communities from Crystal Bog, Wisconsin, USA - CBE12Aug09 | ecosystem: Environmental > Aquatic > Freshwater > Lake | place: Crystal Bog, Wisconsin, USA | collected...
ACATTGGAGTAGACGAGTGTCTAAACGAACACGTTACATTGCTGTATTTATTGTTTTTGCGCTGGTATTGGGCACAACAATTTATATCACTCGTTGGAAAAACGACGCCTCTCCTAGTTCGGCGGCGACCGGCTGGGGTCCTCCCGGGGGACCGGGTGGACGTGGTGGCGGCATGATGGTGGCCATTCGGGTCGCTAAAGCGACCGTCGGATCGATCGATAACACCGTCGATGCGTTAGGCACGGTTACGGCTCTCAACACGGCGTTGGTAAAAGCGCAAGTGGATGGCCCACTCATTTCGATTCGTTTCTCGGAGGGCAAAGAGGTTCGTAAAGGCGATGTGCTTGCCGAAATCGACCCGCGGCCTTACCAGGCCCTGTTGGCGCAGGCGCAAGGAACCTTAGCGCGAGATGCCGCATTGTTGGCAAGTGCGAAGTCGGACCTCGCTCGCTACGTCACGTTATTGACACAAGATTCAATTTCTCAACAACAAGTTGAGGATCAGCGCGCGTTAGTGCAACAGTACGAAGGTTCGGTCAAAGCGGATCAAGCCAACGTCGATACGGCTAAATTGCAATTGAGTTATTGTCACATCACCGCCCCGATCAGTGGCCGAGCGGGGCTGCGGCAAGTGGACGTCGGCAATATCGTTCACGCCTCTGACGCGAGTGGGATTGTGTATTTGACCGACACGCACCCAATTCAAGTTGTGTTCGCCGTTCCCAGTGAAAAAATTTCAGAGATTGATCCGCGTTTTCATAAAGGCGAAAAACTGAAAGTAGACGCCATAGACCGTGATGGCAAAACCCTATTGTCGTCTGGAAAACTGGCGGCAATCGACAACCTTGTCGATGTGACGACCGGCACGGTAAAACTCAAAGCGCTGTTTGATAATCAAGATAATAAGTTGTTTCCGAATCAATTTGTGAATGCGCACTTGACCATCAACACCTTGGACGACCAATTGTTGGTGCCAACGGCGGCCATTCAGCGCGGCACGCCCGGTACCTATGTTTATCAAATTGATCAAAACAAAACCGTACACATCAAAGTGATTAAGTTGGGAATCGGCAATGCCAATCAAACGGTCGTGTTGTCTGGTTTAAAGCCAGATGACCAAGTGGCGATTGATGGCACGGATAAGCTCAAAGAAGGCGCCAAAGTAGAAGTGGCGGTGGAGCCTAATCCCAATGTGGTGCCCAAGCGTTCCCACCATCGCTGGGGTGGCGCGAATGGTGCCGCAAATGGAAGCAACGCGTCCGATCGCAAGGAAGGCGGTGATCGCGCCCCGCGGCCCGTGGAGGCCGGTGGAAAGGACGCGGCGGTTCGTGAGGCCAATCCGGCGACGGGCGATTCAGCGCGTCGCGAGGGCGCCGCGCCTGCCAGTGATGCCGATCGCCAGCATTGGCGCGAGACCCATCCGATGAGCGATGCGGATCGTCAGCGTTGGCGTGAGACCCATCCGATGAGCGATGCGGACCGCCAGCGTTGGCGAGACGCGCATCCGGATGGCAAGCCCAGTGACCATTGAGTAATGCCGTGAATCCATCACGCTTATTTATATTACGGCCCGTTGCCACGTCATTAGTGATGGTGGCTTTGGTGTTGGTGGGCCTGATGGCTTACTGGTCGCTTCCGGTATCCGCTCTGCCCGAGGTGGACTACCCCACCATTCAAGTCAGTTCTTTGTATCCTGGCGCCAGTCCCGATGTCGTAACGTCATCCATTACGGCGCCACTCGAGCGCCAATTTGGTCAAATGCCCGGGTTGCTGCAAATGTCGAGCACCAGCTCGGGCGGCGCGTCGGTCGTTACACTGAAGTTTAATTTGGACATCTCCCTGGATGTGGCAGAACAAGAAGTTCAAGCCGCCATCAATGCGGCGGCCAACTTTTTGCCCAACGACATGCCGATGCCGCCGGTCTACGCCAAGGTCAATCCAGCGGATGCGCCGATCATGACGCTGGCAATCAGCTCAGAAACCCTGCCCTTGCCCAACATCGAGGATTTTGTCGATACTCGGCTGGCACCCAAACTCTCGGAAGTGTCGGGCGTCGGGCTCGTCACCATTGCAGGCGGACAACGTCCCGCCGTTCGAGTTCAAATTGACCCCACCGCGTTGGCCGCCAATGGCTTGACCATGGAAGACGTGCGAACTGTGATCGCCTCGCAAAACGTCAATCAGGCCAAAGGCAATTTCGATGGCGTCGCCCAAGCGTCCACCATTGATGCGAATGATCAACTGAAAACCGCCAAAGACTATCGAAATCTGGTGGTGGCCTATAAAAACGGAGCCGCGGTCAGACTGATTGACGTGGCCAAGGTCATTGATGGCGCTGAGAATGCACGACTGGCCGCATGGGCGGCTGTCAATGGCGGGGTGAAGCCGGCCGTCATTGTCAATGTTCAACGTCAGCCCGGCAGCAATGTCATCGCCACGGTCGATCGCATACAAAAGCTGCTGCCCGAATTGAAAGCCGCCATGCCGGGCGCGGTCCAAGTGACGATTCTCGCTGATCGCACGACAACCATTCGCGCGTCGGTCCATGACGTTCAATTCGAACTCCTGTTGTCGGTGGCCCTGGTGGTGATGGTCATCTTTTTGTTTTTGCGGAATATACAAGCGACCATCATTCCCAGTGTGGTGGTGCCCGTATCGTTGATTGGAACGTTTGCCATCATGTACATGGCCGGCTTTTCAATTAACAACTTAACCATCATGGCGCTAACGATCGCGACTGGCTTTGTGGTCGACGACGCGATTGTGATGATTGAAAACATCTCCCGCTACATCGAGCAAGGAGAGGACGCTTTAAGCGCAGCCCTAAAGGGTTCGAAGCAAATCGGTTTTACGATCATCAGTTTGACCGTATCGCTCATCGCGGTATTAATACCGTTGTTGTTTATGCAAGAAGTGGTCGGTCGCCTGTTTCGCGAGTTCGCGGTGACCTTGGCCGTGTCGATATTGCTGTCGGCGGTTGTGAGCTTGACGCTGACGCCAATGATGTGCGCACGGTTATTGAGCCACGAGCGCTTAAAATCAGAGCCAGAGTGGCTGCGACGCGTCGGCGAGGCCTTCGATCGCTTGACCGAGGCTTATGGTCGAACACTGAAGATTGTTTTGACGCGTCGACGTCTGACCTTGCAAGTGGCGCTGGCGACCTTAGGCCTTACGGTTCTCTTGTATGTGTTTATTCCTAAGGGGTTCTTCCCCTTACAAGACACGGGAACGATTCAAGGCATTACCGATGCGCCCCAATCCATCAGCTTTGAGGCTATGAGCGATCGACAAAGAGCGTTGGCGGAAGCGTTGTTGGAAGATCCGGCCGTGGCCAATATTGCGAGCTTCATCGGCGTGGACGGCGTGAACACGACGCTCAATTCCGGGCGAATGCAAATTGAGTTGAAACCCCGCAGCCAACGAGAGCATGACATTACAAAAATCATGGCGCGCTTGCAAGAACGGGCCGCTCGCGTTCCGGGCATTACGCTGTATGTTCAGCCGGTACAAGATTTGACCATTGAGGATCGAGTATCTCGCACTCAATATCAGTTTTCGCTAGAAAGCCCAAGCGCCGAAGAGTTGTCAAAGTGGACTAAAGCACTGATGGCAAAGCTCAAAACGGAGGCGGTGTTGGCGGACGTGGCGACGGATTTGCAAGACGAAGGCTTGCAACTGTACGTTAATATTGATCGCACTAATGCCTCCCGACTCGGCGTCACACCACAAGCCATCGACGCGGCGCTGTACGACGCGTTCGGTCAGCGCTTGATTTCCACCATCTTCACGGAGTCCAATACCTACCGAGTCGTATTGGAATCCAGCGCTGAAACGCGTCACGGTCCAGAGGGCTTGAATCGCTTATACGTCGCCGGTGCACAAGGCCCCGTTCCGTTGTCGTCGGTGGCGCGTTTTGAGCAGAAAAACACGTATCTGGCGACTTCTCACCTGGGGCAATTTCCGGCCACAACCATATCCTTCAACGTTGCGAATGGCGCGTCGCTTGAAGCGGCGGTTCAGGCCATTCGTCGCGCTGAAAACGACATTCAAATGCCGTTGTCAATTGCCACTAGTTTTCAAGGCGCGGCCTTGGCGTTCGAAGGCTCTCTATCAAGCACCGTGTGGCTGCTGTTGGCGGCAATCGTCACGATGTACATCGTTCTGGGCGTGCTGTATGAGAGTTATATTCACCCCATAACCATATTATCAACCCTCCCCTCCGCCGGCATTGGCGCATTGCTGGCGCTGATGTTGAGCGGCACCCCGTTGGGAATCATTGGCATTATTGGCATCGTGCTCTTAATTGGCATCGTCAAGAAAAACGCCATCATGATGATCGACTTTGCATTGGTGGCAGAACGCGAGGAAGGCAAGTCCCCCGAGGAAGCCATTTACAGCGCGTGCTTGTTACGCTTACGACCAATTTTAATGACCACGGTGGCGGCACTCGCCGGCGCTCTTCCTCTGATGATTGGTAATGGCGTCGGTTCGGAGTTGCGTCATCCCTTGGGCATTACGATGGTTGGTGGACTGCTGGTGAGCCAAGTATTGACCTTGTATACCACGCCGGTTATTTACTTATGGTTTGATCGCTTTGCAAAACGGTGGGATACCCCCGTCATTGAGGACGATGCGCTCGTATGAGTGACCAAGGCTCCTCAACACCAAACCCCAATACCGAACCGCGCTCGTTCATGAGTCTGTCAGCGCCGTTTATCAAACGGCCGGTGGCAACTGCGTTGCTGACCGCAGGCCTCGCGCTCGGGGGCGTGGTGGCATTTTTCAACCTGCCGGTGTCCGCCTTACCGACCATCGATTTTCCGGCGGTGTCGATTCAAGCGAGTTTGCCAGGCGCTGCGCCCGAGACCATGGCCACCACGGTGGCCACGCCCTTGGAGCGCTCTCTGGGTCAAATTGCTGGCGTTGATGAGATGACGTCAAACAGCGGATTGGGTCAGACGCGCATTAATATGCAATTTGACTTAAATCGCAATATCGACGGCGCTGCACGCGACGTTCAGGCGGCGATCAACGCGGCACGGGCCTTGCTGCCCTCTGGCCTGCCAACCAATCCAAATTGGCGCAAAGTCAATCCGGCCGCCGCGCCCATCATGATTATCACGATGACCAGCCAGACTCATCCGTTGTCCGAAATCTACGACATCGCCTCGACCGTGGTCGCGCAAAAGATTTCACAGGTGGATGGAGTGGGTCAGGTGACCGCCGGCGGAGGTTCATTGCCCGCCGTGAGAGTGGAGATGGACCCGGTGGCCCTAGCGGCGAAGGGCATTTCCATGGAACAGGTTCGGCAAGCCATCAGCGCCCAAAACGTTGATCGCCCCAAAGGCACCGTTGAAGATGAAAGCCATCATTGGCAAATTTTAGCCAACGACCAGGCTCATTTGGCCAGCGAATACGCGCCTACGGTGTTGGCGTATAAAAATGGCAACGCGATTCGATTGTCCGACGTCGCGACGGTCACGGACTCGGTTCAGGATATCCGCAACGCGGGTATTGCCAACGGCCAGAGCGCCATTATTTTGCAAATCAACGCACAGCCCAACGCCAATGTTGTCGCCACGGTTGAGCGCATTAAGCAAATCATGCCGCAATTACGCGCGGTCGTTCCGGCCACGATCGATCTTAATGTTGTTTTAGATCGAACCACGACGATTCAGGCCAGTTTGCGTGAAGTTGAGCGCACCATGATTATCGCCATACTATTGGTAGTGGCGGTAACGTTTTTATTCCTGGGCGATTGGCACGCGTCAATCATCTCGATTGTTGTGGTGCCATTGTCGTTGATTGGCACCTGCATTGTGATGTATTTCTGCGGCTTCAGCCTAGACATTCTCTCCTTAATGGCATTGACCGTATCGACGGGGTTCGTGGTGGACGATGCGGTGGTGGTTTTGGAAAACACCATGCGTCACGTGGAAGCGGGCATGTCGCCGTTAAAAGCGGCGTTACTGGGCGCTCGCGAAGTCAGCTTTACAGTGCTCGCCATGAGTTTGTCGCTGTGCGCTGTGTTTATCCCCATCTTATTTCTGCCTGGCATCATGGGGCGACTGTTTAAAGAGTTTGCGGTTACGTTAGCAACGTCGATTCTGGTGTCCTTGGTGATTTCACTCACCGCCACTCCCATGTTGGCTTCACGGGTTCTGCGTGATCGCAAAGAGGTCAAGCCTGGGAAAATTCAGGTGTGGATGCAAGAGTTCTTTGAAACGCTCAAGAGTGATTACGGCCGTACGTTATCTTGGGCATTGGATCATTCGCGACTCGTTGGGTTTGGGCTGTTGTTAACGATTGCCCTGAATATATTTTTATACATCGTGATTCCGAAAGGGTTCTTGCCAAACCAAGATACCGGACGATTGGTTGGCGGAATTCAAGGCGATCAGAGCTTATCTTTTATCGCGATGCGCGAAAAAATTGAGCATTTTGAGTCAGTCATCCGTAAGGATCCAGCGGTTGCGAATGTGGTGGCCTTCACCGGCGGCGGTCAAAAAAATGGCGGGTTTCTATTTGTGGTGTTAAAGCCAGTCAGTGAACGCCCTGGCGTGAGTGCTGATGACGTTATTAATCGGTTGCGTAAACCGTTGTCGCACGAGCCTGGCTGTTCCGTATTTTTACAAAGCGCCCAAGATATTCGCTCCGGTGGACGCTCGTCCAATGCGCAATTTCAGTACACGCTTCAAGCAGACTCGTTAAAAGAGCTCAACGAATGGGCGCCAAAAGTGCGTTTTGCGTTGGCAGAAGTGCCTGAAATATCGGACGTCAACACAGATCAACAGGATAAGGGGCTTGAAAGTTACATCACGATTGATCGTGATGCGGCCTCGCGGTTGGGCTTGACGATGTCGGCAATTGATTCGACTCTATACGATTGGTTTGGACAGAGACCGGTGTCCACCATTTATAATCCCCTGAACCAGTATTACGTCATTCTCGAGGCCGACTCTCGTTATTTAACCAATCCGGACACGCTCAACCAAGTGATGGTTCCCGGTCCTAACGGCGTGCAAATTCCATTGTCGGCCATTGCCCACTTTGGGCCATCGAATGCATCGTTGTCGGTAAATCATCAAGGTCAATTTGCCGCGACCACGATCTCGTATAACCTGAGCGACGGCGTGTCGATGTCGAAGGCGACGGAAGCAATTAATAAAGCGGTTGCGAAAATTGGCATGCCGACGTCGGTGGTCGGCAGTTTCCAAGGAAACGCCAAGTTGTTTACGAGTTCACAAAATTCAACGCCTCTACTCATATTGGCTGCGATTGTCGCCATGTACGTGGTGCTGGGAATTTTGTATGAGAGCCGATTACTGCCCATCACCATTTTGTCAACGTTGCCGTCCGCTGGTTTGGGCGCGCTGTTGGCATTGTTAGCGCTGCGCGTTGACTTCACAATGATCGCGCTGATCGGCGTGATTCTATTGATAGGGCTGGTCAAAAAGAACGCCATTATGATGGTTGACGTAGCGATCACCTTGGAGCGTAATCAAGGGTTGTCGCCACGCGACGCAATCCACCAGGCCTGCTTGTTGCGATTTAGACCGATTATGATGACCACCGTAGCCGCCATTGCGGGAGCGTTGCCACTCGCGCTGGGTCATGGTGATGGCACCGAGTTGCGGCAACCTTTAGGCATCGCTATTGTGGGTGGGCTGATGGTCAGTCAAGTCCTTACCCTCTACACCACCCCAGTGGTGCATCTGTATTTGGATCGGTTGCGCCATCGGTGGCGCGCTTATCGTCGCCCTCAAACGTCTATGGAGTTCGCGTGAGTAAACAACGCCTCGCTCTGATTTTGTCTGTCGTTAGCGTGCTCAGCGCTTGTGCTGTGGGTCCACGTTATGAGCGACCTCAAATCGAGTTGCCTGCTGAATTTAAAGAAAGTTTCAAACCCGCCGTTCCGATGGATGAGGTTCCGAAGGGTTCGTGGTGGAGCATTTATAACGACCCCACCTTAAATGAACTCGAAGCGAAAGCGGAGAAGTCGAACAATACGTTGGCTGCGGCTCAGGCCACTTACGACGCCTCGAACGCGCTGTTGTTGCAATCCGGGTTAGCGCTGTTGCCGAGCGTGACCGCCAACGCCTCCAATTCGCGCGCCCGCAGTTCGACTGGCGGCATCACGCCGGGAACCAATGTTTTAAGCTCGACGTACACGACCGACCGACTCACCTTAAGCTCAAGCTGGGAGGTTGATTTGTGGGGCCAGGTTCGGCAGGGATTGTATGAAGCGCACGCGCAAGTCCAGGGCGCCCGCCACGATCTTGAAAATGCGCGATTGTCCTTACAAGCGACGTTGGCGCTAACCTACATTCAATTGGCGCAAAATGATCGTCAACAAGCTCTATTGAGAACAACGATTGATGGGTATAAGCGCAGCTTAGAGATTACTCAAAATCGCTACAAGGCGGGCGTTGCGCAACGCACGGACGTGACGCAAGCGCAGTCCCAGTTGGCGAGCGCGGAAGCCCAATACGCCGACTTGCAAGTACAGCGTCCCCAGCTCGAACACGCGCTGGCGGTGTTGGTGGGAGAGTCGCCTGAGCACTTCAGTTTGCCGGAGTGCGCCGCCATGCCCAAACTGCCGAGCTTGCCAAACGCGGTGCCTTCGACTGTGTTGCAGCGTCGTCCAGACATCGCGTCATCCGAGCGCAAGGTGGCGGCTGCCAATTACGCAGTTGGGGTGGCGATAACGGCTTTTTTCCCCAACATCACGTTAACGGGCACCAGTGGCTTTCAAGGAAACGCTTGGCAGAATTTGCAAATTGCGCCGCATAAGCTCTGGAGTTTTGGGCCACAGGTGTCGTTGCCCATTTTGGATTCCGGTAAGAACGAAGCTAATCTTTTGACAAGCCGTGCGAATTATCGTGGTGCGGTGGCCAATTACCGTCAGGTGGTGTTGAGCGCGTTTCAAGAAGTGGATGATCAACTGGCCGCCATCCGCGGCCTCACTCAAGAGTTAAGCGCCGATGAGCGCTCTTCTCAGGCCGCTCATCAAACCGTGGATGCCACCAATAACCAATACCGTGCGGGTACGGTGAGTTATTTGAATGTGGTTGTGGCGGAGAGCACTCAGCTGTCCGCAGACACCGCTTTAATTACCTCGCAAAGTCGGCTGTTGCAAGCGCATATTGCGTTGGTTAAGGCCGTGGGTGGCGGACTGTAGCCCCGAGCGCTTCGCTCAGCCCGCGGCGCGCTTAAAATCGGTGATTTTTAAATCCTCGATTTTAAGCAACATCCTGATTTTTAAAACATTTTAAAATCTGATACCAGGTCTCAGCGCTCAATTTGGTTTGTTGGCCACGGAGGGCCTCCTGCAGGCGATCCAGGTGTTGGGTGCCCAGGACCGCCACCGGATTGGAGGGGTGTCGCGACAGCCACGCGATCGTCAATGCCAACGGGGTTAACTCCTGCTCGTGCGCAATGTGCTCGAATGCTTTAAACCAGCGTTGAGTGTCCGCGTGGTTGGGGTCTAAACTTTTCCCGCCCGCCAAAGGTGACCACAGCATCGGTGTGATGCGGTGGTGTTGTAACGAAGTCAGAGATTCGTCGTATAACGGGTCTAAGTGTAGGGGCGAAAACTCGATTTGATGCGTGCTCACGGGCGTGAGCGTGTGCATATATTCTAAAGCCTTAACGGAGTAATTCGATAATCCAAAGTGTTCAATGATTCCTTGAGTTTTCAGAGTGTCGATTGTTTTGGCGATTTCTTCTGGTTGGCTTAAATGATCAGGCCGATGTATTAATAAGGCATAAAGACGATCGACGCCTAAATCCATTAATGATTGCTGTACGCTCTGATAAATATGCTGGGCAGACGTGTTGTAGGATTTTACGAGGTGGCCCGAACGTTGAGGAGACACCAGCTGAATGCCACATTTTGAGATAATTTTAAGTTGTTGTCGTTGTGAGTTTGACAACAAACGAATGCCCGCACCGAATTGACTCTCCGCCGTGTAGCTGCCGTATATATCCGCTGAATCAAAGCACTCGATCCCAAGATCAAGACACGACCCAATCCAGCGCGCAATTTGCGGGGCGCTGAAATTCCATTGTCCAATACGCATGATGCCCGCAACGACTGGAGACAGTTGTAATTGATTCATCAAAATACCCTCAGCCCACTGGTTTAACGTCCGCGAAAATTACCTAAAAAAGAATCGGCGCGGTAGAATGAACTCGCCCTGTCCATTGTAGCCTGAGGTAAAGCCGTGCCAATAATTGACATCCGAAGTGATACCGTGACCTTGCCCACAGCGGAAATGCGTGAGGCGATGCACCAAGCACCACTCGGCGACGATGTGTTTGGGGAAGATCAGACGGTCAATGACCTACAAGCAAAAGCCGCTGCTTTGTTTGGGATGGAAGCGGCGTTGTTTTGCCCAACGGGGACGATGACCAATCAAATCGCGATTAAAGTACACACCCAGCCCGGCGACGAGATTATTTGCGATCGCCTGTCGCATATTTATCTGTATGAGGGGGGTGGGTTGGCCATGCATTCCGGTTGCTCGGTCCGACTCTTGGAGGGCGACCGCGGACGATTTAAAGCCGAGGCGGTGGAGGCCAACATCAATGCCCGACACGACGCGCACTACCCGTGGACTCGGCTGGTATCGTTGGAAAATACCGTCAATAAAGGGGGTGGAGCGCTGTGGGATTTGGCGGATATGCGCGCGATCAAAGCGGTCTGCCAGAAACATCAGTTGGGCTTACATTTGGACGGTGCGCGTCTGTTTAACGCCATTGTCGCCTCCTTGATTCAGCCCGCAGAATTCGGGCAAGTATTTGATTCTATTTCAGTTTGTTTGTCCAAGGGCTTGGGCGCGCCGGTGGGCTCGCTGCTGTTGGGCTCGAAAGCCTTCATTCAAAAGGCGCACCGCGTTCGTAAGGTCATGGGTGGCGGAATGCGTCAAGCCGGGGTCATTGCGGCCGCCGGCCTGTACGCGCTGGATCACCACATTCCACGGTTGGCGGACGATCACGCCCGCGCTCGTCGATTAGGGCAGACCTTAAGCGACTTGAGCTACGTTGACCTGGTGCTGCCCGTGGAGACCAATATCGTCATATTTGAGCTAAACCAACGCTGCGATGGCGATACGTATTTGAATTATTTAACGGCCGCCGGCATTAAGGCGGTGCGCATGGGGCCGAGGCTGATACGATTTGTGACTCATTTGAACGTCACCGACAGGGACGTGGACTGTATCGAAACTGCGGTTAGAGCTTATAAACCGAGCTGATGGTTTTATAATCACTTAGATCCACTGTGAGGAGAGCGCCGATGAGACAGCCCATAAACTCGTTACTTGCCGTTGCGGTGTTGAGTGCGGTTAGCTTTGGGGCCAGTGTGGCCCAAGCGGCGCCCTCTCTGGATGCGCGCATCGATAAGATTTTGGACACCAGTCCTTTGATCGATGGTCACAACGACTTGCCGTGGGAAATTCGTAAAAAATTTGCGGGTGATGTGGTGGCCGCTCACCTTGAAGTCAATCACGCCAAATCCGATGGCACCATGGACCTGATGACCGATATCCCCCGTCTCCAAAAGGGTCGTGTTGGTGGACAGTTTTGGTCGGTTTGGGTGCCGGTCGATGTGAAAGGCGCCGATGCGGTACAAATGACGCTCGAGCAAATTGATGTGGTTAAGCGAATGATTGAGGCTTATCCGCAAGCCTTTGAATTGGCGGTGTCCGTAGACGATATTCGAAAAATACATCGCCAGAAAAAAATCGCGTCGTTAATTGGCGTTGAAGGCGGACATCAAATCAATCTCTCTCCGGCTGTGTTGCGCCAGTATTATGATCTCGGTGTTCGTTACATGACGTTGACACACACCAGTAACGTGCCCTGGGCAGATTCTGCTACGGATACGGCGAGTGTGCATGGATTGACACCGCAGGGCGAAAAAATTATCGCTGAGATGAATCGTATTGGAATGCTGGTTGATCTTTCACACGTGTCCGAAGAAACTATGGTTGCGGCGCTGAAAGTCAGTAAAGCGCCAGTGATTTTTTCGCACTCATCCGCGCGTTTTATAAACGGACATCCGCGTAACGTATCGGATGCAGTGCTTAAAATGGTTGCGCAAAACAACGGCGTGGTCATGGTCAATTTCTTCACCGGCTATGTGTCTGAGCAACGTCGAATTTGGTCTGCAGAGCGCGAAGCGGAAAAAGTCCGTTTGAACAGCCCACCATCTGGCGGCATATATATAGGACAGCCCGAGAAAGCTCAGGCCGCCTTAGAGGCGTGGGACAAGGCGCACCCTAAGCCTGAAGTGACCATCGAGGTCGTGGCGGATCACATTGAACACATTAAGAAAGTGGCTGGTATTGATCACGTTGGGCTCGGGTCGGATTTCGACGGCGTTCAAGAAACCCCCAAGGGCTTAAAGGCGGTTGATCAATATCCTGCGCTGTTAAAGTTGTTGGCGACGCGTGGTTTTACCGATCAAGAACTCGCCAAATTGGCTGGCGGAAACCTCCTGCGCGTCATGGGCGACACTGAAAAGGTTGCTGAGCGCTTGAAAAAAGAAAGTCCTTATCAGCCCGCGCTGTCTGAAAAAGAGGGTTAACGATGACGGAGATGAACTTTGCTTACGCCTCTGCTGTTTCTCACAGTGGCTTCTTAAAAGCACCAGAGCCTGCATTGAACCCAACTGCAAAAGTGTGGGTGGCGGGCATTGCGTGGGATGGCTCCACCACTAATCGTCCTGGCGCGCGATTTGGTCCGGGTGCTATTCGCAAAGCGAGTCATATGTTGTGTGACGGAACGCATCCTTATTTTGAATGTTCGCCACTGGAACTCATTGCGGACATCGGCGATCTACATCTTCCCAATACGAGCCTGGAGGGCATGCGACAGTCCCTGATCCCACAGGCAGAAGAACTCATTAAGGGCCACCACATGGTCTGGCTCGGCGGCGATCACTCCATCACCCTGCCATTGCTTCGTGCGTACCGCAAGCACTTCAATGAGCCACTCGGAGTGGTGCATTTTGATGCTCACTGCGATACCTGGTCGAGCCATTTTGATGAACCCTCTGGACACGGGACCTGGGTGTATGAGGCGGTAAACGAAGGGTTGATTTCTGCAGCGCACACCGCACAGATTGGAATCCGGTCCGCTGCCGAGGTCCAAACCACGCGTTTCATTGAAAATCGCGGCGGCTTGATGTACTCCGCACGCGCGCTTCGCGGCCTGGACCGTCAATCGGATTGGCATCAGATTGCCAGCGACATTAAGGCGCGAATGGGCTCAAGACCGGTTTATTTGACTGTGGACATCGACTGTTTGGACCCCGCCTTTGCGCCAGGCACAGGAACGCCTGAGCCCGGTGGCCTCAGCAGCTCGCAGTTACTGGGATTATTGGAGGAATTATCCAGCATTCCTTTTGTTGGGATGGATCTGACCGAGGTGGCGCCTGCATACGACTGGGCAGAACTCACCAGCAATGCCGCAGCGCACGCAGTCTGGACTTACCTCAGTGGACAGATGCGGCATTGGTGAGCGCGCAAGAGTGTATTGGACAGGCGGCCAACAATGTGAAAAATGAAACAATTTCACAGCTAATCAACGGCGTGACATCGTTTACAATGGTCACCCCGTTTCGGACTGATGTCGCTCCATGTGGATTGTACGACTTGCACTAACCCGCCCCTATACCTTTATTGTCTTGGCGCTCTCCATTTTTATATTGGGCGTCTATTCAATTTTTCGCACGCCCACCGATATTTTTCCGAATATCAAAATTCCCGTCGTCGCAACGATTTGGAACTACAGCGGGTTATCGCCACAGAATATGGCCAACCGCATCATTCTCACCACGGAACGCACTGCCGCGACAACGGTTAACGACGTCGAACACACGGAATCCACCTCACTCAACGGGATTGCGGTTGTAAAGTATTACTTTCAGCCAGGAACAAACACCGATTTGGCGTATTCTCAAATCACCGGTGTCTCCCAATCCTTGTTACGCTCCGCGCCTCCGGGAACAACGCCCCCATTCATTTTGGCCTTCAACGCCTCCACGGTCCCGATTATTCAATTGGCGCTGTCCTCGAGTACGCTGACCGAGGCACAGCTATTCGACACCGGAAATACATTGCTGCGTACGCAATTGACCACCGTGCGTGGCGCCGCAATTCCTTATCCATTCGGCGGCAAGCAGCGACAAATTCAGGTTGATCTCAATCCTTCGGCGTTGACGGCATACCATCTCTCCGCCGCCGACGTCTCCAGTGCAATAGGCAGTCAAAATCTTATTTTGCCAGCGGGCACTCAAAAAATTGGCACCTTGGAATATTTCATCGACATCAATGCGAACATCAAAACCATCGATGAACTGAATAACATACCGGTAAAAACCGTCGATAATCGAATTATTTACGTAAGAGACGTCGCTCATGTTCGAGACGGGTCTCCCCCTCAAACAAACATCGTCCGCCGCGATGGCCATCGGGCGGTGTTGATGAGTGTATTGAAAAATGGCACGGCCTCGACCTTAGACATCATTAAAAACATCAAAGCAAAGCTGCCTCAGGTTAAAGACACGTTGCCACCCGAACTCAATGTGGACCTGGTGGGCGATCAGTCCCTGTTTGTGTCCTCAGCGATTTCGGGAGTGGTTCGCGAAGCCGTGATTGCGGCGGCGTTAACGGCCTTAATGATCTTGCTGTTTTTAGGCTCGTGGCGATCGACGGTGATCATTGCCATATCCATTCCGCTGTCCATACTGGCGTCGATTATTTGCCTGTCTGCTCTGGGTGAGACCATCAACATTATGACGTTGGGTGGGTTGGCGCTGGCGGTTGGAATTCTGGTCGACGACGCCACCGTCACCATTGAAAACATCAATTCCCACTTAGAGAAAGGGAAGGGCGTGACGTCCGCCATCTTGGAAGGCGCAGATCAAATTGCGATTCCCGCGCTCGTTTCCACCTTGGCGATTTGTATTGTGTTTGTGCCAATGTTTCAGCTGCCAGGCATTGCGAAATTCTTATTTGTGCCTCTGGCGGAAGCGGTTGTTTTTGCGATGCTGGCCTCCTATATCCTGTCGCGGACCTTGGTGCCCACGCTGGCGCATTATTGGCTCAAACCACATAACGCTTCCAGTGAGGCTCCCACCGAATATTGGAAAAACCTTCAATATCGGTTTGAGCAGTGGTTCGTTGCCTTGCGCACTCGCTACGGGCATCTTTTAGAGCATTGCGTCCACGCCCGAATGAAATTTGTGGTTCCGTTTATGAGCGTTGTCGCGTTAACCGCGTTGATCGCTTTCCCCTGGTCGTCGTGGTTGCCCGGACTGGGACAAGATTTTTTTCCAGGGGTTGATGGCGGCACTATAAAACTTCATGTGCGCGCAAGAACTGGGGCGCGCATCGATGAGACCACAGTTTTATGTGATCAAGTCGAGGCCCTAATTAAAGAAGTGATTCCCGAGAATGAGCGGACGACGGTGGTCGATAACATCGGCGTGCCGTATAGCGGAATCAATCTGTCGTATTCGACGTCCGCGCCAATTGGTCCCGGAGATGCGGACATCTTTGTGACGCTCGCCGACCATCATCGTCCGACCGCCGAATACGTCAAAGCGCTGCGGCATCGCTTACGTGAGAATTTTCCTTCCGCGCAGTTTAGCTTTTTAGCCGCCGATATCGTGACGCAAATTTTGAATTTCGGATTGCCAAGCCCAATCGATATTCAAATAGCGGGCTTTAATGAAAACGCCAATCGAGAATTGGCCAGTCGGCTGCTCGCTGAAATGCGTGAGATCCCCGGCGTGGTAGACATGAGAATTCAGCAAGCCTACGACTACCCTCAAATCAATGTGAATGTTGATCGTCAACGTGCGGCGATGTTGGGTCTATCTGAGCAAAACGTTGCCTCAAGCTTATTGATTACCTTATCCGGAAGTGCGCAAACCGCGCCAAGTTTTTGGATTGAGCCTAAAACGGGTTCCAGTTACTCTGTGACGGCGCAAGCGCCTCAATATTACTTACAATCGTTAAACGATCTTAGTAACGTACCCATTACGGGTCCGAGCGGCGCCCCGCCTCAGTTTTTATCGAATATCGCAACCTTTGAGCGCGTGACCTCCCCAGCGGTGGTGAATCACTACAACGCCCAGCCCGTTATCGATTTATATTCCTCGGTCGAGGGCAGCGATTTGGGATTTGTTTCCGCATCGATAAACCAAATTTTGGCGCGCCATCAAAAGGAAATTCCACGAGGCACTAAGATTACGGTTCGCGGACAGGTGCAAACCATGAATGAAGCCTTCAGTGGCTTGATCTGGGGTTTGCTTGCTGCGGTCGTACTCATTTATTTGCTCATGGTTGTGAATTTTCAGTCTTGGTTGGATCCGTTTATTATTATCACGGCGCTTCCTGCGGCACTGGCGGGCATTGTATGGATGTTGTTTATTACCAAGACAACGGTGAGTGTTCCGGCGCTGACTGGCGCGATCATGTGTATGGGCGTGGCGACTGCCAACAGTGTTTTGATTGTGAGCTTTGCACGCGAGCGGCTGAGTGACGGAGTGGACGCAATCACCGCGGCGATCGATGCCGGGTTTGCCCGCTTTAGACCCGTATTGATGACGGCATTTGCGATGATCATCGGGATGGTGCCGATGGCGTTGGGGCTGGGCGATGGCGGCGAACAAAATGCGCCGTTGGGCCGAGCGGTGATTGGTGGACTAATGATGGCTACTGTGGCGACGTTGTTTTTAGTGCCAACGATATTTGCCTTTTTGCATTCGAAACGAACAACCGAGCAGTCGGGTTGAGGTGCGAGTTATGAGTAGTATTGCAGAGATTAACACCGCTCGATTGTTGCGAATCGGCGCCGTCGTTTTTGTGAGCGTTGCCGTGCTGGGCACGGTTTACCGAGTGACTGAGCGACGAGCCTTAGCGACAGAAACCTTGGCGGAGGCGCTGCCGTTAGTGGAATTGACCGTTCCCAGTAAAGGCGCAAAAACAGAAGGTCTTGAGTTGCCAGCAACGTTACAAGCCTATGCCGAAGCGCCGATATACGCCCGCACCAGCGGGTATTTAAAGAGTTGGAAAGTGGATATTGGCGCTAAAGTCGCTAAGAATGAGGTTCTGGCGGAAATTGATGCGCCCGATCTTGATCAGCAAGTGGCTCAAGCTCAAGCCGATTTCGAAACCGCAACCGCCAACGCGGAAATTGCCGAGGCCACTAATCGGCGCTGGCAGCAGTTGTTGGTGAGCGAGGCGGTGTCGCCTCAGGACGCTGAAGAAAAGTCCGCAGACGCGCGCGCCAAAGCGGCGCTGATGAGATCCGCCCGAGCCAACCTTGCTCGATTAAAAGATTTGGTGTCCTTTAAACGAATTGTGGCGCCATTTGCCGGGACCGTAACGGCGCGCAATACTGATGTGGGCGCTCTTATCAATGCCGGTCAAAACTCGGGTGACGCTTTGTTTCGAGTTGCGGACACGCACGTGCTTCGTGCCTACGTGAACGTTCCAGCCGATTCCGCGGCTCGCATTCACCTCAAGCAAAAGGCTAAGTTGACCGTGGCCGGAATGGCTCACGTCACGTTTGAGGCGCAAGTCACCAGTTTCAGTCAGGCGTTGGATTCTTCGACACGAACGATGCAGGTGCAACTGGAAGTGAATAACGCCGATGGGAAGATTCTGGTTGGATCATTTGCCAACGTTCACTTTGATATCGAGGGCCGTGACACGCTTAAGGTTCCCGCCACCGCGTTGATTTTTCGCTCGCAAGGGCTGATGGTGGCGAGCGTGAATGAATCCAATGTCGTGCGCTTAAAGCCAGTGACCGTGGCTCGAGATTTAGGCACCGAGGTTGAAATTTTGAATGGTTTGGACGGGCAAGAAAAAATTGTAGCGAATCCACCAGATTCATTATTAACGGGATCGAAAGTACGTGTATTACCACCAAAATCACGTCCATCACATGAGTAAGCGCATTTTAAAATTTGGCAGAGCCATCGGGGCGCTGGCATTGAGTGGCGCCTGCTCTTTGGCGCCGCATTATGAAAAACCAACGGTCGTTGTCTCAACCAGTTTCCAGGGTAGTACGGCTTGGGTCAGCGCGGTCCCCGCCGATCAAGAGCCGCGAGGAGAGTGGTGGCTGGGGTTTAACGACGCCGGCCTCAATCGGTTGGAAGCTCAATTTAGGTCGGACAATCAAAGTCTTAAAGCGGCATATGCGGGTTTAGAAAGTGCCCGGCAACAAGTCAAAGCGGTGCGCAGTTTGCTGCTGCCAAGCATCAGCGCAAATGTGGGAGCGAGCCGGTCAAGAACTTCACAGAATTCTCCCAGCTACAACGCCAGTCGTGGCCCTTTCAGCGAAGATTTCACGGCCAACGCGTCGACCAGTTACGAGCTCGATTTATTCGGTCGACTCAGCAATTCTTTTCAGACCGCAAAGGCGCAAGCGTCGGCGACTGAAGGAGATGTACGAAGTTTAGAATTGAGTTTGCGCGTCCAAGTGGCGATCACCTATTTTTCGATACACGCTCTCGATGGTGAGGGAAATCAACTTAATTCGCAGTTACAAATCACCAATAAAGCATTGGCGCAAGCGCAGGCGCTCTATAAGGGTGGCGCCTATTCCAAGTCAGACTTAGATGCGGTGCTGACCCAATATGCGACATTGAAATCTCAAATTGATGAAAACCAACTCAGGCGCTCTCAGTTGGAGCACGCCCTTGCGGTTTTGGTGGGAGCCGATCCATCGAGTTTCAAAGAACCCGTCCAGAGCTTAACCACGCCACACGACAAGGTTTATCGGAGCCAAGCGTTGCCCACAACGGTCTTACAACGTCGGCCGGATGTCGCGGCCGCAGAACGGCGAGTGCGCGCGGCCAACGCCGGAGTGGGAGTTGCGCGCGCCGCTTATTTGCCGGTGTTCAATCTCGGCGGTCAATTTGGTCGTGAGAGCCTGAGTAAGAGCACCTGGTGGAATGAGCCATCGTTGGCGTGGAGTGGCGCGGTTCAAGGTGGAGTCTTGTTGTTAGACGCAGGGCGTCGAAGCGCGACCATTAAATCGGCACAATCCAATTTTGATGCCCAAGTGGCGTTGTATCGACAAACGGTTTTATCCGCCATCGCTGATGTTGAAGATCAATTGACGGCGCGAGCGGCGCTGTCCGATGAGCAAGTGGAGGCCGTGCGAGCGTTGGATGCCGCCCGCTCCAGCGCCAAAATCGCCGCGGCGAAATACTCGGTGGGAACCGTTACCGCCATGGACGTCGCCCGCGCCGAAGCCCAGTTGAGCGCCGCCACCATGGCCGCCTTAGACACGGAGGTGCGCTTTTTGGCGGCGGAATTGAATTTGATTCGCGCGATTGGCGGCACCGCATCGAGCCCTTGAGCGGATTTAAAAATATAATAAAATCAATGCTTTAAATCTTTTTCGAGGTGCCGCCCATCCTTTTGGTCGTCAATAGCGACGCGTTCGGCCCGATGCGGCGGGCCTTATTTATAATCTATATCTATTAATTTCATTAAAACAATCGAATTTACTAATTGATCAAATGGGCGCAATCTACCCCTCGTTCGATTCATTTACTGTTTGAGGAGATTGCGATGAGTTTGATTAATACGGTCGTTAAACCCTTTAAGGCGACTGCCTACGTGAACGGAAAATTTGAGACGGTGACCGATGCCAATTTGAAGGGCCAATGGTCAGTGCTCGTGTTTTACCCAGCTGACTTTACGTTCGTATGTCCTACCGAATTAGGGGATATTGCTGATCATTATGCCGAGTTTAAAAAGCTTGGCGTTGAAGTCTACGGCGTGTCAACGGATACCCACTTCACCCATAAAGCCTGGCACGACACTTCGGACACCATTAAGAAAGTTCAATACCCCTTGGTGGGCGATCCCACTGCCACCCTGGCCCGCAACTTTGAAGTGCTGATCGAAGAAGAGGGCTTGGCGTTACGCGGCACTTTCTTAATTGACCCAGAAGGTAAAATTAAGACCATCGAAGTGCACGACAACGGCATTGGCCGTGACGCCAAAGAGTTGTTGCGTAAAGTCAAAGCCGCTCAATACGTGGCCGCACACCCAGGTGAAGTGTGCCCAGCCAAGTGGACGCCTGGTGATAAGACATTAGCGCCCTCGTTGGATCTGGTTGGAAAAATCTAAGTTTAAAAAACTTAAAATTGGGGAGCAGGGTCGCCCTGCTCCCTTAATGGAGTAGGAATCATGTTAGACGCGAATTTAAAGGCTCAAATCGCCCCTCTGTTTGATCGCATGCCACACGACGTGGTGTTAACAGCGCGCCTGGATAACAGCGATTCAGCCGCGGAGATGCGCGAGTTCTTAAGTGAGGTGAATCTCACCTCCGAGCGTTTAACGCTAGTGGAAAGCGCCCAGCCCGCAAAGCGGATGCCGAGCTTTTCGGTGGCGCGCGTTAATCAAGAGGCGCGAGTTGAATTTGCGTGTATCCCAAGTGGACATGAATTTACTTCATTGATTTTGGCGATCTTGCATGTGGGAGGTCACGCTCCCAAATTAGATCAAGCCACCATTGATCAAATTAAAAATTTGCAGGGCGAATTGAATTTTACGACGTACGTCTCGTTGAGCTGTCATAACTGTCCGGTCGTCGTCCAGGCCTTGAACACCATGGCGGCATTAAATCCGAATATTCGACACACCACGGTGGACGGCTTACTGAATGCCGCAGAAGTTGAAAGGCTCAATATTTTAGCCGTTCCAAACACGCTTTTGAATGGCGAGGCGTTCTTGCATGGCCGTGTTGAGATGGACGAGATTTTAGCCAAGCTCTCGACTGCTGATCGTTCGGAAATCGCTGCGCAGCTAAGCGCAAAAGAGCCCTACGACGTACTGATCGTCGGTGGAGGCCCCGCCGGCGCTGCGGCTGCGGTGTACGCCGCCCGTAAAGGCATTCGTACCGGAATCGTGGCGGAGCGCTTTGGTGGCCAGGTTATGGACACCTTGGGAATTGAAAACCTGATTAGCGTCACCGCAACGGAAGGTCCTAAACTGGTTAAGGTTTTGGAAGAAAATGTGAAGAGCTATGGTGTGGACGTCATGCCACTGCAACGCGCGAAGCGAGTCCGTGGTGCCAGCGAAGGTCAATACGCGCAAGTGGAGCTTGAAAACGGTGCGACGCTAAACGCGCGCTCGATCATTATTTCAACCGGTGCTCGTTGGAGAGAAATGAACGTGCCGGGCGAAAGCGAATACCGTAACCGTGGTGTGGCCTATTGCCCTCACTGTGACGGCCCATTGTTTAAAGGTAAAAAAGTGGCGGTTGTTGGAGGCGGGAATTCTGGGGTAGAGGCTGCGATTGATTTGGCGGGCTTGGTTGAACACGTCACGCTGATTGAATTTGATACCAAACTCCGAGCCGACGCAGTGTTGGTGGAACGACTAGAGTCGTTACCAAACGCCACGGTTATTTTGAATGCGCGCACCACGGAAGTGTTGGGCGATGGTCAAAAAGTCAATGGCCTGCGTTATGTCGACCGACTCAACGATCAGTCGCACGATTTGGAATTGGCGGGCGTATTTGTGCAAATCGGTTTGGTGCCGAATACCGAGTTCTTAAAAGAATCGATGGCGTTGACCCCTCGTGGGGAAATCATTGTGAACGAGCGCGGCGAGACGTCCATTCCTGGGGTCTTCGCGGCAGGCGATTGCACGGTGGTTCCGTATAAACAAATCATCATTTCGATGGGCGACGGCGCTAAGGCTGCGCTCGGAGCGTTTGATTACTTGATTCGAACGCCCGTGCCACAGAACGCTCAACACGCGGCCGCGGCTTAGTGCAGCGCTTGGCAGCAACACTTCAGATCACAGCCGATTGAACTGAAGTGGGTGCTGGGCTTGGGCGTTTCAGTAACGTCGACGCGCGGCGCTCAAAAGAACGCTTGCAGCCCAGTGAGCGATCTCCCTAAAATCAGGGTGTGAACGTCCTGAGTGCCCTCGTAGGTGTTGACGGTCTCGAGATTTTGAGCGTGACGCATCACGTGGTAGGCGCTTTGGATTCCGTTGCCACCATGCATGTCGCGCGCGTGGCGAGCGACGTCTAATGCTTTTGCGCAGTTGTTGCGCTTAATCATTGAAATCATTTCAGGGGCAACCGTGCCCTCATCGAATAGTCGGCCCACGCGCAACGCCGCTTGTAGACCGAAGGCAATATCCGTTTGCATGTCGACGAGTTTTTTCTGAAACAACTGCGTCGCCGCTAATGGGCGGTTAAATTGCTTGCGATCTAAACCATAAGCGCGCGCCCGATGCCAACAGTCTTCAGCCGCTCCCAAGACCCCCCAGGCAATGCCGAAACGGGCTCGGTTTAAGCATTCAAACGGTCCCTTAAGGCCTTGTGCGTGAGGCAATAACGCCGAATCCGGCACCTCGACATCTTGCATCGAAATTTCACCGGTCACCGAGGCGCGCAAGGACAGCTTGCCATCGATTTTAGGGGTGGTTAATCCTTTCATGCCGCGTTCTAAAATAAAACCTCGAATGTGGTCGTCGTGCGCCGAGGACTTGGCCCACACAATCATCACGTCGGCGATGGGGCTGTTGGTAATCCACAGCTTCGCGCCGTTCAGCCGATAGCCATCAGCGGTCTTGACGGCTCGGGTGCGCATGCCGGCAGGATCCGATCCGGCTTCCGGTTCGGTCAGGCCAAAGCAACCAATTTTTTGCCCACTCGCCAATAAGGGCAGATAGTGTTTTTTCTGCTCTTCGGATCCGAACGCGTATATCGGATGCATCACCAACGAGGACTGCACGCTCATCATGGAGCGGTATCCCGAGTCGACGCGCTCAACTTCTCGAGCCACCAATCCATACGCTACATAGCTCGCGTCTGCGCCGCCGTATTCGCTGGGAATGGTTAAGCCCAATAGTCCGACGTCAGCCATTTTTTGAAAAATAGCGGGATCGGTTGATTCGTTTAAATAGGCATCACTAATTCCGGGCATCAGTTCGGATTGTGCGAACTCATAGGCGGAGTCGCGAATCAATCGCTCGTCCTCAGTGAGTTGATTGTCAAGAAAAAATGGATCGCTCCAATCAAAGCGACGTCCTGACAAATCTAGACCGGAGTTCGACATAGGGACACCCTTGAGCTGAGATGCCCTATTTTAGACCATTCAACCTCCAGAACCCAAGGAGGACTAAACCCCCAATCCGGGTGAGTTTTGCTAGAGTGGGGTTTACCAATGGAGGAATTTCCATGCGTCGTCGGATAGGGATTTGTGTATTTATGATGTGGACTGGTCTTAATCTCGCGGCATCTCCCGCCAGCATTCCCGGTGTTGATGCGCCTGAACTTGCGGCTTTAGGCCCGCATAAGGTTGGCGTGAAGACGATCCAATGGGTTCAGGCCAATCAACCCAACCCACTGGTTTTAAACCCACAAACGCAACAGCCTGAAATACAGGACCGGGTGCTGGTGGTGGACATCTGGTACCCCAGCGCGTTGACCGAGGCCCAGGCCAAAGCCCTTAAGCCAGAGACCTATCTGGCGAGTCTGCCATCGGAGATTCCCAAGCCCCCAGTGACCTATCAAACCCCAGGCATTGCCTACAAGGACGCGCCAACATTGCCTGGATCGCATCCCTTGGTAATACTGTCACACGGTTACTCAAATCCGAGCGTGGCCCTGTCGTGGCTGGCGGAAAATTTAGCCTCAAAGGGCTTTGTCGTTGCCGCGATTCGCCATGAGGATCCAGATATTTCAGATCGCAGTAAGGTGGCAGGCCCCGCCTTACGGAGGCCGCTGGATATTGCGTTTGTCGCCGAGCAAATGGCGTCGCATTCGCCGGTCCCTGGCGACGTCAGTCGCATCGCGCTAATCGGTTATTCCATGGGCGGATATGGAGTGCTGGCGGCAGGGGGCGCCTCGTTTGAAGCTTCCAGCCCTCTGGTTCAGTTGATGCCGGGTGGGTTGATGGCTCCTTATTTGCACCACGGAGCGGGTCTAAAAGACATTCACGTTCCAAACGTCAAAGCCATTGTCGGCATTGCGCCAGCAGGGGGAGGCAGTTTCGGCGCATTTGGCGCCCAAGGGATTCAGGGCATTAAAGCGCCATTGCTGTTAATCGCAGGCGATCACGATCAAACCGTGAACTACACCAGTGGCGCCAGGACATTCTTTGATGAGGCCATTTACTCAAAACGCTATTTGTTAACGTTACGAGGCGCCGGGCATGCGATTGGCTTTGGACCAGCGCCAGAGAGCATGCGCCATAACTTATGGGACATGGATTGGTTTGAAGACCCCGTATGGCGCAAAGATCGTATTCTGGCGGTTCATCTGCATTTCATTACAGCCTTTTTAGAACGGCATGTGATGAACGATGAATCCAAAGCCAGTTACCTAGAAGGATTGGTGCGTAATTCGGATGACGGCGTATGGCCATCGGATCAGCCAGGAGGCTACGGCGCCATCAGCCCCGGCGGGCCAGCGATTACGGTCTGGAAGGGATTTCGGCATAAACACGCGTTTGGGATGAGCTTTGAGACCCAAGATCCGGCGCCGTAAATTAGTCATTTGACTAAACATAGAGGCTTTTATCCCGAAGGCGTGTGCAGACGCTCACGCCTTCGGCGGGTCCAATTTCAATGAGGCATTGACGATGGCGTAGGCCGCCAATACCAACCATATTAAATTGAGCATCATGGATGGGTAAGCGCCGTTATAGGCGCCATTAATCATTAAGCCGATCGAACCCAACAAATTTAGCCACTGGTAAGATCGAGACTGCAGTTGCACCCGGTGCGTGGTCAATAAACCATAGGCGCCGACAATGGCCACGGTGCCAATCCACCCGATGGCTTCCACCGCGACTTTAATCCAAAAATCCATAATTCAGCTCCACCGTTACGCTACGCTATTGATTATCGCCTCATTGCACCCACATTGGGGCTAATGGAGACGTTATGAGCGATGAAAAAATAATTAGCCCATGTCCGGCGTGCTTACAAAGCGTAAGGTTGCCCGTTGCTCGGGTACAGGACAGTCCCAGTTGCCCAAGATGTCACGCGACGATTTTTCCAGCGTCGCCGATCGAATTGTCCGATGAGCAATTTGACGTGTTCGTTTCTCGCGCGCAATTGCCGGTGTTGGTGGATGTTTGGGCGCCCTGGTGTGGGCCGTGTCGCCAATTTGCGCCAATCTTGGACGAATTTACCCGCACGACGGTAGGCAGCACGTTGGTGGTTAAGGTCAATAGCGATGAAGCGCCGCGGGTGGCGTCGTCGCTGCGGATTCGCAGCATTCCCACGCTGCTGCTGTTTCGCGAAGGTCGTGAAGTAGCACGACAGTCCGGGGCAATGCCCTTGCCCAATTTGATGCAGTGGGTGAAAAAGACCGGGGTCGCATAATCGTAGGCAACAGGGGCTTCGGTTACAATACGTCGGAACTAACGACGGAGTCCTCAATGAACCGCTTCACTCAAATGCTTCAGGATCGACCATGGTTATTGGCGGATGGCGCGACCGGTAGTAATCTGTTTCAAGTAGGCCTTGTGTCTGGTGAAGCGCCGGAAGGATGGAATTTCGAACACCCAGATCGCATTCAAAATCTGCACCGCAGTTTTGTGGATGCTGGCGCGGATATTATTCTCACCAATAGTTTTGGCGGCACCCGTTACCGATTGAAATTGCACCAAATGGATAATCGAGTCCACGAGGTTAATAAAACGGCTGCACAGTTAGCTCGTCAAGAAGCGGACCGCGTCTCACGGCCGGTTGCCGTCGCCGGCAGCATGGGGCCGACCGGTGAAATCTTAGAGCCTTTGGGCCCATTGAGCCTAGCAGACGCGGAGGCCGCGTTTAGAGAACAAGCGCTGGCGCTCGCTGAGGGGGGTGTCGATGTGCTGTGGATTGAAACCATGTCCTCCAAAGAGGAAGTCGAAGCCGCGGTGCGTGGCGCCAAGGCGACGGGGCTGCCCGTCGTGACCACCATGAGTTTTGATACGAACGGTCGAACGATGATGTCGCTCACCCCAGCGGACTTAGTGAGCATTCAAAAAGAGCATCATTTGGCGGCGTGTGGCAGCAACTGTGGCGTTGGACCGTCAGAAATGGTGGCGTCGATCGTCAACATGGCGAACGCTGCGGACGACACGGCGGTGCTGGTTGCCAAAGGAAATTGCGGCATCCCGCGCTACGCGGATGGT
>Ga0007807_1000143_pt1 | contig 24403 bp, 22 predicted proteins | sample CryBogCBE12Aug09_FD_71220 | JGI IMG/M metagenome (GOLD analysis project Ga0007807, IMG submission 71220) | Freshwater microbial communities from Crystal Bog, Wisconsin, USA - CBE12Aug09 | ecosystem: Environmental > Aquatic > Freshwater > Lake | place: Crystal Bog, Wisconsin, USA | collected...
GGAACGCTGCGCCAGCATCAGGTGGAAGCTCTAAATTCGTTTCGTAGTACGGATCACAATGGTATCATTTGTCTTCCCTGCGGCTACGGCAAAACATTTACCGGCATCGCGGCGGCACTTGAAATCGGGAAGTGTTTCCTCATCGTGGTTCATAAGGAATTCTTGGCAGATCAGTGGTCCAATGAACTTCGGGCTCTGGTGCCTGGAATCCGCATTGGTCGCATTCAGGGTGAGAAATGTGATGTCGGTTCCGAATTTGATTGCTCTATTGCCATGATTCAAACCATCTGCTCTCGCCAATTTCTTGCCGGCACCTTCAATCATTTCGGTTTCGCCATCTTTGATGAAGTCCATCATCTCGGTGCCGAACATTTCAGCCAAACTCTCCAGCGCATTCACTGCCGCAAAATGCTCGGTCTTACCGCCACACCTAAACGACTTGACGGATTATCCAAAGTGTTCAAATGGTTTCTTGGGGAAATTGTCTACCAAATCTCGCGGCGAGCCAAAGACGAAACCGTCCTGGTAGAATGTCTTCGTTACACCTCTGCCGACGACGCATACACTGAAGTGAAGACCGACTGGGCAGGCAAACCGATTCGTGCTTGTATGGTAAATAATATCGCCAAATTTGTGCCGCGTACGGTCGCAATGATTGAGTGGATTGCTCCTTGTTTGAGTGAAGAGGGACGGCGACTGCTGGTTCTATCCGATCGTCGCGAACATCTCAAAGAGTTTGAAAACGGCTTTCGGGCTCACGGTGTTGCCTCCATTGGCTATTATGTTGGTGGTATGAAACAGAAGGATCTGGACATATCCGCAACACGCACCGTGATTCTCGGAACCTTTGCCATGGCGAGCGAGGGCATGAATATCCCTACGCTCAACGCAATTCTGCTCGCCACGCCCAAAAGCAACATTGAACAGTCCATCGGTCGTATTCTGCGGCTCAAGCCCGAAGAGCGCATCGTTCAGCCTCGCATTTATGATGTACTTGATACTGCATTTGTAGAATGCTTTGGTCAATGGTCAAAGCGTCGCAAATTCTACAAAGAATGCGGATATTCAGTAAAATTTGCCGATGACGATAAAAGCAGTGAGGAATCTAAATCGGATACAGAAGTGGATCCTGATGCCTGCATCATCACCGATGATTAATAGATTGTTATAATAGAATGAGTTATAACAATGGACCAGAGCCGCTTCGGCTAACAATCGAGAATGATCCTAGCCTGTGGCGTACAAATTCTCATCGTCAAAGGCTTCAGGCAAAACGAAATGCTGCTCGTACGCGTAAAAATCGTCCTAGCATTACGAACAAAATACGCGGGTGGTTTAGCGGTAAGCCCGGCACCACGCAGACACGACGCGCTTCACGGCGTTCTCGTCGTTCTCGTCGTTCCGTACTGAATCAGCCACGAATTATGTACGAGTAAAATAGGGATGTTTAGTCTTTTTTCGTTTCCACAATCTGGTCCTACTTCAAAGCCCGAGGCTGTAAAGCAGGTCCTTCCTCCAACAGGAGCCGTACAGGGCTCCGCTTTTGTCCAGCCAGGTGTGAGCGCCGACGCGCCGGTTCCCAAGACTGCCGGTGTCGGTACTCCTACTGCCTCCGTTACACCCCTTCCTGATAATACCGCCGTCAGTTCCGCCGGCACCGGTGTTACCGGTACAGCCTCAGGTCCGTTTGCCTCGCTCGGAGCTCAGATTGTCAATAAAGGCGGATATGATATCCTGAAATTTTCATTAAAGCCCGGTGCCAATCTCATTACGAACCAGGAGACTATGGCGTATATGGACGGCGGTCTTACCACAAATGCGCAACTTGGTAGCGGCGGCTTCTGGGGCTCCTTCGCCCGTTCATTTAGCGGTGCCTCTGCCCTACAAAATGCGATTGCCAATCCTACCCAAAATGAACTAGATATCTATCTCTCACCGTTCCTACAAGGATCTATCGTCCAGATTGATGTAAAGGCGGGCGAAACCTGGCGTTTTGCCGACAAGGCGTTCATGGCGTGTACATCCAACTTAACGGTGAGCGGTGATGTCAACATATTTAATAATTTTAGATTGCTGTTTGCGGGACAGAATGCGGCATATACAACTGTGGCGGCAGCACAGACCGACGGTATTGTGTGGATCTCCGCCTACGGTGGCACGGATGTTCACCAGATTCCGCTCGGCACTGGCTCCACAGTACCTCTCTTTATTAACCACGGCTGCTTCCTCGGTATGCTCACACAGACACCGTCCGTGGATTTCTGGCAGGACTATGTTCGTGTAGGAACTGCCGGTGGATTCTTCAACTCTATTTTCAATCGCCTCGGTTTTATCATGAAAATTCAAGATAAGAGCCCGCCTATTCGCCCTGGACCGTTAACATGTATTGTTCTAACACAGTCGCTCAATCGCCATCATCTCGACGAGTATATAAGGAACATTGCGACTGCGGTTGCGCAGCAGTATGCCAGCTCTCAGTCGGCAGGAGCACCGGTTAGCGGCTTGATTCCCGATTTGTTTCGTGTGGCGACCAGCAGTGGTGGTGCACGGCGGCGCCGTGCTACGCGTAAAGCCCGTGTCACCGAGGCACCGCCGCGAATTATGTATGAGTAAAATAGAGGATGTCGTCCAATAGCAAAAAGAATACCACAGTGAAGAATCCTGCGTGGATGTTACGAAAGCCTATGCTGCCGCCTGGGGCTGGGGTCGGTTTCAACACCTCTATGAATAAAAAGCCGTTGCAACCTAAGAAATCTTCACCCAAGAAACCGGCGCCTAAGCGTCGCAAAACACGCCGCCGATCTCGTAATCCTCGTATTATGTACGAGTAAGCATGCATGTTTTAATCAACCTCCATATCGGTTACAACACCAATAAGGCAGTTCTTAGCTTCGGTTTCCCATATATCAAAATTATTGATATCACATACAAAGTTGCTAGGCGAAAACACATCCATTATAATGTTATAAATATCGCATGGGTGCATCTTCACAAGAATCCAATATTTATGAATATCATAATGACTTACAATATCTTCGGTCCAGTGATTTGAAATGCCATGAGCATAGTTGTCCTCAATAGAGTAAAAGGTATACTGGTCATCTTTGTTTACAATTCCGTAGCCTATAATCTCATGATGCTTCTCTGAACAGTTTTTAATACGCTGAATATCCTCCTCTTCAATATAGACTAGAGCATACTTGATATCTGAGCCATTAAGCACTTTTTCGGGCATTGTATACTGTACAATTGCCGATTTTCTTTAAACAGACTTCTTGGTTTCTTTGCCGCCCCCACGCCGCCGATCGCGTATGTACGAGTAAGCATGGTGAAAAAATGAAGACTGAATATTTTCCTGTGTTTCTAACACAATGAAACATTCTGTGGCGGGGACTACAGTGCCGGTGCCCAAGGGGCATATTGTAATTAAGATGGGGCAATCTGGGTTTCAGGAGTTTATGCTCGCGCCGTCACCCAATTGGATTTGTTGCCGCTACCCGTGGGTGTTTGGCGGATGTTTGATGTTGTTGGGTACCGGTATGATGATTCTCTTTATCTACGCGTTCGGCGGGTTTCTTCCGCGCTAATTTTGCGGTCCGCAATTGTAACCTAGCGTTGACAAATATAGTTGTGTATCTAGGGTGAGATAGTTATTGTTAAATGTATATAGTTCAATCGCCGTAGGCATATTCGATAGCGTTGTGATTAGATTTGTATCACAATACAACAGCGATAAGGATTGAGGTAGGGGCGGCAAGGTGGTCAACTTATTTTTATCGCAACTCAGGGATGTAAGAAGCGGAAACGATCCTGATAAATCGGTTAATTGATTTGCGGACACGCCTAAAATCGTGAGGCTTGACGGAAGCTCTGGAAGTGTGGTCAACTGATTATAGGCACAATAGAGTTCTGTTGTAGTATTCGGTATAGTCGGCAACGCCGTAATCTGGTTCGTCTGACAATATAACTGTTGTAAGCCGTTTGGCATGTCGGGTAGCGCTGTAAGTTGATTATCACCGCATAGCAATGTATTGAGCGTGTAGGGAAGTTCAGGAAGGCTTGTTAGCAGATTAAATGAGCAGTTGAGCCATGTAAGATATGGCGGCAACGGGGGGAGCTCAGTCAATCCTAGATTTGAAACATCCAAACGCGTTGTATCTTTCAAATTTGCAATGCGTTCTAGTGCAACGTCCATTCTAGTATTCAGTCATTTAAAAATTGATAGTTTTTTACGTTGTAGTATGATTGTTTACTCATAATGGCGATGGTTGTTGAGAATCCTGTTGTTTTAGTAGCGCCTGATACGGTCCAGGATTACGTTATTCGGGCTGCTCCTGCTCCTGCTGCTGCTGCGCCTAAGGTATGGTGTTCGCAGAGAGTTGCCGGTGCGTTTATTGGATTTATTGGAGTTATTATTGGGGTGACTACGGGCGTTCTATTTGGCGTGTATTACAAAACTTGCTAACGGCGACTGGTTTTACGGGTTTTGCGTCCTTTGCGACGGGTGCCGCCACGAGACAACTTTGCCGCAAGTTTTGCCTGCGCAATTACGAGATTAAAATCTTTAGAATGCTTGCTTTTTAGTGTTGTGATAAGACTACGCACCGTTCTAGTAGCGGCGTTATTGCCTCCACGATTCTTCACTATACGCCCTACTTCCAAAATAGCGTCCTTCTTTTTCATGAGTTCTGAATTACGAGCAATCTCATCATTCACAACTGTATTTAAGTTACTCATTCTACTTATAATGGGTATTTAATGCTTGCGACTGCGATTGCTGCGATTACTGCGCTTATTTTTCTTCGCATTCTTACGGCTCTTGCGGTGCTTGCGCGTATTCTTGCCGTTATTACGGCGGCGACCGCCACCAAACAGCGACTTGGGCGGATCCGGTGATGAACCGTTCGCCGGTCCAACACGCGCCGCAACCGGCCACACCTCGTTGTACGCAGATACACCATCCGGTAAGAACACACCCTTATCCGTTGAGGGAGAGAAGGTAAATCCCGCCGACGATGCATTGTATACTGGCAGAGATGAGCCAGGACCACGGTAGCACTCCTCAGGGTAAGCGTTCGGTGTACCGTACGATCCTCCGCGGCGAGCACGGCGCATTGAACGACGACGACGACCGCCCGACTGGAAGCCCGCACCCAGTGTAGACTCCTCAGCACCCATCACGCCCGCTGCCGTTCCAGATGAGAGCGAGTAGAGATCCGCCGGAGCACGGGGATCGGGATTGTTGGGGAAAGGCGGGTTGAGTGCATGATGTGTGCCCATACGACCGTCACATGGTACCGGTACATGTAACGCATCTACATTCGGTCCATCGCCGCCAATGCTCTGGCTCGGGTCCACGGCAAAACCGTAGGTGCCACCACCCTTGTATCGGCGGGTGCGGCGACGACCACCCGTAACCGCCACCGGCATGCCCGTAAATGACGGAGCGCCGCAACCGCAGCCGCCACCCGTCATGCGCGGCATACCGCAGCCGCAGCCGCCACCTGTCATGCGTGGCATACCGCAGCCACCTCCTCGCTTTGCTTGACGGCGACTGCGGCGAGTGCTGCGGCGACCTCCCGCCATTGGCGCCTGCGCAGTCGCCAGGCTCTGGTTCGTCACCTCATTGTACAACTCGCCGGGACGGCTCGTCCAGTAGCAGTCATTGTACGGCTTAGTGACCGCATACTGACCCAGACCGGTTTGATTCTCCCAATCTCCGCCAGGCGCCTTATCCAAAGGAAACAGAGTGCCCTCGGCGGCGTAGCCACCTCCGCGGCGATTCGCACTTCCGTGAAGTCCGTGCTTCTTATTCATTCCGCGGCGTAACGCACGATTCATCCTCTATCTTACTCTGAGGAATTTTTTGGGTCCAAAACTGTCTTAATTTCCCACTTATCAAATTGCTTATTATGTTCTGCCACAACCTGAATCTCCTCCAGATTTGACAAACGCAGTGCTCGGCTGATCGCCAGGGTCTTCACAAGTGCCAGACCTAGCCGTTCATCGCCGCGCCACACGGAATAGACATCGGGTCCCATTTCCTTCTTGACTGTAAATGTATCGCCACCGGTTGGCGCAACGGCAGCAGCAACCGGCGCCGGTTCCGCTTTCGGTGGAATCCAAATAATCCGCTTGGAATTGGGAGTATTAAGCACAAACTCCACAACATGATTCATATCGGGTTCCTGTGCTTGAACTTGATTCACTGACACATACTGTGCTAGAACGATTTCGGCACCCTGTAATTCTAACATTGGTTTGAAATGGTTTGCGGCGAAATCGGCAACAATGCGCTCCCACCGCTCCTTGAACTGCTTTGTATTCCAGACCGGCTCGCCGCGCCATACCAGCACATCTTCCAGGACGAGTTGCTTCGCTTTGTTGAAATATGCCGAAAAGATGGCACCATCGGTTAGGACGGCGCTGGAAAGGCGAAGACGTAGGCGCTGGGGACCTGTTTTTGCCGCAATGGGTGGCAGATACACCGCGTATCCTAAGTTGGGTACAACCGCAAGGAATCCTGAGAGGATACCGCGTGGTCGAAGGCTGGCAACAACTTTCTCTTTACGAATGGCGGCTTTATCGGCGCCATTCTCTGAGTACATGCGACTAATACCGAGGGCTTTGCCTCGCGCGCCCCAACCATGCTTACCGATGTACTCTTCGGCGATGTTTACCCAGTCCATTTGCGGCGACTTGTATATTTATATTACGCGTTTGGGGTTTAGACCGGTGATTTTCGGTTTGGCAGTGCCAAACCGAAAAATCTACCGGTCCTGCTGCGCTTAGACCGGCGACCCACAACTAAGGCGTTACTATATTACCATTATAGCCAGCAGCACGGAGTGCAGTTGTCCAACTTGATAGATTTGCGGGAACATGAACTATTGTTACATTTGTAGTTTTGAATGCATTTGTGCCAAATGTTGGCGGCGTTGTGCTTTGAAATATGACTGTAACACATGATAAATTATTAAATGCATCGTTGCCAACCGAAGTTACAGACGCAGGAATTGCTAATATATGTGAATCTATGCGTGCAGTGTTAAATGCAGATATACCTATAGTTGTTAATCCTGAAGGCAATGTAAGACTATTAAAGTAATTATTATAAAATGCATAAGTCGGTAATACAGTAATAGCAGTTGATGCAAGTGATGCACTATAACTACTACCAGCAGATTGGAACGCACCTATTCCAAATGTTGATAGAGTACTTGGGAAATTAATATTTATTAAACTATAACAGTTTTGAAATGTAGTAACACCGATTGTTGTAATTCCTGACGGCAAAGATACTGTACGAAGATTTTCACAATCATTAAACATATTATCAGATAATGCAGTATATGCACCTGCTAAAAATATAATATTTGTTAAAGTCATATTACTTCGGAATAAACCTGAAGCAAACCCTGTTACTGTTTGTCCGCTAACCACCGAGGGAACTACAACTCCTGCAGACAAGGTGCTTGTATATCCTGTTATAATTCCAGATGAAATCGTAAATGAAGGCACATTATATATATTTCCTGTCCAACCAGCATTAGTTAAAGGGGTTGTCCAAGTTGCAGTATTTGCATTTGCTGGAATAAATATTCCTAATGGAAAGGGCGATGAATTGACTGCAAACGCATTTGCGCCAATAGTAGCAGGCGGTGATGTAATTCCAAAAATAAAGTTAGATATTCCACTAGTTTTGAATGCAGATGCTCCAATCGTTGTTAATCCAGTTGACTTACTTAAATCTAACGCTAGTACTTGCTCCTGCGCCGCTACTATACAGCAGTAGTATAGAGCAAATTGTCCAATATAAGTCAATAATGATGATGAAAAATCTAGTTTTGTTGCTCCAGCATAACTGAAAGCGTAATCTCCAATATATGTTAGCACAGATGATGAAAAATCTAATGTTAAATCCGATCGTCCATATGCTGTATTATTGAAAGCGTAATTATCAATATAGGTGACTGAATCTAAACCTGTTACAGATTTCAAAACTGGCGATGCATCAAATGCATATTGACCAATTCTAGTAATTCCTGATAATGAGACCGTTTGTAAGTAGGTACAATTATTAAACATTCTTGTAGATAATGAAGTATACGATCCCGCAGGAATTGTAACATTAACTATGTTTGTATTTGCCCTAAAGAGAGATGCTGCAAATCCTGTAATTGTCACCCCATTTACAACTGTTGGAACCGTTAGCGTTGCAGGCAAAGTGCCTAGATATCCTGTTAAGATTCCCCCACTTTGTGTAAATTTATAATTTAGAATGCTAGCGCTCCATCCTGCGTTTCTTAGTGCAGTTGTCCATGCTCCTGCGACAGTTCCAGATAGAACATATGCTGTTTGTTGGTTCGGCATATTTGCAAATACCGATCGTCCAAAGTTTGGAGGATTTATACTATTAAAAGTTATAGTTTCTATACCACTATACCGGAAAGCGTAACTACCAATAAGTGTTACACTACTTGGAATAGTTATAGATGTAAGGGAGGTACATCCAGAAAATACATAACTGAAAATAGATATAAGATTAGCAGAAAGAGTTACACTTGTTAAACTTGTACAATTTCCAAATACATTATCATATAATATTGTAATACCTGCTGGAATAGTAATAGATGTTAATCCTGAGGTATAAAATGCTTGTTGTCCAATTTTAATTAATGTTGATACTGAACCAGTTAAATTTAATGTTGTTAGATATGTACATCCTTGAAAAGCGCTATCACCAATAAATATTAATCCCGCCGCCGAAAAATCCAATGTTAGACTCTTTGTACCTGTTGCACTATTATTACAGTCTAAGAAAGCACTATTACCAATAGTTGTTACATTTGATAATCCTGATAATGAAGTCAACGCAGTACATCCTTGGAAAGCGCTATTACCAATAGTTGTTACATTTGATAATGCTGATACTGAGACTAATGCAATACAATCCTGGAAAACGCCGTCACTAATATTTGTAAGATTAGCAGGAAGAGTTACGCTTGTTAAACTTAAACATTGCTGGAATAGATTATTGTTTAATTGTGTAATACCTGCTGGAAGAGTAATAGATGTTAATCCTGAACCGGAAAATGCGTATTGTCCAATATTATCACCAGTTAATGATACTGACGAACCGGTCAAATCTATTGTTGTTAGGTATGCACATACATAGAAAGTATAACTGCCAATACCGACCAAGGCAGCAGTTCTCATATTCAGCGTTAGACTCTTTGTATCTGTTGTGCTATTATCACATCCATAGAACGCATTTGTACCAATATATGTTAGTGATGATAAATTTCCAGATGAATTTGCTACTGAAGTCAAACTTGTACATCCGTAAAAACATCCTAATTGTAAACTATCATCAATTGTTGTTAAACCAGCCGGCACAGTCACGGTTTCCAAACTTGTACATCCATAAAATAATCCATCGCTTAGAACCGTAATAGAGGTTGAAGATAAATCTATTGAGAGCAAACTTGTACATTCACGGAGTGTTTCTGTTCCTATGGTAGTCAGCGATGAAGGTATAGTTAAACTTGCTAGAGAAGTACATCCTTTGAATGCAGATGCGCCAATTGATGTTACATTTGATGCTCCTGATACTGAGATCAATGCTGTACATCCTTGGAATATACTTGGATCAAGAGTTATGATGGCAGATGAGCTTATTGTTACAGTTGCAAGAGAGGTACAGCCTTGGAACATACTTGCTGGTAGATATGTAAACGATCCAGTAGGAACTGTAACATATTGGATATCCGTATTATTGAGGAAAAGACTCGGTGAAAAAGAGGTTACAGTAATTGTGTCAACCGTAGTTGGAAGTGTAATTGAGCTTGGGAATGTGCCTACTGTCGCATATACATTTCCTGATGAGTCAATACGGTAACCGTATCCAGTTGTAACATTTGTGACTGCGCCACTCCAACCCGTTGCCGTGACCGCCGCAGTCCATGTATCATTGTCTGCTGCAATTGTAATATAGATTGTATTTTGATCGGCTATACCCGTAAATACAGTATTGCCAAATATTGGCGGTATATCATTATTAAAATTAAAATTCACAATTCCGCTTGATGCAAATGCCGAATCACCAATTTGGTTTACACCAGCAGGAATATCTAGGTAAATCAATGCAGTACATCCTTGGAATACTTGCAAGCCAATCGTTTGTAAACTATCAGGAAGTGTTGTAGATGCCAACGATGTACAATTAATAAAGAATTGATCCGGTAATGCTATGATTTGGGGCGGAAGGATCGCTACTGTAAGTCCTGAGCTATCAAACACACCTGTACCAAGTGATAACAAACCGGTCAATCCTACTATATTCAAAGTGGTTAACATGGTACATCCAGAAAATGCGTATGGCAATAATGTTGTTAAACCGATCGCTTGTGATAAATCCAAATTTAGTGATGTACAGTCTTGGAATGCCGACTGTCCAATATACGTTAATGCGGTTAATGGTGTCAATGATGCTAGTAATGTACAGCCTTGGAATGCTGACTGTCCAATATATAAAACACTATCTGGTAATGTAATTGAGGGTAACGCGGTACAACCTGTAAATGTAAAATTTCCTATACTAACTAATCCTGCTGGAAGAGTTACATCAGTTAAACTACTACATGCTTTGAATAAATTATCAGCTAACGCTGTAATTTGCGATGGAATTGTAATTGTTACAAGTGAAACACAACTCTCAAAAGCAGATGTCCCAAGTGATGTTAAACTAGCGGGCAAAGATATAGTTTCCAATGCAACACATCCCGAAAATGCGCCGATTCCTATATATGTAACACTATCTGGTAATATAATTGATGTCAATCCATTACATTGTTGAAATGCCAGATTACCAATATAGGTTAGACTTATGTATAAAGATAAATCTAATGATATTAAAGAGTTACAACCTCCAAATGTAGTAACACCTATAGTAACTAATCCTGCTGGTAAGTTTATAGAAGTTAAACTAGTACATGCTTTGAATAAATTATCAGCTAACGCTGTAATTTGCGATGGAATTGTAATGCTTTGAAGTGATGTACAACTAGCGAAAACTGTTTCTCCAAATGTTGTTAAACTGGTGGGCAAAGATATAGTTGTTAATGCGCTACATCCGCGAAATGCCAACGCGGCAATCTCTGTAACTCCTTCATTTATTGTCACAGTTGTTATATTTACACAACTATCAAATATACCACTAGATAATGTTGTAAATCCTTCAGCAGATGGCGTAGGCACAATAACCGAAGTAATTGCCGATTGACTATAAAATAAATTGTCTATGAATCCTGTAACTGTTATTGAACTTACTTGTGTTGGCAAAGTAATTGTTGATGGTATAGGACCCAAAAATCCATTAACTATTCCTGTTGTTGCATTAATAAGATACTCAAATACCAAAGGCTGATTTACAACGGTTCCTTGCCAGCCTGCTGCCGTTACCGCAGCAGTCCATGCGGCATTATTTCCCCCTACTGGAATATAAATTATATCAGGATTTACAATACCAGAAAATGTGTCTGCCGCCAATGATAAAGTTGGCGTATTTGTATTAAAAAATAACGTGCCTGTTCCTGACCCGTAAAATGCAATAGATTCTATAGTTGTTACTGACGCAGGAATTGTTAATGTTAATAGATTAGGACAAAAGCTAAATGCGTTGTTTTGAATCGTTGTTAAACCCGAAGTGAGACCAACACTAGTTAGATTTTGGCATCCTAAAAATACTCCCTCCGATAAAACTGTAACTAAGGAAGGAAGTGCAATAGAAGTTAGTCCTGAACTAGAGAATGCATAATTTCCAATAGTTGTTAAACCCGTTGCTTGTGATAAATTCAAATTTAGAGATATACAGCCTTGGAATGCCGACGGTCCAATAGATATTATATTTTGTGTAGGCGATATAGATGTTAATCCTGTACAGGAGAAAAAAGAACTATTTCCAATTGTGTAAGGATCCGCAGTATTAAGTGCGACAGATTCTAAACTTAGACAATAACTAAATACAAAAGGAGTTAATTCTGTTATTAGTGATGGCAGAGTGATTGATACTAGCCCTGAACCGGAAAATGCGTATGTTCCTATGGATTCAAGAGTATTTGGTAATGTAATTGAGGTTAAAGAGATACACGCTAGAAATGTATTGCTACCTATAGTGACTAATCCTGGTGGAATACTTACAGAAGTTAAACTAGAACATTCTGCGAATAGATAATCAGACAATACTGTAATAGTTGGTGGAACAGAAAACGTTATTAATCCAGTATTTGCAAATGTAGAAGGTCCTATTGATGATACACTATCAGGTAAAGTAACATTAGTTAGATTTGTACATCCTTGGAATACATTGTTTCCAACAGTTGTGATACCAGGGTCAACATAGACCGATACCAAATTTGGACAGTTTTGAAACAAACTATTCGGTATTGCAGTATACGATCCAGTAGGAAATATAACAGTCTCAATACTTCCATTATTTGAAAAAGCGCCTTCAGAAATTGATGTAACTGCCTGCCCGTTAATTTCGGTTGGAATCACTAGATTTGCCGGTAAGGTACCAACATATCCCAATAAAGTTCCTGTAGCAGGATCAAATATAAATGCGTACTGGGGTCCAGGTGGCATGGGATTAGGAACACTTGCAATGTAGGTAGCCTGTTCTGCCGAGGTTGTTTCCACAGCACCTTGAAGAATTTCATAAATAATTTGATTGTCCGTTGCGCCACTAGAATTACCACCTTCAAATATAAAACGATTAATAAGTCCATAGTTAAAGGCGGTTTTTAATATAGTATAGTTAGCAAACAGCGTACGTTGTTTGAGAAGACTTGTCGTATATGACGCGTCCTTAATATTAGACATCCCTTCCTATCATAAAACCTTATTTATATAGACAAAACTATACGATTATTTTAGTATTCATAGACTACTAAAATAAATTGTATATTGACGACTTATATCATGGAATAAGCGCTATTCATCTCTGCGTCATCAAAAGCACCGACTCCCTGCATAAAATCACCGCCGTTCTGTATCATTTCCGGTGAATACCCAACGGCATTGTGAGGACCCGGTGATGACCGCTCGCTGCCCAGACCCGATGCCACTATCTTGCCTACACCTGGCTTGCCACGGTGCTCAATCATCTGCTCAGGATGACGTAGATTGGATCCAAACTCCGCATCCATAAACGCTGTGCGGTTCAAAGGGTCCGTCGCCTCCGGTGGGTCGTAATGCGTTGCCGGCGGCGACCGCTGAAGCGGCTCCGGTAGGCGCATGTCCTCCTCCGTCATTCCAACCGGTGTCGGCATCGGTCGTGCCACCGGGGGACGCTGTCGCGTCGTCATCACCGGAGCCGCGGTTTCCTCCGCTGCGTACATTTGAACTTGTGGCGGCGGCGCCGTCATCGCCGGCTGTAAATCTTGTGGGTACTGCTGCCGTGTAATATCCATATCCATGGTCGGCTGAACATAAGGGCGGCTTGGCAGTGGCAAATTTGCAATCATTGTCTCGCGCATTTTTGCGGAATAAGGGTCGGTCACAATGGGCGGAGAGGAAGCAGCTTTCGCAATATAATATCCAAAAAATGCGAAAATTCCTACAATTACAACAAGCACGACCCACGCAACTGGTATCCGGGTTGCCATAGTTCTACTACTCTCATTCCTGAATTTTGATTCCGTAAATCCACGCAAAATAAAGTGGGTGCCCTAATAAAAACATGTCTACGGATTTCGCCGCTTTTGCCGATTTGTCGGGAGTTGTTCAATCACTCGTAAAGGATCTTGAGGGTAAGGTTCTTTCTCAAACGGATCTCATCAAGCATCTACCTAAGTTTGTCCTTGTTGCCTGGACGAGCAATCTATCCGTTGAGAAGGCGGAGGCGCAGATTCTCGCCGCCGTGAAGTATCTTATTGTGAAGTTTGTCCCTGCTGCGCAACAGGTTGCCGTGAATGGTTTCGTTGATACTGCGTTCCCTGCGATCGTGACTGCGTTGAACGGTTTGATTGAGCAGGTGAAGGCGGAGGTCTTGAAAAAGGCGACGGGTGCGCTGGGCGATGTTGGGAAGAAGGTGGAGGCGGTCTGTGCGACATCGTGCCTCCCATCGCTCTTTGGTTTCCTGAATAAGGTTGCGAAGGAGGTCCCCGCCGCTGCGCCTGCGGTTGCCGCTGTTGAAACTGCGGTCGCCGCGGAGGTCCCTGCGACTGTTGAGGCGGTAACGGCTGCTGCGTCGTCGGATATTTCTGCGGCTCTTGCGCCTGCTCTTTCATCGGTGAAGGAGGATACTCCTGATGAAGAAAAGACGGAGTAAGGATATTAAGTTGTTTGAGGGTTTCCTGAATATCTAACAGTGTTCCCCGGATGTATAATACATTGCCGGCTTTGATATGCCGATCGAAGATAACCTCTTCGCTCCACATATCATCTATGGCGAGCGGCGGGGCTTGGACTTGTTGCGGGGTAATTCGTTCGAGTAAAAATCGCTCGGCTTCGTGCTCATGATCGGCGACCGGCGCGCGTTGTTCTGCCTGCCACGCCGTATCCCAATTGGGCGATTGCTGAATGAATCCCCAGTTGTTGCCCCAACGGATCACATGATGTGTGTAGCGGCGCGCTTTCGCGTGGGTTTTATGAAATGCCTTGACCGCTGGACCACTATATGTCAGTACATACGACATTGACGGGGTTGTTATATTAATAATGCGTCGCGGGATTTAGACCGGCGTCCATGAAACCGAGCGGTAAAATTTGAAACCATTTAAGCCGCACCAGAACAAGACAAAACAATAGATGTGGTGTCTTGTTCTACAACCTAAGGGTACAACCCGCAACGCTACACTTCCAAATGGGCGAACGGAGCCCCTTGATACGGCGGCAGCATGTGCAATTCTGCGCCGTGCGACGGCGCCAGAGCTCATAGGCACCTTCAAGTGGGGATTGATGACTGTATATCTGTTCGGCTACAAGACCGGTAAGGCGGGCACCGAAAATAAGCACGAGTTGCCGCCGCCGCACGATACTGCCCTACTCTTCGGTGAAGCGTTGCTCTGCGCAACCCAGGCAGGCGCTCTTGTCTCGTTTGATGCCGCTGCGTTCAAAAACTTCTACAACGAACTCAACGGTGGATTTGACGATCTAGACGAAGATGAAGACGAGGATGACGACGATGAGGATGAAGAAGAGGAGGAAGAGGAAGAGGCGGATGATGCCGCCGATGATGAAGAGGGTGCCCCCGCGGACGATCTACCAGAAGACGATGAAGAGGAGGCGCGCCCTGTTCGTATCGTCAAAGTGGTAAAAGCGAAAAAGGGTTCTAAGAAAATCCCCGCCTGGTTTTCGCTAGACGAGTTGACGCCTGAAGAATATGATATGTAATTATACATCAATTAAGGGACCATTATACGGTAGTTTTTCAACAACTGCGCCGTAATATTTATCAATGCGATCATTAATATCATCAAATGTTTTATACACAGTCTTCAACATTGAGTCCGAGCAGTAAATAAAGATGTAAGTGGCAGCAGTAAGAACGGCAAATGTTGTCCAAAAGCCTAGAAAGAATGCATGAAAATTAAACATAGTTTTCGGTGGAATTGGTCTTATCGGTATTATCAAATTCATTTTTTTCATCATACATATCATCGTCAATAATAGGACGAAATTTATTCCTGAAACGGCGCACTTTACAGAGCGCCTTTTGAGAGTTCATCCTAAATCCCTCGTGGCAATGCTTATTGCCACACCAACAGAAGTTGGTTTCAATAATTACCTTCTGCGTCCGTTCGCACACCTTACGGCGCTTATCCTTAGCCGTTATAATAATACGCTTATTGCCCATGTTTGTCTACTTTTTACGGGGCACCGGTAGTTTCAATTTTTCAACAAAGGAAAAAAATGACGCTTAAACGGTGCGCACGGAGATAAATAAAGTCATGGCAACCGCGCGTGAAAAAGTTCGTTCTATTATTGCTGCGCGCTGTACAGCGCTGTCCGCCGCCGAGCAGATAGACTTAGAGAAGGGAATTTACAATTTCACCCTGGAGGACGCAAAGCGCCGTGCGATCCGTCGTGTATGGGAGAATCCTGAGTTTCAAACATTGTACGAGATTTGTGCGCGGCGGACCGTAAGCAACATTGACTCCGCCTCATATGTCGGCAATACGCGCTTGCTGAACCGTTTGCGCGAGGGGGAGTTCAAGCCCCACGATATTGCGTTCATGGGATTTACGGAGCTCTACCCCGAGAAGTGGGGCAACTATGTGGAGATGTCCATCAAGCGCGAGGCAAAGATGCTGGAGGTGGATAAGAGCATGGCGACCGATATGTTCCGTTGCTCGCGCTGCGGCAAGCGCCAGTGTACGTACTACGAAATGCAGACGCGCTCTGCCGATGAGCCGATGACCCAATTCATCCGCTGCCTCAACTGCGGTAAGCAGTGGCGTCAATAAACTACTTCGGAATTAGGATGTTTTTAACTATACTCACCTACAATACGCATGGACTTCCGTGGTCACGGGATACATCCGTAGATATTTGCGAATGGCTCAAACAGCAGAAGGCGCATGTGATATGTCTACAAGAAGTGTTTGTAGAGGCAAACCGCACATATTATAGCGAACAACTGGAGCGTAGTGGATATCATGTGTGTGTGCCCAAGGACCGCGATGTGGCGCTTGTAACAAGTGGGCTGCTTACCGCTGTACTTGGCTCTAAATTTGAGTTGATCAGTGACTGTTTTTATCCCTATCTTCACTATCACAATGTGGAAATCTTCGCAAACAAGGGATTCCATGCGGTGACCGTGCGGGAACGCCTTACACGGCGTCGGTTGGTCATTGCCAATACGCACATGCAAAGCGATACGGAGATGAAATGGATTTTTGGGCGAAAAGTCACCGCCGAGGTGCGTAAGGCGCAGCACCAACAGATTTTGGATTCCTTAAAAACGCCGGATGCCGTACTAGTTGTTGGTGATATGAACGCCGAGCGTTCGCCACACTCTCTTGTTCGCTATATGACTCTTATAGACGATAGTCGGCTACAAAAATCAACATTTTATGAAACGGGCGAGGACCTTGATCATGTGGGCTGGCTTCCTCTTCAGTGGGCGCGCCCCAATTGCCCTTTTTGCGATTTTGTACGCCGCGGACCGCGGCTCACAAATTGCCAGGTCTTCCAAAAACCCTGGAGCGATCACGCACCCGTTATTTTCTCCATTTTTATGCCTCTAATGATGGCGGGGCGTAATTAGACCGATGAACATTCAAAACGGGCGCCTTTGGCGCCCAGTTTTGAATGATTCTATCGGTCGCGCCTGCGAATCAATTTGAAACGGGCACATTGTGCCCGTTTCAAATGTTCGCAGGGCTGACCCATGCAATGCGCTGACGACGGGTTGCTCGTCTGTGGCTTTGACGACGGGTTGCTCGTCTGTGGCTTTGACGACGGGTTGCCATTCTATATCATGGATAGAAAATCTGCCGACGATGTAGGAATAGGACACAATGAAACGCTATTTAAATAAAACTACAATACTCTTCGGTGCAACATTTGCCATATGTGCTCTTGTTATTATTGGAATCTATATATGGTCACTTCATGCCGATGAATGTGTCGTATCCGAAACGATTCAAACGCCCAACGGCATCGTACAAATCGTGAATGACGAATGTAAGGAAGCCCTACCACATACAACCGACAAAAACACGATTCGTATGACAAAAAAAGTATGGGCGGGCTCACGCCGTAACGATGTCCTATTCCACGAGCGGGTCCACTTGGAACAGAAGCGTGCCACCCAGGATTGGAAGGAATTCTACCGCCGCTACTGGGAGTACGATATCTCCGCAAAACCGCCCAGCGATTTGCCGCACAAATTTATAGAACACCTACGACCCAATCCAGATACCAAGGCGGAGCCGTGGGCACTTTGGCGCCGGCGTTACTTATTCTTCCCGAACTACGCAAACGCCGCCGCACCATCTCTTAAAAACATCCGCGTTCAGGTCTGGGATACGCAAGAAAAACATCTAGTCCCCGTACCCGAGGAATGGAAGACACTTTTCTGCCACGAAGAATCCTGTCCCTACCAATTTGAGCACCCGCATGAAATTTCAGCTGAACTTCTAACACATGATAATCATTCTCCGGCGGCGGCGCGACTACAAAATTGGTGGAACGCAAATAAATATGTCTCGCGAACTCCCTGAGAAGCGGGCGCGGAGGAAATAAGCAAAAAAATATGGATAGTTTAGGAATGGATGGCATAGAAGTCATCGCCCCTGTGGCAGTGAGTCCTCTAGATTCTATGCGCGGACGCGGAAAAAGTAAGGGAATTTCGCACGAAAGATACACAAGCTCCGAAAAACAGCGTTCTAAAAATACTAAACCGATTGTTATTCTAGTTCTACCCGAAAAGCAATCTGGCTCTATAGTAGGGCATAAAAATGGGCGACAGTCCTCCTAATGCTGCAATTACAGCATCCAGAGGTCTTGATTTTTATACATATGTCAATCACTCATGGCAGGATAATGCGAAAATCCTACCATACGATTCCAGTTTCTCCGTCAGCGACGAGATTGAAACACGGGTTGAAAATGCACTCTTTTCTATTATTGAAAAATTACATAACAAAAATCCAGATTCACCGTTTAGCCAACTTGCGCATAGTATTATAAATGCAAATATACAAGTGAACAGTGTATACGATATTCAGCGGCTTTCCAATCTTTTTGAGTGTATGACCCATCCCGAAAGTATAGGACATATGATTGGTAAACTGAATCGTATTCAGTCAAATGCGCCTATAAGTTTTGTGATTGCCAACGACCGTTATATTCCCAATAAGCGTTGTGTATATATTTATGAGCCAAAACTCGGTCTACCCGAAAAAGATCTATACAAAAAAGGTGTAAATGATAAAATTTTGGCTTCCTACACCAATGTTCTTCGCACAATAGGGAAAATGATGCGTATTGAAGAATTAGAATCCGCGGTCACCTTGGAGGCGAGTCTACTTCCCGTCCTATCCGCCGAAGATGACCGTGAAGATGTTTCGTTCAGTTACGAACCATATACACTCGCCGATCTCAAGCGCAACTATCCGCAAGTGCCTTGGATCGCTATGATGACAGCGTGGGGACTTTCGCCGGTTGCTGCCGGCAAAGCCACCTACATCATCACAAATAAAGCGTATGTTCGCGCATTTGACCGTATGTTTAAGACATTTACTATAGAAACATGGCGCGTCTGGATGCGTGCCCAGACATTCGTACATTATATGAAATATCTACCTCCACCGTTCGATGATATGCATTTTAACCTTTTCGGTCGGCAACTCCAAGGCACAACCCAAAAAATGCCACAAAAATTTCTTATGCTTTCCGTACTCAAAGAGTATATACAACACGATCTTGGGCATGCGTATATTGAAAACGCGGTATCTCCAAAACTCAAAGAGACTGCCGGTGAAATGATTCGTGCTCTACGAATTGCGACTCTCAAGCGTATACGCGGTCTCGGTTGGATGACCGATGCCACCAAAGAGAAAGCAATTGAAAAATGTAAGGCAATGCTTTTCCAGATTGCGTATCCCGATAAATGGGAAAGCGAACTCAAACATGTGAAGATCGACGGTTCGCGTATGCTCCTGAATGTTTGGAATCTTGCCGAGTACGATACCAAAACGATGTTGTCCCATGTCGGTCGCGGCAAAATTAACGAAAAGAACAATTGGGAAGACGGGGTGTTTGAAGTAAATGCGTATTATTACAGTGATAAGAACATGATGGTAGTGCCCGCCGGTATTCTACAATCTCCCTTCTTTGATGTAAACCGCAGCAAGGCGTGGAATCTTGGCGGCATCGGTGCGGCGGTAGGGCATGAAATCACCCACGGGTTTGATGATGAAGGACGCTTATATGATAAGACAGGCGTCATGAAGAATTGGTGGTCACCTGCAGATATTAAAAAATATAAAGAAGTCACACGAGCCCTAGTAGACATTTTTAGCAAAGAAACTTATATGGGCGGAAAAGTGAACGGCGAGCATACGCTCTCTGAAAATATCGCCGATCTCGGCGGTGTCTCTATTGCCTTGGAAGCCCTAGAAATGGTGTTTGCTGAGGACGGTTACAGTGCTCAGAAAAAGAAAGAGGCGTACAAAGATTTTTTTACAAGTTATGCGGTTTCATGGCGCAATAAGGACCGACCGAAAAAGGCGAAACAATCGCTCGTCCTGGATAAACACGCTCCTGCGACTCTGCGTGTCAATCTTATCGTAAGACAATTTGCCGAATTCTATGCGGCATTTGATATTAACGAGGGAGATCCCGGTTACATTCCCGCTGACCGGCGTATTCAATTATGGTAAATTTATAGAATCAGTAAATCACGAAGACGCCAGACTTCGTAACTACCATCGGGCATTGGGCGCTTGATAATAAACGGTAACCGTTTTTCCTCAAGTTCCATCTTGGCAATTACATACGAATCATTGACTCCAGTAGGAACAAGAATATACGGCTTTGCTCCGTGATTAATCTGGCTGGCACGGAAACTGATACACTTCGTCCTTTCGTAGTTTGTGAGAAACGGATAGGTTGTATGATTTGAATCTAGAAGAGATATGTCGCGTAGTGATGTCGCAAGTTCCACCGATGATTCGCCGGGAGCCGTGGGCTCTTTTATCATCAAACGCTCCTGAATCTGTTCTTCATACGGAATCCAAATCTCGGGATGCTGTTTGAAGAGTTTAACAACATCCGCTGCCTCCGCGCGCTGCTGCTCTGTCTGCTCTTCTTCCTCTACTTCAACTGCTTCTCCTTCATCGTACTCTTCCTCGATAATCTCCTCTTCTACATCATTGGCGTACTCGTCCATCTGGGATATGTCCTCTAACACTCCTGAGAATTAAGGTATCAAATTTGTCGCGAATTTAAATAGCCATTGGTAGGAGACATTCAATGGACGGTCTTGACGAGCTTTTAAAATTCCCGAGTGGCGCGATGTATGGTGGTGGCTATCAAGACGACTTTTATGTTTTTATGCAGGATCTTGATGAACCGCCGGTCCAAGTACACACAGAACCCGTTATTCTTACTGCCAAGAAGCCGCGAAAAGATAGAATTCCTGCCATTAGTGAATTTTATGGACAGGCGGCACTTGCCAACACAGATATTATTGCAATCAACGGTCCAGGTGCGCTAAAAATATTATCCAATCCCAGCGCTGTCAGCAAAGAAATCAATCCGTTTATTTTCCTACTTACATCGCCTCAACGCTACGACGATATAAATGAAATAATTACAAAACAGATAGCGTTTATTTGCTTATTCCATCACCTATTCTTTTTTGCCAAGCGTGCTAAGTTTCCTTCGTTTCCAACATTTATAGATGGATTTCCCGATAAATTTGCGGCTCTTCAATCACGCCTCGGTCAGGAAAAAGATACAAAGAAAGAAGTATTCAGTGTACGAATTGCCGATCTTACAAACTTTTGGGATAATCTAAAAAATGAAATTGGTTCGAACTCAAAAGAGACCATTTTCAATATGCTAGAATTATTAAGCAAAACTCCCAAAGAAATCTATGACTATTTATTGAGCAAGGATGATACAGCGACAATTGTTGCCAGCCAGGGAGCGGATGGATCAACCCAAGCGGGGTTTGATGCGCTCTCTTCCGTTCAAGGTACCATTCAGCCACCTGTTCCGCCGGTGCCGCCCCATCCACCGGCTCAGTCTGCTCAGCCTCCCAAAAATCTAACATTATCCGCTGTATCTCCAACAAAGAACGATTTAGAACGTGCCAAACAATTGCGCCAAAAGCGTTCGCCTAATACAGGTGATGCTCCCGATGATACCGATGAGGATGAAACTTCAAAAAAGTTATCAAGAAACGCTAAGAAAGAAAGAAACGCGAAATTAGCGGCTGAAGCAAAACTAAGATTGGCAGAAAAAGAAGAAGAGGCAAAGAAACTTGCTACTAGCCAAGGACGCAAAGAACGCATGATTCGTGATAGAGAAGAAGAAGCAAAGCTGCTTGCTGAAATTAAAAGCAAAAGAGAACCTACTGCTGCGAATATTGCCGCGGTGAGAGAAAAAGCCAAACGCCCTGCTTCTGCAGGTGTAGCTGCTGCAACCGCGCAATTTAAATCCCAAAAACAACTTGCTGCAGAAGCAGCCGGTGCTACAGGACACGAAAATGAACAACTGGATAAGGAGCAAGATGCAGCCGCCGCCGCAGCCGCCGCCGCAGCCGCCGCTGAGAAACCCTTAAACACAATTCAAGAAGTGAATAAAGAGATAAATTCAAATAATAATATTAAATCAACGGGAGTGGTCCCAGATAAAGACCCCTATAAAAGATAGGAGGAATGAGTTATGATTTGCGCTGCTTTGGGTGGGACAATTGTATTGTCCCACATACTCTCAAAGCAGTGGAGACTCTTGTTCCACAATGGAATCAGTTGAAAATTGTGCGTAAAAAGAAAGATAAAGAGAATCTTCAATTTATCAATAAATTTTTTGAAAGCGGTATGTTTGGCGCCTACATGCCAGGGTATATTAAAGGTACACTTGTCGGTGATGGAAGTTATGCCCATATCTATCTAGGAAAACGCGGCATCTTCAAATCCCAAGACGGCAAAACAGAAGGAATCATACATCTTCAACGCGATGTACTCATGGAAGATATTTGCATCAAAGAAATAAAACTGCGTATTACGGACGAGGAAGAGAATGGACACGCCCGTATCCGCCTTGCTGCCTATAAAGAAGAAATGCGTGCAATCCTGAATGAAGCGTTCCTACATGCCCTTGTACTCAAAGTGTTTGAAACTATAGGAATACCTCAGCGTGTGCCCAAATTGTATGAAGTGGTAGGAATTACTCACCGTGGGCATAATGCAAATTCAATTGAAGACTTTGAATCCGTCTGGATGATTATGGAAATGCTACGCGGACACACAATGGAAAAATATCTGCGCATACATCTGGTCGCAGACGCCTTTGAACAAAACGAAGAACTTCTTATTGATATTCTTATTCAACTCACACATTTCCTACATATTTTACAAACAAAACTTAGTTTCAACCACCGAGACATAAAACTTAACAATCTTTTTGTACGATATCACGCCGAAGATGAATCTTGGCTCCGTGATTTTAATATAGAAGAATACGGAAACTATAGTTGTAAGAATGATATTACTATTCTTGACTATGGATTTTCATGTATAGGATGTACAGTAGAGAATACCTCGCTGATTAGTGCCGGCAGTTGGTTCAACGAAAAAGACCTGTGTTTCAAACAGGGTCGTGATTTATGCCAGTTTTTATACTCGCTTCACGCGTTGTTTCCTTTGCGTAACTATGTGTCCCCGCAGTTGTTTGAACTTATTTCTAAAGCAATGATTGCTATGGTGGGTGCAGGTGAAGGAGTGGCACCTAGAGAAATAAATCTACTCAACGGAATTAAAACTGACGGTACGCCTCAGGTAAACGGCGGTCCTATGTATCTAGACGAAGGGCTCTATAAATTTTTGAAACGACCAGATGTTTTATTACATGGATGTGCGCCGCTTACCTTCCTATCTGCGTTGCGGACTTACAAAGGAGTATAAAGCCCTAACGAAGATATATAAATAATAGACCGTGCCGCGATGTCTTCCATCGCAAATAAACGCATTATGCGTGATATCACGCATGTACTCGGTCCTTCCAAGGAGACGCTTGCAAAGACCGGCATTTATTACGAGAGTGATGAATCCAATATTTTTCACGGAACGGCGATGTTAGTAGGACAGAAGGATACGCCCTACTTTGGCGGATTCTACTTTTTTGATGTCACCTTTCCTAACGACTATCCATTTTCTCCTATTAAACTCAAGACGCTTACACAGGATGGTCGTACTCGGTTCAATCCCAATATGTATGTAGAAGGAAAGGTGTGTCTATCTATCTTGAATACATGGCACGATGGACCGCAGTGGTCCTCCGTCCAAACGCTGGAATCGGTCCTACTGGTCCTGATGGCGGATGTACTCAATGCGGTACCGCTCAATAATGAGCCTGCCTACTATCACGCCGGTCTCAATGACCAGGCAAAACTGTATAATCGTATGCTCTTTCATGCAAATGTGGAGACGGCGGTGCTCAGTATGATGCGTTCACCGCCGGCGTTTGCTATCCCCTTTAAGGAGATTATGCATTCTGTATTTCAAACAAATGTTGATGCTGTGTTGCGGCGGACTGAGGAGTATGAAGTAGAGTGGGACGGTCGTTCGGAGATGCTTGCCGTGTACGGTATGACGATGAAGTATAATTTTACGCGGTTGGCGGGGGATCTGCGGGCGGCACGGGTTACTGCTGGCGCTGTTGC
>Ga0007807_1000148_pt1 | contig 24021 bp, 10 predicted proteins | sample CryBogCBE12Aug09_FD_71220 | JGI IMG/M metagenome (GOLD analysis project Ga0007807, IMG submission 71220) | Freshwater microbial communities from Crystal Bog, Wisconsin, USA - CBE12Aug09 | ecosystem: Environmental > Aquatic > Freshwater > Lake | place: Crystal Bog, Wisconsin, USA | collected...
ATCTGCTTACTGCTATAGTAGCGCCTCCCACGCAGATCTTTTCTCATGTCTGTCTCAACTACTTCCAATGCGGATATTTTCATCCACTCATACTATCAAAGGTTTTACATTTGTATATTAGGTACCCAGCCGGACGCTTACTTTTATCCTATAAAAATACACCCGTTTTATAGTTCTAATACCTTAAGATTGTTTAATTCTTCACGTGTTTGTGACAATTGGGCCATAGGTTTGTAACAAGACTATGGGATATTGGTAACTTAGCATAGTAACCATAATAAATAAATCACTCAGCATATATCCTGTATGCTGGGTAAATTAAAAACCAAATAGAAGAAATGAAAGCATTACTTAAGTCGTTTGCCGCTGGCATTATTACCTTAGCGTTGGCCGGAATCTCATCCGCTCAAACTGTTATCCATATCTCGGGTTCAACTGCATTCCGTTCAGCACTGAATAACGCGATTGTTGATGTTATGAATCCCGGTTACCTAATCGCTGGTAGCAGTACAACTTTAGGTAGTGCAACACAGTTAGTTGTAAGCGGTACAACTAAAGTAGGTAATTATCCTGTTGTTATCAAAACGAGCTTACAGGGATCAGTTGGTGGTGTTCAGTCATTAGCACAACAAAGCCCACAAATTTTATTCTCAGGTTCAACGGGTTGGCTTCAAACTTCATTGGCAACAACAACTACATTAACAACTGCTGTAACAGCATCAGCAGCTAACACGGATCCAGCTGCTCCTGCTGATATTTGTTTAGCTGACTCCTACCAAGCTTCTTCTTTTGCATATGGTCCTGGTTTCACTACTTTAGTTGATCAATTAGTCGGTGTTGTTCCTTTCTTCTGGGTAATGGGTTGCTCAAATGACACAACCGTTCAATCAAGTCTCAGTTCCGTTACTAATATTTCATCACTTCAAGTTAAACTTCTTCTATCCTCTGGTCTTCCGCTTTCTCTCTTAACTGGTAATTCAGCAGATGCACCTGTTACTATGTATCCAGTTGGTCGCGATGAAGATTCTGGTACGCGTTTAGACGCTTTTGCTGAGTCAGGATTTGGTGTTTTCGGTTCACCTGTACAATATGCTCCTGGTTTCGGTGGTTCTATTTCTAACAATGTTACATTCCCAATTCCAAGTTATCCAGGTACAGCTGGTGCTTCTACAATCACAGGCATTATGCCATATCCAGCAAATACGGTTGACGGTCTTTCATTCCCTGTCGGTCACTCAGGTATTGCAAGTGGTGGTAACGTAGCAAAAGTAATTTATACTCCTGTAGATGTAAATGCTCGAGACCAATTTGGTGGTAAGTTTGCTCTAATTACTTATCTAGGTGCTGGTGATGCTCAAGCTGCTATCAAATCTCCATCAACTGCTTTTACCTTAAACTATAATGGCGTGTCTGGTCAATTAGCAGCAAGTGGAGATCCAATTCCATCTACAGCTACAAATATCACAAATGGTGTATATACATTTTGGTCATATGAACACTTAGATTATCTTCCTACAATATCAGGACCAGCTAAGACTGTAGCTAACCAATTAGTTCAGCAGATTGCTAACGTTGAAGCGCACTATTCCGGAGTTTCACTCACTTCAATGAATGTTTCTCGCTCTGTTGAAGGTGGCGTTATTAACCACAACTAATTTCACACGCTTAGAATAAACATGAAAAATAAACTAATCTTGGCTGGCCTAATAGCGTGTGGCAGCCTCGTAATAAATTCTCAGGCAGCTATCACTGCCAATCTTAATGATTTAATCTTAGGATTTCGTGCTACGAGTGGTCAGGGTCAAAGCATTAACCTAGAAGTTGATCTAGGCCCTATAAGTAATTACTCAGGTGTAGCTTCAAGTGCTAATGCAGTAGTTACTCAACTTAATGTTGCAGACATAGTCGCAGCATATGGTTCAAACTGGGCATCACGTACAGACCTATACTGGGGTATTGTTGGTTCAACAGGACGTATTTCTTCTGGTCCTGCTGGCGCAACTCAACCAGCTCCTACTGTTTGGGCAACGTGTGCTGAGACTACCGTAGGTACACAATCAACTCCATGGGTTCTTTCTTCATTAAGCCGTGGTGCAGTTTCACAAGCCTCTCAAGCAATAGAGTCCTTGTACAATTCTGCTCCAGGCAGTTTATCAGGAACAACTCCTACTGTTAATAGCACTTATGCTACCACTATTAATCCTAACTTAGCTGGAAGCTGGTCTTATCAAAATACATTACAAGCTGGTGTTAGTTTTAACTACTTCAATCCAACAGTTGATGTATCAACTACGATTGCTGCAGGTAGCTATTCCGCTGCTGACTTATACCAAGTAGCTTCAGGTACAACTGCGCCAGCATATGTTGGTACATTTGGCTTAAATGCTAGTGGTGTTTTAACTTATAGTGGTTCTCCAACATATTTTAAGACAGCACAAGGTACTAATAGCTTCACGATTAATCCTATCAGCCAAACTGCTATAGCAGGTGGTACAATTGTGTTTAACGCAGCAGCTACTGGTACTCCTGCTCCTAGCTATCAATGGTACTTTAATGGTAACATTATTGCAGGTGAAACGAATAGTACGCTTGTCTTAACAAATGTTCAGGCTAACAAAACTGGATCATACACGGTAGTAGCAACCAATTCCTCTGGTTCAAACACTAGTGCTGCAGCTACGCTTTCTTTGGCTTCAGCTGGTTCTTTCAGCCGTCTGATTAACTTATCAGTATTAGCACCTGTTGCAAATAATGGTACATTAACCCTAGGTTTGGTTAACAGTGGAGCAGGTACATCAGGTTCATTGAATTTATTAATTCGTGCATCAGGTCAAGCCTTAGCAGGTTTTGGACTAACAGGTCTTATGCAAAATCCTACAGAATCTGTTCTTAAGGGTTCTACGGTTGTCGCTTCTAACGATGATTGGAATTCACCAACTTCTAATGGTACAGCTGTAACTGCAGCTGATGCAGCTACTGGTGCATTTGCTAATACATCAGCAAATCCAAATGATGCAGCTTTAGTTCAAGCTCTTCCTTCAGTTGCTGGTGGTTATACAGTACAAGTAACTGGTAATGGTGGTCAGGGTGGTCAAGTTATAGCTGAAATTTATGACGCTACTACTTCACCTACAGCTACAACAACTCGACTTGTAAATGTTTCATCTCTTAATGCAATCGGTGCTGGCGGTAATTTAACAGCAGGATTTGTAATTAGTGGTGCTTCTAAAACTGTATTAATTCGTGCAACTGGTCCAAGCCTAGCTAATTTCGGCTTACCTAATGTATTAGCTGACCCAAAACTCGTTGTTTATAACTTAAGTGTGACTCCAAATGTAGTCGTTGCTACTAATACTGGTTGGGCAAATAGTGCTCAACTTGGTAGTTTCTCGGCTACAGTTGGTGCACAGCCATTCAACACAGGTAGCAAAGACTCAGCTGTATTAGTAACACTTCCTCCAGGAAATTACTCAGCAGTTGTTACGAGTGCTAGCGGTGGTACAGGCAGTGCTCTAGTCGAAGTTTACGAAGTACAATAATTACTTCGCCTAATTGACAGAAGAACCCCTATGCTTGATAGCTTAGGGGTTCTTAATGTTTATAAGCTTTAATTTGAAATTAAGACAAAAAATATACGTTGTTGTAACTTGTGTGATTTTATTGTCACCGAGTTGTTTGTTTTTGCGTGCGGATACATTAAGTGTTGAACAGCAAAGTGTTCAAACACAGCAACTTTTTATTAAAGAATATAGAGTAAAAGGCTCTCATATTCTTTCGAAAGTGGATATTGAAAAATCGGTGTATCCCTATTTAGGCCCAGGACGCACACGAGATGACGTAGAAAAAGCACGATTAGCTTTAGAGAATTTATACCATTCAAAAGGGTATCAAACTGTCACGGTTCAAATACCGCCTCAAGATGGTAAACATGGCATTGTATATATACAGGTAATTGAAGCTAAGATCGAAAAATTACATGTAGCAGGTGCTAAATATTTTTCTCCTAAGGAAATTAAAAATAGTGTTCCTTCAGTAGCAGAAGGTACTGTCCCTAATTTTAATCAGGTTACTTCTGATATAATTAACATAAATAAGATACCAGATAGGCAAGTTACTCCTGCGCTAAGTCTTGGTTCAACACCAAGTACTGTTGATATAAATTTAAATGTTAAAGACTCAAATCCTATACATGGAAGTTTAGAATTAAACAATAGGTATAGCGCCAATACAAAACCACTTCGTATTAATGGTTCTATCAGTGATTCAAATTTTGCTCAGACAACAAACGCTCTTGGTGTAAGCTTTCAAGTTTCACCGCAACAAGTGAATGATGCCAAGGTTGTGAGTGGATATTATTTAGTAAGAACTTCAGGATTGAACGGTGTAAGTTTAATTATACAAGCTACTAAACAAGATAGTAATGTTTCAACACTTGGAGGTACCAGTGTTGCCGGACGTGGTGAGACCGCAGGTATTAAAGCTATTGTAGAGTTACCTAGCGCTCGTTCATTTTATGAATCCTTAAGCTTTGGAGCTGACTATAAGCATTACGATCAAAATGTCTCCATCGGTACTAATACGCTTACAGCTCCTATTTCTTACGTTCCTCTAAGCGTTTTGTATAGTGCTACTTTATTAGAAAAGTCAGGTACTACTGAACTAAATATAGGTGTAAATTTTGGAATACGTGGTGCAGGAAGTAGTTCTTCTCAATTCGATACGCGTAGATATCAAGCAAGTGGAGATTACTTAACACTTAAAGGAGATATTTCGCAGACATATAATTTTAGTAATAATTTCCAACTCTACGCAAAATTACAGGGACAATTATCTGATCAAGCACTAATAGATAGTGAGCAAATAAGTGGCGGTGGTTTGTCTACTGTTAGGGGATATTTGGAGTCTGAAGTTGTTGGTGATAATGGTGCCTTTGCATCCTTTGAAATGAGAAGTCCCAACATCTTCAAATCCGTTAACGCTAATAAAAACGATTGGCGTTTATATGCATTTTACGATGCAGGTGCAGTTGTTGCAATTGATGCATTACCTGAACAAGCATGGCGTTTTGCTTTAGCAAGCTACGGTATCGGATCGCATCTTAAGTTTGATGAACACTTTAATGGCTCAATCGATGTAGCCATGCCGCTTATTAACCGTTCGCCGACCAAGGCTAATGAACCACGGCTAACATTTAGAATATGGTCTGACTTTTAATTAATTATTTATGAAACGACAGCTCAAATTATTATCCCTATACATCATTGTAAGTGCTATAGTAGTTATTGCTTTACCTGCTCGTGCAAACGCATGGTGGAATAGTGATTGGTCAGCTCGTAAGAAAATCAATATTGATCTTACTGCTAAGGGTGTGGCTTTTACTGATCAAGTAGGCGACACAGCCGTATTAGTTAGACTATCTGATTCAAACTTTTCATTTGCTTCATCAAAACCAGATGGCTCTGACCTAAGGTTTGTAGCTTCTGATGATAAGACATTATTGTCTTATCATATTGAAAAGTTCGATTCATTGCTAAACACAGGATTTGTTTGGGTAAAGATTCCTGCATTACAGGCAAATGCTGTAACAAGTATTTGGCTCTACTACGGCAATGCATCACAGAATGTACCTAAAGTAGAAGACTATAAGGCAACCTATGATGCCAATACGGTGCTTGTTTATCACTTTACTGAACACGGACAGCCAGCGTTTGATTTTAGCGGCATGACAAACTCTGCAAAAGCTGCAGGTTTATTTGTGGATGGTGCAATGATTGGTACAGGTGTCAGATTTGATGGTCACAACACTATACAAATACCTGACTCTGTTTCACTCGTATGGAATCAAGGAGCAACTTTTACGCTTAGTTTTTGGGCAAAAGACAGTCGTATTGATGGTACACAAGAAATTATTTCCCGTGGGTCTGCTACAACAAAATTTACTGTTGGCCTAGAGCAAGGTAAGCCATTCGTTGAAGTCGTTGACTCTGGTCATAAATCTCAAGCGTTGGCAACAACAGCTATAACAGCCGGTTCATGGCACAACTACACTGTTGTTTCTGATGCTGGAAAGATTGAATTATATGTTGATGGGCAAAGTGCTGCTATATTAGCGAATGCACTTCCTGCAATTAGTGGAGTATTTACAATTAGCAATTATGGTTTTTCTGGCGAAGTTGATGAGCTCGTTATTTCTAAAATTGCTCGCTCACCTAGCTATATAAAATTTCAAGCGCTTGAACAGGGTGGAGATCTTGCGGGCAAAATCATTAGCCTCGGTGAAGAAGAAGTGCCTACGAATTGGCTCAGCTGGCTAAATAATGGTTATTTTGGAATTATTCTACACTCACTTACACTTGATGGTTGGGTAGTTATTGGAATTTTATGTGTTATGATGGTTATTAGTTGGTATGTGATGATTACAAAAGCTGGTTATCTCAATGCTACCAGTAAAGCTAACCAGATATTCATGAAACATTGGAATCATATGGCAAATGACCTTACTGCCTTAGATAGCGAAGACTTAGAAAATATTCGTACGTTAGGTGGTCGTATCACTAAAGATGACCAACGTTTAATGAAAAACGCTTCGGTATATCGTATTTATCATATTGGCGTTGAGGAAATTCGCCGCCGTCAACTTGCTGAAGAAAAAGTACAGTCTCGCATTTTATCAGCTCGTTCAATTCAGGCTATTCGTTCCAGTTTAGACTCAGCGCTAGTACGTGAAACTCAAAAATTGAATAGTGCTATGGTATTACTAACTATTGCAATCTCAGGTGGACCTTTCCTTGGTCTCCTAGGAACAGTTGTTGGTGTTATGATTACCTTTGCTGCAATTGCTGCAGCTGGTGATGTTAATGTTAATTCAATTGCTCCAGGTATCGCTGCTGCGCTAGTTGCTACAGTAGCAGGTCTTGCTGTCGCTATTCCTTCCTTATTCGGCTATAACTACTTACTAGCGAGAGTTAAAAACGCTACGAGTGATATGCATGTATTTATCGATGAATTCGTTACTCGTATGGCTGAATATTACGAAGAACCTAAAAAGCGCTAAGTTTTAGAAATAATTTAATAAAGCCATGCAAGTCCAAGACGATAAGCCATACGATGACATCAACATTACACCGATGCTTGATTTGGCATATGTGCTTCTTGTTATCTTTATCTTGATGACAACAGCCTCGGTTCAGGGTGTTAAGGTAAACTTACCTAAAGCAAGTCCTGCTCCTAGTTTAGCTAAAGCTAAAACAAAAGCTATAACGATAAATAACGATGGTAAAATATTTATTGATACAATTCCTGTTACATTACCTGAATTGGAGCAGCGTCTTAATCAACTAAAAGCTCAAACCCCTGATTTACCGATCGTAATCAAAGGTGATAGTCTTACTCAGTATCAAGGGGTTATGGATATTCTCGATATACTAGGTAAAGTTGGTCTGAACCAAGTAGGCTTAGCTACAAAACCTCGCGGTAATTAAGTATGGTAGATGATGAACAACCAAAAACTTCATTCATTAAGCGTAACCGCTTAGTGGTGCTGATTGCTGCGTGTCTAGCAATCGCTGGCTTTTCTATGGTTGTTAAAGTATTTAACTCACAAGCGAAGAAGCCTTCAAAAGTTCAGCAAATCGAAATGGTAAAGCTTAATCCTTTGCCACCACCACCACCGCCGCCACCACCAAAGGTTCCTGAGCAAAAAGTGATGGAACAGAAAATGGTTGAACAGCCTCGGATGGATGATCCTGAGAATAAACCAGATGATAAACCAGCTCCAGATCCAGCACCTGCTGCATTAGGAACGACAATAAAAGGAGATGGTTCTTCTGATGCATTCGGACTAGCTGCGGGTGGAGGAGGAGGGTTCTTTGGTGGACCAGTTACTCAGCATAAACAAGGCAGTAAATGGGGTTGGTATGCGTCCAAAGTACAAACTTCCATTTCTACAGCCCTGCACAAAAATGCTAAACTTAGGACCGCTTCATTTAAAATTGAGATTCGCGTCTGGGCTGATTCCTTCGGACGCATTACGAAAGCAACAGTCGTTAATTCTTCAGGTGATTTAGCACTAGATACTCTAATAACTAAGGATATACTCGTAGGACTACAATTAAGTGAAGCTCCTCCAGCCGATATGCCTATGCCTATCGTAATGCGTGTTTCCGCAAAAAGACCCAATTAATTTATGTTAAGGCCATCTAAATCTTCATTTCGTCGTTTAAGTACACTGCTATGTATCGCACTTGTTGCATGTGGTAGTGCAACTGTAAGTTATGCAGACAGTCAAACTACAGACCAATCCACGGTGTCTGAAAATGTAGCTGTTAACCTTATTCGTCGCCTCGTTGAACGTGGAGCTTTAACTGCACAAGATGGTGCTGATCTTATAAAGCTTGCAGAAGCTGACGCAGCAAAAGCACATGATAAGAATACTAAGGATACGTCTGATGATGACACCGTTCGTGTGACCTACGTACCACAATCTGTAAAAGACCAAATCCGTGCTGAACTAAAACAGGATGTTTTAGCTGAAGCCAAACATGATAATTGGGCACAGCCTAATACGTTCCCTTCATGGGTATCTCGTTTTGCTTTATTTGGTGATTTCAGAATGCGTTACGAAGGACTGTTGTATCCAACTGGTAATAATAATACAGGAGCTTTCCCGAATTTTAATGCAATTAATACAGGTGCTCCGTTCGACGTAGCAGGGACCCAATTTTCTCCTCAATATAACGTAGACCAAAATAGAAATCTCTTTAGAATTAGAGCTCGTTTCGGAGCAGAAGTATCACTTGCTGATGGTTTCAGCACAGGCTTTAGACTTGGCTCAGGTAATGATTCTCAACCAGTTTCAGGTAATCAAACACTTGGAGGAGCTAATCAAGCTCAAGGAGGCGATTTCTCAAAGTATGCTGTTTGGATAGACCGTGCATTTATTAAATATCAAATTAATGCTACTACGGATCATGCGATGTCAGCAACGCTAGGTAGATTTGAAAATCCTTTTAACAATACATTAATGTTATGGGCCGATGATCTAGGATTTGATGGTGCAGCTGTTAATTTAAATCATACGCTAGTTGACTGTATAAGTACTTATGTAACAGCAGGTGCGTTCCCAATTTTTAATACAGATTTAAATTTTCCATCCAATCAACCTTCCAAGTATAAGTCTGAAGACAAGTGGTTGTATGGTGTACAAGTGGGTGCTCGCTACGAGAAGCTAACTGATATTTCTCTTAAAGGCTCTGCAGCTCTATACTACTTTGATCAAGTCAATGGTAAGCTATCGAATCCCTATACGCCACTTACTTCGAGTGATATGGGAAATACAGATGATTCACGCCCTTCTTATGCGCAGTCAGGTAATACCTATATGCCACTGCGAAATATTATTTCATCAGCTCTCAATAACTACGGAGCAATCAATCAATATCAGTACTTTGGTTTAGCTTCATCCTTTGATGATGTTGTACTTGATGGGCAAATTGATTTTACACATTTCCTTCCAAATACTTTAAGCTTAAACGCAGAGTATGTTAACAACATTGCTTTCCATAAAGGCCATGTTGCGTCTAAGGCTGTAAATAATTTTGATAATTCTACAACAACGTCACAAGGGGTGTTTGGTGGTGGTAATCAAGCATGGCTTGTTGGCTTAAAGTGGGGTGATGTTGTCATAAAAAATAAGGGAGACTGGAATGTAGGACTTAATTACCGTTATGTGGAGTCGGATTCTCTCATAGATGGATTTTGTGATTCAGATTTTGGCGGCACCATGCCAGGAACAAATCACAAGGGATATACCTTCAATGCTAGTTATGGCCTATCACAAGGCGTCTGGCTTAATTTACGTTGGATGAGTGCTGATCAGGTAGCTGGTCCAACTTATAAAAACGATATGTTGTTATTAGATATTAATACAAAATTTTAAACTATGTCGCGCTTATCCATAATTTACGTACTTAGCGTTTTTTTTATTTCATCGAGCGTAATGCTTCATGCAGCTGATGGTGCTGATCCAGCAGTTGCACGTATGCGCGATGCTTTGAAAACGGCTACGACACAACTTGCAGCAGCTCAAAATGATTTGGCTTCAGCTCAAAGTGCTGCAGCTGATAGTGAAACAAGAGCAAAGAATGCTGAAGCACGCGTTGCTAGTTTAACAAAGCAGGCGATAGCTGATCGTGTGGAATCTGATAAAGTCTTAGCTTTACTAAATTCTAAATTAAGTGCGCAGAAAACTGAGATTGAGTCGCTTAATCAAATGCTCACAAAAACAAAGGACGCGCTTGAGGTTAAAACTCGTATTGCTCAGTCTGAAACTTCCGAGCACGCAAAGCTATCAGTAGCGGTTATTGAATTAGAACGCCGCTTAAGTGATCTCGAGTCTAAAAACGTAGCTTTAATTCAGTTAGGTAACGAAATACTTACTCGCTACAAAGAATTTAGTTTAGGGGAGGCCTTAAAAGCTAAAGAACCATTTGTTGGTACGACACGCGTTACTTTAGAAAATCTAGCGCAAGACTACAAAGAAAAGATTCGCGATCTACGTGCTAATCCATGAAGCAATTAGGAAAGTCTATTTTACTATCCATTGTCTTACCAGTCGTTTTCACGACTACAGGATATGGTAGTGATATTCTGCGCCAATCAAGTACTTCTTCTACAAGTACTGGTTCAGGTTCTAGTACTTCAACTTCGAGTTCATCTCCTGTTGCTAGTGTAAGTTCACCTGCACAGGATCTTTTAGCACGTACTGCTCAAGCAATTGCTGCAGTGCAAGCTATGCAAATAGCAGCTCACTCAACTGCTGCTTCAGGTGTTAATAATTTAGGATTAGATCCTAATCATGCAGGTTTAACACTTCCTAATGTTCCGAATGGTCTTGTGTTAGGCGGTCTACAACCCGCGGGAGCTGCCAATAGTAGTTTCTGGCAAGGTGCGACTAATCCCACTCAAACAGTCTCCAATGGCCAAACAACGGTTTCAATAACACAAACCTCTCAACAAGCGTTATTAAATTGGAATACTTTTAATATAGGTAAAAATACGACACTTACTTTTGATCAGAGTGCTGGTGGAGCAAATGTAAGCCAATGGATTGCTTTCAATACGATTAAAGATCCTAGCGGTATACCTTCACAAATCTTAGGTAACATTGTAGCTCAAGGACAAGTTTACCTACTTAATGGTAACGGAATTATTTTTGGTGGATCATCTCAGGTCAATGTAGGAAGTTTGGTCGCGACTTCATTACCTATAAATACCAATTTAGTCTCAACTGGTTTATTCAATAATCCAGATCAGCAATTCTTATTTTCTTCAGTACCTATAGCTGCAGGTGTGAATGGTACTCCAGCATTTAATCCAAGTCCTGCACAAACTCCAACAGGAACACCCGGCGATATTACGGTTCAACCTGGTGCTATTATAGCTAGTACGACATCTGCAAGTAATTCAGGAGGATTGATTGCTTTATATGGAACCAATGTAAACAATGGTGGAACGATTTCTTCACCTGATGGGCAAACTATTTTAGCTGCTGGTCAGCAAGTAGGTTTAGCTCCTCACAATTCTAACGATCCAACATTACGTGGTCTAGATGTCTATGTTGGCACAGGTGGTGGTACGGTTACAAATTTAGCCAATGGTTGGATTAATGCTCCTTTTGGCAATGTGACTATCGCTGGTAAGTCAATTAATCAACTTGGTGCTATTACGAGTTTAACATCTGTAGCACTTAATGGCCGTATCGATTTATTATCTGCTTATGACTCCGTTAGTGGAGGTGGTTATTCTGGAGTGCCAGCGTTCTTACCATCAACGACTGGAAGTATAATATTTGGTCCTTCGAGTATTACACAGATAATTCCAAATATATCAGACACAACGGATACGGTAGTAGGAACACAGTTAGCACTATCTTCACAAATTAATGCCACTGCATTGTCTATTTATGCCGGATCAAATGCTAATATTATAGCACCCAGTGGAAGTATTAATTTTCAAGCAGGTAATTATTATGTAACCGGTACTGGTGCTTTTGCTCTAAATCAATTTGCTTACACCAATGGTCAAATTTACATTGATACGGGTGCTACGGTAAGTGCAGCAGGTTCAAGTAATGTTAATGCTTCAGTTGCTGAAAATATTATTTCAGTACAACTACTTGGACCTGAGCTTGCTAATTCTCCATTACAGCAAAACGGTCCGCTTCAAGGTCAATCAATCAATGTTGATATCCGCCAAACAGGTACCTACAACGGAACTCCGTGGGTTGGTACTCCTCTTGCTGATACAAGTGGTTATGTCGGTTTAATTTTACGTAACGTCGCTGAATTAACAACCTCAGGAGGCTCTGTACTTTTCAATGCCGGTAATTCTGTAGTAGTTAAGTCTGGCGCTACTGTTGATGTCTCGGGTGGTTGGATTAATTATCAGGGTGCTAACGTAAATTTAACGCAGCTCGTTGATACAAGTGGAAATATTGTACCTATAAACCAAGCAACTCCTGACAGAACGTATTTAGGTATATATAATCCTTTTGATACCCAAACAAATGCAAAGTGGGGCACGGTCGTAACTTCAACAAATCCTCAATTACTCACCACCTATGATCCAGGTTATGTGCAGGGTGGTAATGGTGGTACTCTTTCTATTCAAGCTCCATCGGTAGCTCTTCAGGGTTCAATGACAGGTGTAACTCGCTCAGGGCCTTTTCAGGTATCGGTACCACCAACACCTAGTGCTTTTTCACTCTTCATAGCAGGGCAAGATTTATCTCTTCCAAGTTTTAATTATCCACTCTATTCACCATATAGTCCTACTTTATCTTTCCAATCAGGCACTTCGGTTTCTCAGCCAGCCTCATTTGCATTAAGCAGTTCTGGAACTCCAAATCCATTAAGTTCAGCGCTTCAAACACAAATCGTTTTACCTCCTACTATTCTTGGAGGAACTGGGTTTGGTTCTGTAAATATTAATAATAGTGATGGTGCAATATCGATTCCAAGTGGATCAAATTTAACGGCAGGAGCGGGTGGTGGTTTATCACTTACGGGTGCGTCAATTAACATCAATGCTAACATTACTATTCCATCTGGTAGTGTATCGTTCACAGCTCTTGATTTTTCACCATACGCGAATCGTGCTTTAGGTGGTGGTGTAGCATCAGTACCTGCTATTAATAACTCACGTGGTACTGTTACTCTTGGTTCCGGTTCACAAATTGATCTTTCTGGAATGGTGGTAGATCAGCGTCTTGGAGCGATTACTCAAACACTATCACCTATTTTAACGAAGGGTGGATCAGCTACGTTTGATGGTTTTAATATAAACTTACAATCTGGCTCCTCAGTTAATGTTTCTGGTGGTGTGAATGTGAGTGCTTTAGGCGCTGCAAATTATGGTGCTGGTGGTTCAATTTCTGTAAGTGGTGGTGTCGATCCACTCGTTCCACCTTTAGTTGGAGGTAGCTTTAGTATGGGGTCTACACTTAGTGGTTTTTCAGGAGCTCAAGGAGGATCTTTATCAATTCTAGCGCCACTTGTTCAAGTAGGTGGAAGTTCAGCTCCAACAGGAACACTTTTATTAACACCGCAGTTTTTTAGTACTGGTGGTTTTAATAGTTTCTTTATTAGTGGACTTGGTACAGCTACGTCACAAAGTGGTGTTTATAATCCTGCGGTAAATATTTTACCCAATACCGTTATACAGCCGATTGTAACGAGTAAGGTTGAGCAACCAGATGCATCATCTTTAACCGGCTATTCATTACAGCCTCTTGTTTTACCTCAAGCTGCTCGTAATCCTGTTAATATATCCTTTGCAGCTTTAGGTGTACGTAATCCTTATAATTCTACAGCATCCTTACTTGTTGCTGGTAATTTAATTGATGGAGTTGGTTCAGTAATTCAAACTGATCCATTAGGTAAGTTATCTCTTAGTGGCGATACCGTAACTGTATTGGGATCGATCATTGCACCAGGTGGTTCGGTATCTTTAATAGGCGGTAAGGATTCAGGATTTCTGTTTCCAAGTGCTACAACTGTATTACCAACCTTAGATTTAGGACCTAGCAGTTTCATTTCAACTAAAGGAATTATCGTTTATACGCTAAACCCAGAGAATGTAACGACGGGTCGTATTCTTGATGGTGGAACAGTAAATTTAGGCGGTAATATTGCAGCTGAAACAGGATCAAAGATCGATGTATCAGGTGTAAGTGGAGTTCTTGATTTCCAAGCTGGTTACACGGGTACTACTTCATTAAAAACTAATTCTACCTCAGGACAGTTATTAATTCCTTATAAAGTTGATAGTAATGGTGGTGCTCTCAATGCAGCTGGATCACAAGAATTGTTCTTAGATTCAACGCTCGTTGGATCTGCAGGTGGAAATTCAGCTATAGGAGGTGCACTGACACTGTCTTCTGGTTTATATTTCCCAACGGGATCAGCGGTTACTCAAACACCTCTCAGTGTAACCATGACCATAGGTCAATCAGGATATGTTATACCTACAACGTTTTATTCTTCAGGCCAAACAGCAATCGGTCATTCTATTGTAAACTCAAGTGGAGCAGCAATTGCTGCTGGCGGTTATTTTTCGGCAGCAAACTTTAATTCGAGTGGTTTTGCTTCCCTTAATATTTTGGGCACGCCTCTGTTTAACGGGCCTGTTACGATCAATGCTCCAGGCAGTCTTATGATTGGTACGGGTGGTGTTATCTATGCAAATAATTCGGTTAACTTAAACGCTTCTATTGTTTCTTTAGGTACTCCTTTCAATAGCCCTCAAGCACCTTTACAACAAACATCTGTATTTACTTACCAAGGACAAAATTTCTTTGTTGCACCTGCTCCAGGCGCTGGATCACTTACAGTTAACGCTCCTGTGATTGATGTAGGTAGTTTGTCACTTCAAAACATTAGTAAAGCATCACTCACAGCAACAAATGGAGATATAGTAGGTGATGGGTATTTTGATATTGTAGGTTCTTTGACTATGACTGCAGGTCAAATATATCCACCAACTGCTACAGTATTTCAAGTCACCGCGTTTGATTCGAAAATTAATTCCGTTGTAACTCCGGGTTCTATTTCAATTCTCAGTTCTGGAACAAGACCACTTCCTTTATCAGCAGGTGGATCACTCAATCTCTATGCATCAAATATTAGCCAAGGGGGTTCGCTTGTAGCTCCTATAGGTGTTATTAATTTAGGTTGGGATGGAGTAGGTACCGCACCTGTAGATATGCTTTCGGGTAGTTTAAGTACCATTCCAGTAACTCAGCAGTTAACACTTGCAGCTGGTAGTCGCACTTCCGTGTCTGCAATAGATCCTGTATCAAATACTAATTTTACTCTACCTTACGGTTTAATATTAAATGGAGCTTCATGGATTGATCCATCTGGTACGGATATTACTAACGGTGGTGTTCCTTCAAAAATAGTTAATATATCGGCAAAAAATGTTACCGATGTAGCAGGATCTACGATTGATACACGTGGTGGAGGTGATCTATTAGCGTATCAGTGGGTATCGGGTGTTGGTGGTACTAATGATATTTTAGCTTCAACAAACAGTTTTGCTATCGTTCCTAGTTACGGCTTATCATACGCACCCTATGGTGCTTATAATACTAATCCATTAACGAATAACTTAGGATCTGATCCGGGGTACATTAATTCAAAACTTTTTTCAGGAGAACAGATATATTTACAAGCATCACTGGGATTAGCAGCAGGAGTATATACTTTATTGCCTGCAAGGTACGCGTTATTACCAAATGCCTATTTAGTAACACCGACGAAAGGTGTACCTGCTAATCAAGCTGTAGTTCAACCTGATGGTTCAAGTGTTGTTTCTGGTTATGTATTTAGTGGTTTAAATTCTACGGTAAGTTCTGCACCACTTTATGCAGCTTTCGATATTGCTTCGAATACTATCGTTTCGACTCGAGCACAATATAACAAGTCGTTTGCTAATAGTTTTCTAAGTGAAAGTGCTCTAGCAAGTAGTAGTTCTGTACCAAGACTACCTGTTGATTCTGGGCAGCTTATTTTTACTGCCACTCAGGGAATGACTATTTCCGGTTCGGTACAGGCTAATGCAACTGGTGCCGGACTTGGTGGCTTAGTAGATATCGCAAGTCCTCAAGATATTCTTATTACAGCTAGCTCATCACAGCCTCAAGCGGGAACCTTAGTACTAAGTGCCGCTACGCTTTCTGCTTTTAGTGCGGAAAGTTTACTCATTGGTGGTAATCGTACAATAACTTCTGCTGGTACATTGATCACGGTAGATGCAAACAATTTAACGGTTAATAATACGGGAACTGCACTAAGTGCTACGGATATTATTTTAGTAGCTAATAAAAATTTAACGATTTCTTCTGGATCAATTATTCAAGCTATTGGATCTGCTTATTCAACACCTCAGCAATTGCTTATTGGGTCTAGTTCTCAGCAAGGTAGTGGAAACGGAGCTTTAGTCGAAGTTTCTCAAGGTCCTACTTCGGTATTAACGCGCTATAACGTGACCCAAGTGAGTGGACCTAATTTAAGTATTGGTTCTGGAACTAAATTATCCGGTTCTTCAATTATACTTGATTCAACACAAGCAACTGCCGTTGATCCTACGACTGTATTTACAAGCCAAGCTCTTTCCCTTGATAGCGGACAGATACAAGTTGAATTAAATAATCCTGGTACTGTTCCAGCTATTACTGGTTTAACTCTTCTGCCAAGTACAGTAGCGAACTTACAAGCAATTCAGTCTTTATCTTTACTCAGTTATTCAACGATTGATATTTACGGAACGGGACAATTAGGTGCTACATCAAGCTCTGGAACACCAACGGGATTATATTTAGGTTTAGAATCTGGTGAAATTCGTGGATTCAATACCCAAGGAGGTACCGTAACATTAGCAGCTCAGACAATTAAAATAGACAATGGTGACGTTACTACAGGACCAGCTGCTACTACAAGTTCCAGTGGTAACCTTGTTTTTAATTCGATTAATTTAAATTTAGGAGCTAATGCGTTTCAAATTAACCAATTTGCGACAGTAGCATTTAATGCAACTCAGGCTATTACATTCCAATCAAGTGGTTCGGTAAATGTGGCTGGTAGTGTTACAGCAACAACACCTTTAGTTACTGCAAGTACGGGTGTTACTCAGGCCCTTACGGCGTCTCAGTCGTTAAATCTAACTGGTGGTACTGGAGCAACTGCTACTTCTTCTTTAACAGGTCTAGGCGCTAATTTATCCTTTAGTGGTTCAAGTGTTTCAGTAAACAACACAATTTTTGCTCCAAGTGGTTCTATCCTCTTGCACGCAACCAGTGGTCAATTGTCTGTAGGTAACTTACTGCCTACTAAACTAGATGTGAGTGGCCAATCCGCTACTTTCTATGATTTACAGTCTAATACGAATGCAGGTAAAATCACATTAACTGCTGATTTAGGTTCTGTAGTTTTTGGTTCAAATTCAGTCATTAATGTTTCTGCTCAAAGTTCAGGCGGAAATGCTGGTAATTTAACAATTTATGCACCTCAAGGATCGTTTGGATTAGCAGGTAGTTTAAATGGTACTAGTAACCCACAAGGTGTTGCTGGATCTTTCAACTTAGATGAAAATAATAACTCCTTAAGTTCGTTAGACAGTATTGATGCCATTCTTTCTTCCAGCGGATTTACGCAAGCTATTCAATATCGTGTTCGAACTGGTGATGTAACACTATCTGGTACAGCTACGGCACAAAACTTTAGTTTATCAACTGACGCTGGTTCAATCACAGTAGGTTCTTCAGGACTAATTAATGCTTCGGGCTTAACTGGTGGTACAATTGATCTAGAATCAAATGGAAGCATTACTCTACAAAATGGATCTAAACTTACAGTAGCTGCGCAAAACTTTAATGCAGCAGGTAAGGGTGGTCTCGTTAATTTATTTGCAGGATCAGAAATTAATGGAATCGCAAATACAAATGGATTTCTCAATTTACAATCTGGTTCAATAATCGATTTATCAGTAGCTTCATTTACAACATCAAGTGCTTCACTGGGGAATCTTACGGGTGTGCTTCATTTACGAGCTCCGCAGACTTCCTCTGGTAGTGACCTGCAGATTACTTCTCTTAAAGCTACAATCATACAACCTTCGAGTATTATTTTAGAAGGGTATTCCGTTTACAACCTAACGGCTTCTGGTGGTGTTATTACGAGTGCTTTAGAAGCAGCAATTAACGCAAACGGTCAAACGTTTGGATCTAATACAGCTGCGATTTCCAGTCGTTTATTAGGAACTAATTCAACGCTTGCTAGTGTTGTTCATATTCAGCCTGGAGCTGAAATAATTAATACCAGTGGTGATCTTATCTTAAGTACACCCTGGGATTTATCTTCATTCCGTTACGGACCGAATGCTTCGTCATCGACCTTGGGTTCTGGAGAACCCGGAAATCTTGTTTTAAAAGCTTCAGGCAATATTGATTTCTCATACGTAGTAGCGGCTGGACAAGGTACTTACGGCTCCTTAAGCGATGGCTTTGGAGGTACTTCTAGTTATGGCTTATGGGATCAAGCTTTACTCCCAGCAGGTAGCTTGTCTTGGTCTTATCAAATTACCGCAGGATCCGACTTTAAAGCGTCTAATCTTACTGCGGTATTACCACTCAGTTCTCTAGCTCCTTCTAGTGGATCTGTGCTATTAGGACTTGGATCAAATCCATTGCCGCTTAAGTCGACATCTCCTAAGGGTGGTATTATTCCAAACTATTATCAAACGATTCGAACAGGTACGGGATCGATTGGAATAAATGCAGCACGAGATATTCAGTTACTTAATTCTATCGCTACCGTTTATACTGCGGGCACTCAAATAGCTAATCCTACAACAGTAATAACAGCTGGGGATTTCAGCTTACCTAATTTATCAGTCTTAATTAAAAATTCTCTTCTAGGTGCTACGCAATTACCGATTGCTGCTGCGCAGTTTAGCATGGAAGGCGGAAACGTAAGCTTATTTGCACAACAAGATATTTCACATCAGCTTATTTCTGGTTCTCCGGCTGTAACTTATCAGGATTCATCTTTAGAAATGCCTAATAATTGGCTTTATAGACAAGGCTACATCAATCCAGCTACAGGACAATTCGCAGCCTCTTATTCAGGTGGTCCAATTGAATCAACGGCTTGGTGGGTCGACTTCACAAATTACTTTGAAGGTGTAGCAGCACTTGGTGGCGGTAACGTAGCTCTGTTCGCTGGTCGTGATATAAATAATATAGATGCCGCGGTTCCTACAAATGCTCGTATGGCTGCTGGTACACCAAGTACTTCTAATCTCGTTGAACTAGGTGGTGGTAATTTAAGTTTAATCGCAGGACGTAATATTAATGGTGGCGTTTACTATGTAGAACGTGGAACCGGTACCTTACAAGCAGGTGGCTCAATCTTTACCAACAGTACACGTGCTGCAATCACGCAGGCTCAAGCGATTCAATTGCAAAGCTCGAGTCAAACTGCAGATCCATCTACATGGTTACCAACCACGTTATTCTTAGGTAAAGGTAGTTATCAAATTGATGCTGGTGGGGATGTTTTACTAGGACCTATAGCTAATCCGTTTTTACTACCTTCGGGTATTAATAATAATGCATATGAGAAGAGTTATTTCTCAACCTATGCACCTAGTGATAGTGTGAATGTAAATTCTCTAACAGGTAATATAACCCTCAAAGATAGTCCTGCTAACACGGATTCGGGTTCATTATTTGCATGGTATCAAAATGTGCTACTTTATGATTCAGCTCATAACTCCACTTTCGCCTCTTATTCGCAGCCTTGGCTACGATTAGATGAAAACTCTGTACTACCATTCCAAACAGTTATGAGTTTGATGCCGCCAACTCTAAAGGCTAACGCGTTTTCAGGTAATGTTAATATTGTTGGTAGTCTTATATTAGCTCCGTCCGCAACAGGTGAGTTAAACCTTGCCGCTAATAAATCGATTAATGGCATGCAGTCCAATGGTGAAACACTACTTAATGGTGTAGTAACGCAGCTTTGGAATTCAAGTTTGATTGACTTATCGGATGCTGATCCTGCACGTATCCCATCAGTCATTGCTCCACTTGATTTATCAACAACACAAGCGCTAACGCCAACTGTTACGCCAATTCATTTAATGGATAATTTGGATGCAATTTTTGCTGTCTCTGGTTCAACCACTGGGGCTGCTTCATTGATTCAAACAAAGGAAGCTCTTCACGCGCCAGGTCCTCTCCATCTTAACGATACGCAACCTGTGCATTTATACGCAACAAAAGGTAGTATTTCTGGATTAACACTTTTTGCAGGTAAAACAACAGATGTTGTTGCTGGCTTAGACATAACTGACGTAGGTCTGTATATTCAAAACGTGAATGCATCCAATATTAGTATTATTGATGCAGGTAGAGATTTAATTGCCTATGATCCTAATTCTGCGTTGAGACTACAGGCTCAGTATCCTGGCAACTCTTTATTAGCTGGAAATTCGAACGATCCAGGTCCTCTCAGCGGAAATCCAACGTCAGGAGATATTCAAATTAGTGGACCAGGTACACTTGAAGTTCTTGCCGGTCGCAATTTAGTACTAGGTGTTGGTCCAAATGCAACTGATGGTACTGCGGTCGGTGTAACTAGTATTGGAAATTCACTAAACCCGTATCTTACGTTTACGGGTGCTGATATCATTACAGGAGCTGGTATAGGAGCGGCTTCGGGTATAGATCAAAGTCAACTTGGATTTAATACCTTTATCAGTGAGTTCTTAAATCCTAATACGAGTTCAACCTACGCTTCTCGTTATTTGCCGGATCTTGCTAGCTTAATGGGAGTTCCTAATGCATCTGCAACGCAGACTTGGAATCAGTACAGTTCGCTAAGCACCAAGGCTAAAGATAATTATGCTTTGAGCATATTCTATTTAGTCTTACGTGATGCTGGACGTGATCATAACATCAAGTCATCGCCTGGTTATGGTAATTATGCCGCAGGTTTTAAAGCGATTAATGACCTCTTTAATGGCACTAAATGGCAGGGAAGTATTAATCTCACTTCCAAAGAAATTATGACTGCTAGTGGTGGAAATATTAGTTTATTTGCACCAGGTGGTGACCTAACTGTAGGTGTTAACACGACAGGTAACCCTGCTGTAGATCAGGGAATACTAACTCAGTATGGTGGTAATATTAATATTTTCACACAAAGTGGTGTGAATGTAGGTACTTCACGTATTTTCACGCTACGTGGTGGTAATGAAACCATATGGTCAAGTACAGGTGATATCGCTGCTGGTGAGTCTGCTAAGACCGTTCAATCCGCACCACCTACACGTGTACTAATCGATCCACAAAGTGGTGCCGTTCAAACCGACTTAGCAGGTCTCGCTACAGGTGGTGGTATTGGTGTACTCGAAACAGTTGCTGGTATTCCGCCTGCAGACGTCGATTTAATAGCTCCAGCTGGTGCTATTAATGCAGGTGATGCTGGTATACGTGCTTCTGGTAATTTAACCCTCTCAGCAGTTAAAGTCGTTAATGCAGGTAATATACAGGTAGGTGGCGCGACTGTAGGTTCTCCTATGGCTGCTGCTCCAAGTATGGGTGGTTCTTTAGCTGCAGCCTCAGGTGCATCTGCTGCTGCAAGTAGTGCTGCTGCAGATGTTGTTAAACAAACTCAGGCGACCCAAAACGTGGAAGAACCTGATTCTGACTTTGATGTTGAGGTCTTAGGGTACGGTGGTGGTGGAATGGCAGATAGTCCTGCAACACCCGTTAATAGTAAACCAGTTGCTTCTGCAAAAGCTCCTACACTTAAGGCAGTATTAAATTATTAATTTTCTTTAGTGAGTAGAAAATTTAAAAACGGTTTTTGAGTGATAGCTTTGACCGGCTTTTAAAACGTTTGATGGGAAATTAGGCTGATTAACGGTATCTGGATAGTGCTGTGTTTCTAAGCAAAAAGCGGCGTACTGTTTATATACAACGCCGTTTTTACCGGTTAATGTACCATCGAGAAAATTACCTGTATAAAATTGTACGCCAGGTTCCGTAGTATAAACTTCCATCTTTCTACCGCTTGCTGGATCATGTACAGTGGCTGCTAAACTAAAGCTAGATTGTTTATTTAGAACATAATTGTGATCATAGCCGACAGGATTTCCACCGACCGCTTTTAAGTTATCACCAATGGCGTGGGATGAACTAAAATCCATGGGGGTAGATTTTACTGATTTTATTTTACCTGTAGGAATGAGTGTGTCGTCTACTGGCGTAAAGTTATCTGCATTAATTAAAATCGCATGATTTAAGATTGAACCATGCTCAGCACCGGAAAGATTAAAATAGGTGTGATTTGTTACGTTAACAGGGCAATCTTTGTCGACACTTACATCATAACTCAGCACTAAACTGTTATTGTTGGTTAGGGTATATGTGACGCTTACGGTGCAGTTTCCAGGATATCCCTCTTCGCCGTCTTTACTTAGATAACTAAACTTAACGGAGGCTCCTTCACTGCTTGGAATTATATCTGCAGTCCAAATAACTTTATCAAACCCTTTAAGACCACCGTGAAGATGGTTCACTCCATTATTAGTGGCTAAGGAATAGGTTTTTCCGTTTAAAGTAAATTTACCTTTTGCAATACGGTTTCCTACACGTCCAACAACCGCGCCAAAATAAGGATTCTGTGTATTTAAATATTCCTTAAATGTATCAAAACCTAAAGTCACATTATTCAGTTTTCCCATTCTATCAGGCGTTTGTATTTCAGTAATTGTTGCTCCACGGGTCATGATTTTGACAGACATGCCCTGTGTATTTGTTAAGTGGTAGAGTTCTACTGGTGTGTTTCCGTCTAAACCAAAGATACTTTTTTCAACGCTTGGGGATTGTGTGGATGCCATAGCTAGATTAATTGCGCATAGAGCAGTTAAAGTTGAGGTAATAATGGAGTGAGTTAGGGGTGATCTCATAGTGTATAAGGTTATTTTTTGGGATCGTCCTGCTTTGTAGGAGTTTGGCTAGGGGGTGGACGAACAGGTGGTGTTTGTGGACTAGGGGTTTTAGGTGGAGGCGGTCTTAGTTGATTTGGAGTAGTAGGTTGTCTATCTGTATGCTGATTAGGGGGTAGTGGTGCTTTAGGGGCAGGTGTTTGTTTAATGGGATTTTGTTGGATAGGACGCGGATTATCAACACGTGGAGAGTGTGCATGGATTTGGGGTGCACCTGGTTGTAAAGTAGGTACTGGTATTTCTTTAAAAGACCGTGTTACAGCAGGATGATTTGCCGTACGATTGAAAATCTTAGCTCCTTCAAAGCGTCGGATGTCTTGGCTACGACTTAATTTAGAATCGTAGCGTAAATTTGAAACAATATGATGATTTCTCCAGTCGCATCCATACGTTAGCCAAGGACCCATGTAATAAGGGCGATCAAAGAAAATCCAAGGTCCCATGAGTCCTAGTGTCCTGTGAGAAAAGCATGCGTTAGGATCGTAAATAGGAATATAGATTAATTCTGGATCAGCTGGTTCAATGTAAATAATCGAATCAATGATTACGACTCGCTGCTCGTTCGTGTCTTTGAGTACGCCGTCAATGATTGCCCTTTGACGCAAGCGTTGAATGGAGTCGAGTACTTCGATCTCTTGATAGGTGTATGCGGTCCCTAATTGTTCAACCCAAGGGGTGTTGTAGCTCATCCATACGACTACCTGCGAATAGCGGGACAAGGCTTTGACGCTAGGTGCCCATCTCGCCTGATTAATTAACGAAACATCTCCTCCACCGAGCAGGTAAAAGGCAGCGTCATCAATATCTGAGGGTGTCGTGGAAGCTGGTAAAATCAGTGATACTAATAGATCGGGATAAAGAGCAATAGGCGCTGTTAATTGCTCAATTTGCTCAGGTGAAAATGACTGAGCTTTGCTAGTGTGAATGAAAAATGTTAAAGCCAAT
>Ga0007807_1000159_pt1 | contig 23494 bp, 21 predicted proteins | sample CryBogCBE12Aug09_FD_71220 | JGI IMG/M metagenome (GOLD analysis project Ga0007807, IMG submission 71220) | Freshwater microbial communities from Crystal Bog, Wisconsin, USA - CBE12Aug09 | ecosystem: Environmental > Aquatic > Freshwater > Lake | place: Crystal Bog, Wisconsin, USA | collected...
TAGAAACTCCGGCTGAAGAGGCAACGCTTGAAACCGCTGCTACTCGTACGCTGAGTGACGCAGACCTTCAAGCCCTTGCAGCAATGATTGTTGCTGCACAGGCTACCAAAGAATCAGACGAAGTTGTTGCAGACGCAGAAGTAGCACCAGAAGCAGAGGCTGAAGCCGCTGAAGAAGTTGCTGCCGAAGAAGAAGTTGCAACCGAAGAATCACACGAATCCAAGGAGATTACAGTGACCGAAAATACATTTACTATGGAGCAAGTTCAAGCCATGGTAGCAGAGGCTGCTGCTGCAGCCGCAACTGCTGCTGTTGCTGAAGCCAAGAAGAGTGCGGTTGAGAACTACCGTAACGGCAACACCGTTTACCGTAAGGGACTCACCAGCACTTCTGTAGGAAACGACGCCTCTGACTTGTCAGAGTCGGAGGAACTGGACCCACGTCAACTTGCAGAGATGAACTCTTCTGCATTTCGTAAGGTTCAGAATGAAGTATGGGGTTCAACTCCATTCTTCGCAAACAAGTTTGCTCAAGCCGACCGCGGCTTCTAAGCAATTAAAAATAAACCCCTATCCAATACATATAAGGAGAATTAGCAATGGCTAACGATTTGGAAGAGGCCTTAACTGCTGCTGGTGCTGCTGCACTAGTTCAGAAGCAGATTGACCCAGTATTGCTTGAGTACCAGCGCCGCTATGCGCCACTAGTACGCTCGCTACCTACGGTCAAGTGGGGCTCAACAGTTTACTACTTCAACAAGCGTACAACGCTTCCTCAGGGCGGATTCGTCACTGATGGCGGTGCACGTCCAGTATCAACATCTAACTACGCACAAGAGAATTTCCAAATTCGCTTGCTACAAAGTGTCGGTGCTGTAACTGGTTACTCACAGGCTGTAACAGCAGACTTGATTGGCGACCTTCGTGCTCGCGAAATCGAGGGTGCTGCTCGTGGCCTTTACTGGGACATTGAGAACTCGCTAATTTGGGGTGCAGAAGCACCTACAATTAACGGTCCTTACCCACAATTCGATGGACTTGACGTAATTTGCTCGTCATTCTCATCAGCATCTACTGGCGGACCTTCTGCTGGTATCGGTGGCGGTGCAATTGACAACTACGGTGGTGCTTCAACATGGGGCGCTCCAGGATTCAACCCTTGGGTTGATGGTGTTGACCAAAATGCAATCGACTTCGGTGGAAACTCACTAACACTTGGTGGACTTGACCTCCTCATTGACCTTGTTGAAAGCAATGTCGCTGAGCCAGTTGAGAACTCAGAGTGGATGTTCCTCATGTCACCTAACGCAAACAGTCGTCTTGCCCAGTTGCTTGTTAACCAACAACGCTTCATGGACCAAGTTGAAATTGCTGCTGGTTTGATTGTACCTACATACCGTGGTGTGCCAATTGTCAAGACTTCATTCTTGTCACCACGCACAAACGTAATGTCAACCGTATCTGGCGCTGCAACTGGAACAGGCACACTTTCAGGAGACTTCACATACGCAGTTGCACCTGTTATTGCCCGTTACGGTGAAATCCAGGCTGCTAAGACTGCTAAGTTGTCACCTTCAACAACTGCTTGCACCCTTACGTTCTCGACACCTGTCGGTCCAGAAGGCGCACAGCCAACGCACTACAAGGTATACCGCGCTGCAGGTTCAACACCTGGAAACACAGACTTCAACCTACTCGGTATTGTAGACGCAAACTTCCTTGACAACACTGGTGCTGCTTACGCAACTACCAAGATTGTTGACAACGGAACTACACTTGTTGCTTACAATGGTTCGCACGCTCAGGCTTCTCCAACTGCGGCTTACGCATACGGAAACGCTGGATTGCACCCACTTACCTCTGCTGGTGAGCAAAGCATCTTCCTAATGTCTCGTGACCCTAACTACATCGTACGTCCACACGTACGTGAAATGCAAGCGGTTAACGTTTACCCAACTACTGCATCGCCTGACAGCCTGCCATTCGCATTCGTTGCGGACACCACGCTTGCTGTTCGTGCGCCTAAGTACATTGGTCGTCTTGCCAACGTTGCAAGTGCTTTGGACAGTAAGGCTGGTAATGGTTCAACACCTACCTCGTCTTTCTCTCCTAACTTCATCGTTGACTAATTAGGAAAACTGATTTCAGCGCGGCGGGTGGGTTCCCTCGTTCCTCCCCCACCCGCCGCGCTGGATTTCTCATTGAAAGGATTTACCATGGTATTACTAGCAGCAAATGAACCAGGCGGCACAGAAGGCTTCTCTTGGGAGAAGACCGGTGACGCTGGAGCCATTGAGGTTCCACCACGCGTGGCTCACGCACTTCTTTCAATCCCTGGTGAACTTTACTACGTTGTACAAAAAGAAGTAAAAAAGATTGAAAAAGAAGTAGAAGCGGAAGTTTCTAAGGTTGAAAAGGTCGTTAAAAAGACCACTCTTAAGGAATTCAAGGAACAGAAGGAAGCATCAGTTTCCGAAGATGTATCCGAAGCACTAGATGTTGCTTCACCAACTAAGCGCAAATCCAAGGATTAGGTAATTATGGCAAAAAACAACGGTTCACAATACAAGGACCCTGTTTCACTTGCCAGCGTTGCTGACCTTTCGAAGCGCTACCCTGAGTTAGTCGTTGACATTGAACCAACTACCCTTGCGGATATTTTGGTTGAAGCAACTTCTCACTTAGAGGACCGCACAGGTCGTCGCTTGGCACCATTTCAAAATCACTTGTTCCAAGAACGACTATTCGGTATTGACCCATCTGAGTATGGGAACAATGCAGACATGCCTATGGACATTTATGGTTCATTGGGCCTATCTCAAGCCATCGCATTGGGTGCGTCGACTCTTGTACGTCACTTTTGGCTTGACCACTTCGCTCCGGTATATCCGGAACTATGGACATATGAAATTACGTCCATGAACATTATTCGCACCTATGGTGACTATCAACCAATTAACTTTGCCCATGGCGGAATAATTGGCCCAGACATTACTGATGGTCACGTATGGCTACGCTTAGGAACATTTGCCCCTGAAGGAACAAGGGTTAATGTTGTTTACAATGGTGGATATACCAAAGGTATTCCTCCATCGCTTCGTCGTGCCTGCCTATTCCAGGCCGCAAAATTTATCATTCTTGAGTTTGAACCACAAACTCGTCGTGAAATGAATCTTGACCAAATTGACCAACAGATTGACCTTTTGATTGCCCCGTGGGTAAGAGGATAAAGTGGCAATCTCCAATGATGGTCGCAGTGGAATTAATGTAACCCTTAAAGGCGCAAAAGGCGATTATTACGGGGAAGGCATAACAGAATTTACGCACAAACTTGAAATGCTCTCTGCGCGTTTAAAAAACCCACAACCAGCATTAAGAGAAGCAGAAATGCTTTTTGCTTTAATGGAAGCAGAAATATTTCAATTTAATGGTTCCTCTCCAACGTTTGGTGTTTTTAACACATGGAGGCCCCTTGCGCAATCTACGCTTGATAAATTAGGGCCCGCATTTGCTAACAAAAAACCTTTGGTTGGTCCTACTGGTGCTTTAAAAAGAGCAGCGGAAAATCCTGAATTTTTTCCAATTGGAACAAAAGCTATCAATATAATTATTGACCCAAGGAAACATCAAACCGCAACTGGAAATTATTCAAACGGCAATAATTACGCATACTTTCACCAATATGGAATTGGAAACAACCCATTGCGGCGAATTATCCCCCACCCAACGCCACCGCTTTTTATTGCTGCGGTAAGACGTGTAATTGCTCGTTACGTTTTTGAGGATGAATTTATTGAAACTCCACAAGAAAGACGAGCAGATGCAATTGTAACCAAGGTAAAAGAAAGTTCAAATGTTGAACACTTTCACCATCACGGTTCACACAACCCAATTAATGAACGTAGGTCTGTTGAGGTTGAACAACCAAGAGGCGGATTTGCATATCGTCTTGGTCGTGCAACTGGAAAAGCAATTACCAATATTTCCACTGTTGCTAAAAAGGCTGTAAGTAAATTTAAATTTTTCGGTAAATAAGGAACTATAAATGGCACAAAGAGACTGGTGGACCGATTGGGACCTAAGTTACGGTAGTGACATTTTTGGCCCTTTATACGGAGGACACAGCGTTCAAGAAGCTGTTTATAGAACTCTTGAAAAATGGTTCCCAACTTATATTGCTCAATTTAATCGCGCTTTAGGTAGCGAGGTTTTGGTTAAGCCCTTTGAGTACAGGCACCGACCTGAATATCGAACATTGCCTCGAAATGCTGCTGCTGCAGTTCTTATTTCGGTGCCAACAACACTAGGCATACCTGAGGTTCACCAAAATGGTATACGTGTTAATTGGCAAGTTGAAGCAATGGTCTACGTTTATGGAACAAAAGATTGGCAAGAAACGGAAGCTTTAACGCAGGCATATGCTGCTTGCATTCGTGCTTGCATTATTCAAAATCGCGGCTTAGGCGGTTTTGCCGAAACCACAATGTGGGACGGCGAAGAATACCTAGAAGGCGAACACAGCAGTGGTAGAACGACTGGAATTGCCCATGTTCGTTTTGTTGTAACTGTTGGAAGCGCTCTAAATATGTACGGCGGATTGCCAAGTCCGCAGTTTGCTGCAGAAGGGGCTGTAACAGAGCCTACGACACAGCGTTCAACACCAGCGCCAATAGCGACTGAAGTTAATGTCACTATTGCAAATGAGGAAATATGAGCAAAATAAAAATTTTAATTCAGTCCCCAAATGTCATTTTTGACGAAGAAGGACAACCAATGTCCCATGGTAACGAATACATAGTTAAAAATGGGAAAAAAATTGAGAGTTACATCTCAGAAGGAAATGCAGTTGTTGTTCAATCTGAAAACTTAAGTGAACAGAGGGAAGAACAAAAGCAAAAACTTTCACCAACAAAGAATTCAACGAAGCAAGAAACTGCTTCCACTAACATCGAGGAGAACTCAAATGGCTAATTCAGCCCCAGGCGTAAACATTAATGTTACTGCCAGTGCTTCAAATCCAAGCGTAAATGCCGCAACTGGCACTTGGTTTGTGCTCGGAATGGCCGCTGGCCCCGCTGGAGTAGCGGTCCCAGTTAATTCCATTTCGGACTTTAACACCTATTTTGGCCAGATTGTAAATGGTCAACTTACAGGTCGCTACACCCTAAACTCACACGTTGACAGCACGCTTCTTTACGATGCTCTTGACGTATTTTTCCGTGAAGGTGGCGTAAATGCCTACGTTTCACGTATTCAACCAACATCAACTGGCGTTACAGCAACATCAACAACAACTGGTGGAAAATTCCTTCTTACTGCAAATGGTAAGGGAACCTGGGCTAACTCAAGCAACTCTGCTGCAAATGGAGTAATCCTTACAATTAGCGGTGCAACTGTTAATTCAAATACTGTTTACACAGCAACTATTGCATACAACGGAAACACAATGGCCCGCACAGGCGGACTTGCTTCTGACGTAGATGTAGTTAACTGGATTAACACACTTCCTGCTTACCAATCAATGGTCACAGCAAGTACAATTTCTGGTTCAAGCGTTTTGCCAGCAGCTGGCTCAAGTGTTAGTGTTTACCTAACCGGCGGAACTGACGTTAACATCTCTGATGCAGACGTACCAGTAGCACTTACTGTTTTTACAGACGCATTTGGACCTGGTCAAATTTCATACCCAGGCGCAACATCAACAACAACATACCTAAACCTTGCTAACCACGCTAATTCATTTAACCGTGTTGCTGTTCTTGACGCTCAAAACACTGCAACCGCATCTGACATTATGGACGACGCAGCAACGGTTCAAGGAACTGCAATTGACCCAGCATATGCTTCAATCTTTGCTCCTTGGTTAATTGTTCCAGGTCTTGTAAACACAAACCCTAACCAACCTGCTGGCGCAGTCATTAATCGCACAGTTGCACCTTCTGCACTTGCTGCAGCAAAAATGGCAGCAAACGACTTGGTAACAGACGCAAATAACCCAGCAGCAGGCATTAACAGCGGTAAGTCAAATTACGCTGTAAGCGTTTCAGCAGCATTTGATGCTACTCAACGTGGCGAACTAAACAGCGCTGGAGTAAACGTTATTCGTATTGTTCCTGGTGCAAATGTTATTGCTATCTATGGATACCGCTCACTTGCATTTGATGCAAATTGGCAATTCCTTAACAACGTACGTTTCCGTATGCAAATTATTCGTGACTTCAACACAGTTGCTGAATCATTTGTATTCTCAGAAATTGATGGCCGTGGTCACCTGTTCTCACAATTGAACGGTGCACTTGCAGGTCTTTGCCAGGCTTACTGGGCTCGCAAGAGCATTTATGGTGCAATACCAGCAGAAGCATTTTCTATTAACACTGGCCCACAAATCAACACACCAACAACAATTGCTGCAGGGCAAATTAATGCTGCTGTAAACCTTCGCATGTCACCATTCGGAGAGTTTGTAACAGTTAATGTAACCAAGTATTTGGTTAGCGCTCCGCTTCCAACCCTATAACTTATAATCTAAGGAGAAATTAATATGGCTGATAATTTAGCAGGCATTCACGACCAGGGCTCAGAGCAGCAATGGCTGGCAACATTAAGCGTTGACGGAAATGACTATGGTATTTTTGACAAGTTTACAGGTGGAGACGTTACCTCATCTGTTGTAAAACACCGTCCTGGTGGAATGGGTCCAGAAATTACTTACCTATCACTTCCAGTCTACTCAGACGTTACTTTGACCAAGGTTTACGAAAGCCACCGAGACCACGACCGCGTTGCTGCTTTGCACGCTATGGTTGGTCGAGTTTTGGCTACAGTTTCACTTCAACCACTAGGAGACGACGGACACCCATTTGGTAACGTTCGTAGCTACAGCGGACGCCTTATTGGCGTAAAAGACGGTGGAACTGACTCAAACAGCAACGCTGCCCGTATGTTTGAAGTAGACATTGCGGTTGAGACCGTAAGCGGCTAGTATTATAAACAACTAAACCATTGGAGGAACACATGGCTGAATTTATTATTGACGGTATGGAAAATGGAAAACCCGAAGCCGAGGCATTTGAGGCAGTGGAAGAGATTGAAACAAACAACTCTTTCACTGCCCTAGCCTCACTTCAGGCTCGTCGTGCAGAAATTGTTGACGAGCTTTACACAGACATTAAAGTCCCGCGCTGGGAAGCGCCGGAACTCTACGTTCGTTTTAAGCCTGTTTCAACTATTAAGTTGAACAATGCTATTGAAAAGCGACGCAAGCAAAAAGGTGAAGACTGGTCTCTTTTGGCCAACGCCGATATGCTTATTGACTCCTGTGTCGGAGTTTATGCCGTTATGAACGGTGACACTGAAAACAAAATTTCACTTGAAAAAGGAAACCCAAACGGTACATGGACAAAGTTTGACCACAAACTTGCTGAGGCTCTTGGTCTAGACACCCAACGTGCAACAGATGTTGTTCAGACTATTTACCTTACCGAAGGTGACCTTATTGACACAGCAAACAAATTGTTCAAATGGAGCAACGTCGCTAACGATGAGGCTGACGAAGCTTTTTAAAAGCCCTAGATGAAAACCCCCATATTGAAGCAGGAGCATACGCCACTATTTTGGGTATGGACGCTAGGGCGGTTTTAAGTCACGAGGGCAACGAAGATTACATAATTGATATTGCTCTTATTAAAAGGGCTTTAAAAATACAAAGTGAACAAAAAGTAGAAGAAATAAAAGTTCTTGCGGAATTGATTGGCCTAGAAGTCGCGAAAACCATAGCAAAAATCTTCTAACCGTATCATTTCGCCCAACCACATGGGCGGCTAAGCCGCTACCTCTTTTCGGGGTAGCGGTTTTTTTATTAAGGCACTAGATGAGTACACCAAACGAATTATCGATGAACATTGTCATCAGAGCACCTGGTAGTAATGAGGTTGTTTCTGATGTAACCATCAATCTACAAAAGATGAAGGTAGAGGTCAACGAGACCACTGCCGCCCTTAAAAGAAAAACAAAAGCTCAAACAGCCGATACCGACGCCGTTAAATTAAGCAACGAAGAAATTGCTCGTCAAGAAAAATTGTTGCGCGGTAATCGAGACGCAAAAACACAAAACACAGCCGCAACTGACAAAGACAGTGAAGCTGAAACCGCCAATACAAAAGCAAAAAAAGCAAAAAACGCTGAAACAGCCCGGGAAATTGAACTTGACAAAATTCTTTTTTCAATTCAAGAAGGCCTTATTAAGCAAAACCTTATGGGGCAACAAAACCTCATGGCGGCAGAAAGTGGTTACTCAAAATTTTATCTTCAGGCTAGTCGTGTAGCGTCATTAGGAACACCAGCCGTTTTAAAAGCCGGTACTTGGAGCGCACTTTTACTTGGTGGCGCTGCATACGAAGGTATTAAAAAATACGCAGAATTTAACAAATTAATTACTCAGACCATTACGCAGGCAGGTCGTTCTCCAAGTGAACTTCCATTTCTTTCAAAAACTGCACTAGACATTGCACGACAAACAGGTGCCAATGTAAACGACGTTGCCAACATGATGTACCGTGCTGCTTCTGGTACTGCTTCGTGGAATGATGGTCTTGGGGCTACAAAAAAGCAATTAGCAGACGTTACAAAACAAGTTGCAAATCTTAACGTTTTGGGAAACATTCCCGGCGGAGTTGCATCTGAACAATCTGCTCGTGTTGTAACAGCCCTGGTAAACGCTAATATTCGAGGTGTCGGAAGTGGTTCTGCCGGTGTTTCAAGAGCCGCCTACCTTATTAATGCTGCAGTGGGTGCTGGTGACATTCGCCAAAGTGAATTGGTATCTGCACTTGGTCGTGGTGTTTTAACATCCGCTAAAGCAAATGGTATGTCTGCTCAAGATGCTGTTTCGTGGATTGACCTTCTAACATCCCTTGGTACAACAGGTTCTGTTGCTGGTACTTATGTTAAATCTGGTATTAACCTTTTAACAAACCCATCAACTCAGGGTGCTAAAGCCATGGCAATGCTTCACATTGCTCCTGGTGATTTCCAAAAAATTATGTCTGGAAATCAAAACTACACAGGACAGGACGGAATTGTTTATACAGGCTTGATGGGTGTGACCATGAAGCTTAAAGAAGCAATGGGTACATTTAACCCATTTAGCAATTTTCCTAAATATAAAGGCGCTCAGGGTTTTCAAGGTGCTGTAAATCTTCTTGAAACCTGGGGAGTAAATCAGATACCTAAAAACATGATTGATGCCTGGAAAAGTGGAAAAAATTTCACTCAATCCATGGCTATGCAGGCGGAGTCACTTCTTCTTACTAAAGCGTTTGGTGGTTCAAAGCAGTTTGCAACAATTGCTTCACTTATTAACAATCCAGATAAATTGGCTGGAATTATTGCAGCCATTGACCGTCAAAACAACTCTGCTTCATACAACAGGTCTGTACAAATTGCGCTTAATACACCCTCTGCGCAATTTCACAAAATGCTTCAACGTTTTAATGCTGACCTTATTAGCGTTGGAAAGAATCTAACTGGTCCTGCAATTCTTGTTGGCAAAGTATTTACTGGTCTTTTTGACATTTTAACACAATTTAAAATTATTCTTTATCCACTTGTTGGAGCAATGGTTAGTTTTATTGCTTTAGCAACCGTTGCTAAAACCGCCCAAATACTTAGGGGTGGTTATGCTTTGATGGGTGGAGGTTTTGCCCGAACATCAAGTTTTTGGGGTTCAATGATTGCAAGAAACCCAGAACGTTATGCCGAAGGAACCTTCCGAGGAAGAATGGTTCGTTCTCTTGGCTCTGGTGGTGCTGCTATGCAATCCACTGCAAAAATTCAAGAAGATGAATTTATTGGCAAAATGGGAGCAACATTTAATAAATTTGGTTTATCAACCGATGCATTTGGCGCCGACATTGAAAGACTTACTGCGTTTCTTGGTGGTGAAGCAATGGCTGGAACTGCTGGAGCTGCTGGAATGGCGGGTAGAAGTGCAGCAGAAATATCTGCTGCCGAAAGAGGGCTTCTTAGTAGCGGAAACCTTATTACTAAAAAAGCAATTCGTGAAGCATATTACCCAGGAATGCCAGCGCGTGGTAGGGCACAAACTGCATTAGTGAATCAAACATACGAAAAACTTCGTCCAATGCAACAAGAGCAACTAAGAACCATGGGTGCAACTCCTGTTGTTCCGGTTGCTACACGACCGGGTGTAAGACCACCATCTGGAGAACCAGCGGGTGTGACTGGTGCTGCTGCTCGTGAAGGTGAACAATTGGCCGTTAGAGAAACTGGAGCACTTGAGGGTGGTTTTTCTGGCATTGGTGGACGACTTTTAGGATTTCTTGGTGGACCTGTTGGAATGATGGCAATGATGTCTCTACCATTTGCTCTTCCCTTGCTTGGAAAATTGGGTGGTTTATTTAGCGGTGGTGGAGGAACTCCATACACCCTACCCGGTGCTGTAAAAGGTTTTTCTGCTTCTGAAGCAAATGCAAATCTTGCTGGTCTTAATAAAAAACAACAGGCTTCTTTTAACAAATTTGTAAACGACATGGTTGCCGGAAAAGATATCAATAAAGATATCAAGGCAATGCAAAAACTTGGTATTGCTAGTTCTTATTGGCAAGGACTTCTTGGTCAATCACTTGGTGAAAAGGGCATTAAAACTGGTGTTAAAGACTATAACGCTTTGTTAAAAATTCAAAAAATACAGTCTCTTGCTTCGTCTATAGATGCTGTTGGAGTTAACGGTAAAAAATTTCTTAAGCAACAAGTTATGGGCAACAAGGCACTTTGGAATAGTCTTTCAAACGACCAACGTCAAGCTTACAAAAAATTGTTTAATTCTGATTCTAAACCTCAAGATTGGGAAAAATTAACTCAAACTGCTTTAACGGGCGAAGCGGACATATTGAATACACAGTTTGGTAAAAAACTTGGACAATACGCACCTAACTTTGTTGCAGACGTGGCCACAAGAGCCCAAACTTCATTGGTAAAAAACATTCGCGGCATCAAGGGAACAAGTGCTGCCGCAGTTACTGCTGAATACATTGGTTCCGCAAGATTACAAGCAACGGCTAATCAAGATTACAAAACAGCACTTACATTTAAACCAGGAAGTAAACTCTACAACGAGTACATGGACTTGTATCAAAAACTTACGGCTTCTGCGGCAAAGGAAAGGGCTCAAGCAGCCAATGACCAAAAAGAACTTGGTCTTTCTGGAAAAACAATTCAAGACTTGGCAAATAAAATTGCTGCTGCTAACAAGTCTGTTTATCAACAGGCTGGGTTTGCAACCGCTGCGCAATTTGCTACGGCAATGGTTTCATCCCTTAAAACTGGTGGTCCTTTGTTAGCTCAAATTGTAAACGATGCAAACAAAAACAAAAATTCACGCGGTAACTGAGGATAATTAAATGACAAACCGAAACCCACCAGTAATAAGTCAACCGGTATCGTCAACACCAAATCTTTTTGCAACGTCAAGACTTATAACCCTTATGCCAGATTTGTATGGAAATGCATATTTGGGCGCCGGAAGTTATTTTAATATTACCGCAGGATTGGTAGACCACTCTTCATATGGTCCAATTTCTTCTGGTGGTTGGCAAACTGTAGACCGACCAAAACAAGTTGCAGCAACACAATGGTTTGACCAACCCCCTTATAAACTTGATTTAACAATTCTTCTTGACAAATCTGTTACAAACCCAACAGCCAATCAAGGACAAATTGCAAGCAAAACACATGCAAATGCAATGCCTAATCAAAACGCTGATGTAGAAGATTATTGCAATCAACTTGAATTGTGGCTTGAAGCAGACTCAGACCTTCTTCGTCCACCTTCGCTTATGATTAATGGTCCCGTTCCTGGAACTCTTAGAAACTGGATTGTTTATTCTCTTGAAATGACGGATGCGGTTCGTGATTTTGAAACAGGTTTAAGAATTCAACAATTAGTAAAATTAACTCTTTATGAATTCATTCCACCAGTAGCAACTATAAATCACACCCCTAATTTTTCACCCGCAAAAGCATGGGTCAAAAACAACAACACAACCGCCACCACAGTTAAAAAACTTTATACAATTCAAGCCGGTGACAATATTCAGTCAATTGTAACAAAAACAGGCGGAGACAATAATTCAGCAGCAAAAATATTGGATGCAAATGGTCTTAGGGACCCATCTTTAATTCAATACATGCTTGGTGAAGTTATTATTATTCCATAAAAATGACAACAAATACTAAATCAGCAACTGCCAAAACGGGCGCACCAAAATCAAACTCTGCCACAGTTTCTACTGGAGGCGCTAATGGTGGCATTGGTGTAATTGTTCCAGGAAAACCATTAACAAATACTGCTGTAAAAACCCCGCCAGCGGTTGGAAACGTTTCAATAACGTCTGGATTTGGTCCTTTTGCACTTGAATATTTACAATTTACAAATCCAAAAACTGGAAAAACAACAAACATTGACGTTAACTTTAGGGCCGGTGTAAACAATGTTCTTCTTCAAAAAACAATAATTGGTCCCTCTACTTTAACCATTCAAATGACCGACCCAAACCGCCAACTTATTAAAAGCATTGGCGATGGTGGAATTATTTCTCAAGGAACAACAGTAACAATTGTTGAAGACGGACAACAACTTAATTTTGTTCTTGTTCAGTTTATGAAAGCCTCTGACCAAATTCAACTGGTTTTTGAATCGGAAGCTGTTTATACTTTGAGAAATCAAAGGGGTTTAATTACAAACACCGTAAGTACTCAAGTTACCGAATTCATTACCGGCCTTGCTACTGCTCCAAACAAATATCTTGCAGCTGGTCACAAAATATCGGTACAATCTGCAAATTACGCTACTGTTTGGTCTAAACTTGTTGGTAATTCTAAAAAAGCAATTGTTAAAGTTGGTCTTGGTCGTGGAACCACAGCAGATTCCGCTGAAGATTCCTGGTCAGCAATGAGTCGTATTGCATCAGGAGTTGGTTGGCGTTTGTGGGAAGATGAAAACATTATTCATTTTGGTCCTGATGAATATTGGTTAGGTTTACTTACAAAAAACAAACAAGGTGCGGCTGTTCCACCAATTAATCAAAAATTTAATCCCGGAGCAAAAATTCAAGAAATAAAAGAATTTAGCGACACAGTTCAACTTATTGATTACGACTGGGACGTTGGAAAACCTTATGCTCAGGCAACGGTTACTTGCATGTTGGACAATTGGCAATTTAACTTAGGTGAAATTGTTCACGTTACAAACCTTGGCCCAGGAAGTGGCTACTGGATGGTTTCTGGAATGATGAGAGATATGTACCTCCCACAGGCATCATTAACACTTCAGGTTCCAATGCCGTTTTCTCAAGTTTTACAGCCTACATCTGCTCCTTTACCTGGATTCCCGCTTATAACTGCAAAGATTGTATAGACATGAGAAGCACTAGCTCAAATGCAAATCTTCAACAAATCCTTAGAACGCAATACAATTACAACACAGATGCAGACCAATACACTGGGACCTATTACGCCAAGGTTGTTCAAACAGACGTTTCTGTTGCTCATTTAAGTCCACCGCCAATTCCAACCGGTCAGATGACTATTGTTATTTCTGCAATTAGTTCAAATTCGGTGTGGGGACCATTACCTTATCCTGGCTCAACTGCTCCACCATTGGGAACAACAGCAACGGTAACATTTGACCAAAATAACAACCCAATTGTTCATTCTTTTGTTAATTGGTCACACAATGGCGCCACTGGAACGGTTACACTTAAAGCAATATCTTCCGGTGGTTCAAATGGTTCGCTTACTTTTAAAAATGGAATTATAACAGCATTTATAAACCCTACCTAAATACTTGAAATTTTTTAAAATGGGTGTATGCTTCTTACTATGCTGAGCATTTTTACACCTAGTCACGACCCCAAATACCTCGATGAGGCATATGAGAGTCTAAAATCTCAAACCAACGAAGCCTGGGAATGGATTGTTGTTTTAAACGGCAAAGCCGAATGGTCTAGACCAGAGTACGACGACCGTGTTAAAGTTGCTTATGCCAAACCACAACTAGGTGGAAAAGTAGGAGCACTTAAGCGATACGCTGTTGAACTTTGTTCTGGTGACATCCTGGTTGAACTAGACCACGATGACATTCTTATGCCCACCGCATTAGAAGAAATACAAAAAGCATTTGACAAAAATCCAAATGTTGTTTTTGTTTACTCAGATTTTTCTTACATCAATGCAGATGGAACACCAAACTTTAGCAAATACGATGCTTCGTTTGGTTGGGAATACCACGAAGAAGATGGCTACAATGTTTGCCACGGTCTTGCGCCAAGTCCCCACAACGTTTCACTAATTTGGTATGCACCAAACCATATTCGTTCTTTCCGTGCCGATGCTTATCGAGCAACAGAAGGATACAACAAAGACATGAAAGTCTTGGACGACCAAGACATTATGTGCAAGATGTTTATTCAAGGTGATTTCTATCACATCAAGAAGAACCTTTACCTTCAACGCGTACACCCAGAAAACACACAGGCAAAGTCTGACATCAATCCGTTTATTCAAACGGAAACAGTTCGCATGCGTGACAAAAACATTCAACCACTTCTTTTGGCTTGGGCAAAGCGTAACAACCTTATGGCAATTGACATGGGTGCTGCACACAATCCAACACCAGGATATGCAACATTAGACATGCACGAACCAGCAGACCTTGTTGGTGACGTATTTGACATTCTTGAAAGTCTTGATGACAATACGGTTGGCGTTATTCGCGCCGTTGATTTTCTAGAACACATTCCAGACAAGGTTCGCCTTTGGAATGAAATGTACCGAGTTCTTGCTCATGGTGGAATGGTTCTAAGCCTTACACCAAGCACAGATGGTCGTGGAGCATTCCAAGACCCAACGCACAATAGTTTTTATAACGAAAATTCATTCTGGTATTTTGCAGACGAAAATTACCGCAAGTATGTTCCAGAACTAAAAATGAATTTTCAAGCAACTGTGCTTCAGACGTATTTTCCAAGCGACTGGCACAAACAACACAACATCTCCTACGTAAACGCCAACCTTATTGCTCTTAAGGGTGGTGAGCGCCAAGGAGGCAGACTAGGAATTTAAATGGCTGAACCAATTACAAACCTTACGGCTAACTGGGTTGAAAATACTGGAATAAAAATTCAATGGACAGCGGCAGCAGACGTAACAGTTAATTCAAAATATGAAATATACTTGCTTCAACAAACAAGTGAATTTCAACCATTTTGGAATCTTGTTTCAACATTAAATTCTAGTCTTGTTTACAACATATCTACGTCAACAAATTCGCTTACGCCGCCCGTTAATTCATACGAACTTCCCTGGGCAACGTACAAGCAACTTTTGGAACAAAATTTAATTTCACCAAATTCTGTTGCATTTTATATTAGTCACATAGATTCAACTGGCGTTGAAAGTATTGCAACGACAATCTCTGTTTTTCCTAATCAAAAAACAAAAAGATACAGTCAACCTCATTTTGCAAATAACTTGGTTGTTGACCAATTTGGTCAGTTTATTACAAACCCACAAGATTCTTACGAAGAAATATCAAATAGTGTTTCTATATTTATGGGAACAGACAAAGGTCAAAGAACGGCAGTACCTGGGTACGGGGTTGATGACCTTCCATTTTCTGAATTAAACATTGCAAAAATTAAAAAAGAACTTTCGAGTTGGGAACCTCGTGCCGTTGTTGACATTGATGTTAATTATACGGACAACAATCAAGCAACATTAAATCTAAAAATTAAGAACACAGGCGGCGCCTAATGGCTTACATTAACATTCCAGTAGTTACGGACAGCGATGTTCTTGTACAACAAGCACTATCAAACATTGCTTCCAATCTTCCTGGTTGGGTTCCAAGAGAAGGTAATTTAGAAGTACTTTTACTTGAGCAATTTGCACAAATGATTGCCGAGGCAAACGATGTTGCTTCTAACGTTCCTGACACAATTTTTGAATACTTTGGTTCGCTTATTGGAATTACACCAAACGCTGGTGCCGCCGCAACCATAACAACAACATGGAGTCTTGTTTCTTCTGCATCCAGCCCTGGATACACGATTCCAGCAGGAACTATTGCTGGATTTTTTTACGGTGGAGCTGCTTATCAGTTTCAAACACTCAACGACACAACAATTGCTGCAGGTTACTCAACAGCAGACATAACAATGCAGGCTGTTGAATCAGGTTCAATTTACAACATTCAAAATATTTCCGGATTTAACCCTTTAACTACATACCTTGAGTTAACAACGCCAAATCCAACAATTTCAAACATTATTATTACAGGAACATACGCAACAAATACGACACTAACTCTTGGTGTTGACCCAGAAACAACAGTTGATTTTTTGAATCGTTTAACTAATGAACTTCAACTTTTAGCGCCACGCCCAATTACGCCAAGTGACTATGCTTTGTTTTCTCAAAGTTACAATGGCGTTTATAGGGCATTTGCTTTTGATGGATTTAATCCATATACAAATCGTTTAACCGCTGCTGATGCAAATTTTACAACGTACGCAACTTCTAATTCTGCACCAACTGGTTGGTCAACTTTTGGAAACGGAACGGCAACACTTCCTTCAATTAAAACTTCGGGAACGTCTCCAAATAATTATCTTCAATTTACATCATCTTCTAATGCTCCAGTTAATGCCGCTCCAGTACAAACGGCAGTTTCAGCTGGGGCAAGTTCGATTATTGTAACAACAACAGGATTTAGTACAACAATTAGTTCTGCAAATCCATCACTTATTTACATTGAAGATGACATTAATGGTGATGAAATTGTTGTTGTTACTGCTGCATCTGCTGCGTCTGGTGGAAAACAAACACTAACAATTGATGCACCTGGATTTATTTATGCTCATCCAACAACCGCAACAGTTACACAGCTTCAGGGAACAATTCTTCCAAACATTACAGGACTTGCATCTAATTCAACGTGGTACCAATCGGCTGCTGTAATTCAAGCCGCTGGTTCCGCTGCAGAAACAAACGCAACCGCAAAACCGTACGTTGTTTCCGTTGCAACGTACATTGATGGTTCAAAAAGAACATTTTCTTCAGCACCACAATTTTCAGACTCTTTGTACACATACACTGCATCGCCTAAAACCATTACTTGCAAAATTCTTGCAAACAACACGGGAACATCCACCGGGTTAACATACGACCCAGGTGTTTCTAGTGTTTATGCAAACCTTGATGCTTACGTTACATCAATTCAAACGTACATTGCTTTCGCTAACGCAACAACAAGCAAAACTCACAAAATTTTTTACAATTCATTAAACGGTGTTGGTTTAGATTTTTCTTTAACAGACAGTCAAACGCTTACAACAAGCTCCTACAATTTTATTCCTGACGCAACTTTTAGCAATTACAATATTGTAAACGGAACTGGTGCTAGTTGGGGAAATGGAAGCATGCCATGGTCAATGCCGTCTGGTATTAACTGTCTTCCAAATTATGGTGTTCAATACCTTGGAACCGGAACTGCACTTGGCAGTGACAAAACTGTTTATTCTCAAATTTTTAATCTTTCAAATCTTACTGATGACTCAACGGGAACAACAAGAACGTACACACTTTTTGCAAACATTGATGCAACTTATGCTGGCGTTACTTTTGCCGACGTTTCGGTTAAGGTTGTGGATGCAAACACTAATTCCGTTCTTGCGACTATTACACCAAATGCAGCAAATGAAGAAACTATTGTTGCAACATTTAATCTTTCTTCTGAAAAAGATGTTCAAGTTGAGGTTGTTTTTGCAAGTGGTCTTAATGTTCCGCTTGGTTCAAGTGTAATTGTTTCAAATATTGGTGTTGAGTCTGGTTCTTACACTTTTTTAAATCTTCCAGAATACGAACAAGATAATTACTTCTGGACACAGGGTGGTCTTTACGCCCCGTCAACGTTTAATTATGCGCGCACGGTAACGGTTGCACCAATTGATTCAAATGGTTTTGCTGTAAGTGACACAATTGCCGACAATTTAACTGACTATTTACAAGCGCGAAGAGAAATAAATTTCTCCGTTCAATCAATTAAACCAAATTATGTTCCAATTGACGTTTCCTGGACTGCTTATGTTGCCCCTGGGTACACAGCTTCTGCTGTTCAATCAACGGTTAATAGTGCAATACGTTCATTCTTAAGCCCAGCTACATGGGGTGGTGGAGGAAATACACCACCATACTGGGATGGTTCTTCTAACGCAATTAGAATTTTTGACATATCGGGAATTATTTCTTCTGTTCCTGGCGTTGCAAGTATTACTAGCGTTCAAATTAAAACTTCTTACCCAATTCTTGGAAGTTATTCAACTAACGATATTGTTATGGATGGTATTGCTCAACTTCCAATAGCAAACGTTGTTAATGGTGTGATGTTTACAAATGCCCTTACTGCTTACAGTGGTTTGTAAATATGGAAAAAACACTTCCTCCAAGTTACAGTACAAACGCAATTTACAGAACTATACCCCAATTTATTCAAGACGCTGACGCCGCCGCTCCTAAAAATGCTGCTTTTCCAAATGGTTACCCATTGTGGTATTTTCTTTACGGAATTTGTCAATTAGTTGATAAAACAAACGTAATAACTAGAGACGCCATAGGTCCCGGTGTTCATATTGAAGCAGACATTGGTTTAAATAATGGAAAACCTATTATTGACGCTCTTATTTCAAAACCTTTAAGTGCTACAGATACAACAATTGTTATTTTTAATACCGATAAAAGTTGGAATTTAATTAATACATCTGTTCCGTTTCAATTTAACATTGTTGACACATTTAACAATTTTGAAGAAACCGTAACAATACCAGCAGGTGTTTATAATTGGACCGCACCATACGTTGTGCTTACAGGTGTAACTCGTGGCAATAACGCTACTTATTACCCAGCTTCAACTGGTGCTGACGGAAGTGTTTATCTTGAAGACTACTTAGGAGCACCTGGTTGGTCTCAAGTTGTTGACATTAATCGATGCCCTAATTATGCATTGCCATGGCTTGGGCAATTTGTTGGTGCAAACATTGCAGAAAATTCTGGATTAAGTCGTCAAAAAATGACGCAAAAAATAAAAGAACGTTCAGGTTTTAGTCGAGCAACAGTTCCCGCAATGGTTTCAGAACTAGTTGCACTTATTAACCAAGAAATTTCTCCAGAGATAGAACCACTTTCTTTTAATAAAATTATTGTTTTGGAAAACACTCAATACAACATTAGTGGTTCAATTTTTTCTTATAATCAATACGCAGTAACGCTTTTATTGCCATATTCATATTTTAGTAATTATACATACCAATCGCTTCAAGACGCAGCCACTGCTGGGTATGGTTCAAATTACTTAAATTTAAATTCTTATATTACTAGCCTTGGTGGTCTTTATTTTGACCTTGCCGGAAGCACAACACCAAGCAGTGATTCACCGTATGTAAATTTCGTTTATCGTTACCGCCCCGCCGGTATACAAATCTTCGTAGGAGGCTATTAATGTCTAGCGGTTTAACAACAAGAGCAGGTGTTTCATATCCTGTAAACAGCGACAATGCTGCTGTTGCAAGTGACATTCAATCAATTGCTCAGTTCATTGACTCAAACGTGGCGCTTTTTGTTCAAGCAGCATCACAACCGGCATCTCCTATTAAAGGGCAAATTTGGTGGTGCACAAGCACAACTGCGGTAGATGCCAATGGTAATTCTCAATATGGTTTTAACTGGTATGACGGAAACAATTGGTATAACGTTACCGAGCAAATGTTTATGGTTGGCCCAATGGCTCCTTTGCCAACGTTTTCTGGGCTTCTTTGGTACGACACATCAACCGCAAATGGAAATTTTAAATACTGGAGTGGAACGGCCTGGGTTGACATTATCCCGGCAACAACAACAAACGGACAGGTTCTTACTTCAAGTTCAACCGGTATTAAGTGGGTAACGCCAAGTTATCTTCCATCTTCGGAAAGCGCAACCAACGGACAGGTTTTAACAATTGTTAGCGGAACACCTGCGTGGTCTTCTGTATCATCGGTTCCAACAACTTCCGGAATTATTAACGGATACGTTCTTACCAACGCTTCCGGAACGCCAACATGGCAAGCGGTTTCATCTTCGGCAAACGCAACAGTAAATCTTACTGCACAAAGCGCTGCAAAGTCAGTAACAACTTTATTTACACCGGTTAACGACGGTCTTTATCAGATTGCTTACTACGCAAAAGTAACCACCGCGGCGACAACTTCCTCAACAATTGGTCCGTTTACCGTTACTTCTACCGACCCTGATGGCAATACTGTAGTCAGCGTTGGTGACTCTACTTCTCAGAACTCAACCACAACTGGTTTTATAAATGGAATCATTCCAGTATACGCTAAGGGTGGAACTGCGGTTCAATACTCGCTTGGATACGCTTCTTCCGGCGCAACCGCAATGCAATACGAACTTCGCATTGTTTCGTCAGGAACCACTGCTCCCAACTACACGGGACAAGTTGCCTCATTTAACGGTCGTACCGGACAGGTAACACCGGCCACTAGCGACTATTCTTTTTCACAAATCAGTGGAAATGTCGCCCTTGCTTCACAAGTAAGTGGAACCCTTGCCGTAGCCAATGGTGGTACTGGTGTAACAACTAAGACTGGTACTGGTTCTGCGGTTCTTTCAACCAATCCGGTTATTACTGCCCCGCTAGAAACTTTTAGTTCTTCGGGAACAGCACTTAGTGGTTCAACGGCCGCCGCATTAAATATTGCCACATCTTCGTTCTATTACTACACAGCCAATCCCTCGGCTTCATACGCAATTAACATCACCAATGCCCCTACAACAGTAGGTCAATCAGCCACGGTAACTATGCTGGTGGCTAATGGTTCAACCGGCTACCTGCCATCAAACATAACCATTAACGGAACACAAGCCGGGGCAGATGGGGCATCACTTCCACTTCAAGGCGCAACTAATAACAGCATTACCACCTACTATCAGGGTGGAACTGCTTGGACCGCCGCAGACACAAGCACAATTGATACGTACACATTTGTTATAATGTGTACTGGTTCATCAACATGGACCCTACTAGCAAGTCAGGTTAAATACTAATGACACCTATGGTTTCTACTACATCAGGTCTTTCTGCTAAAGGCGAAGGATTGTTTGCGTCTGCTTCTGGACCTAGTTATTACTTTGCGGACATTAACCGCATTGGAACAACCTCAGGAAATCAACGTATATCATTTGACATATACACGTTGCCTAATGCGGCAGAAATAGGGTCTGATTCATCTGGCAATATTTATGTTTTATATAATGACGGCGTTGGTCCCAATCAATGTTTAATAAAATACAATTCTTCGTATGTAATTCAATGGCAACTTGCAACTGCGTCTGGAGTAGTATCACCAAATAATCTTTATGTTGATTCGTCTGGAAATTGTTACGTATCTGGAGGCCTATCTATAGGGGCCGGTGTTTCAAAATATAATACCAACGGAACTTTTCAATGGACAGTAGGAGTAAGCGGAAGTCCATATTTAGGTTCGGTCATTCAAAATATAACTACTGATTCATCAGGAAATATGTATATGTTAGGCAGTTATTTTCCCTACAGAACTGGTAATACAAGAATTGGTTATACTTATACTACAGGAATTTTCGTAACAAAATTTAATTCTTCTGGTTCTACAATATGGAATCAAACTTTGTATATTGTTGCTGGCCAAAGCATTTCTATTTCTAATACCACCGGTAATAATCAAATAGTTGTTGATTCTTCTGGAAACATTTATGTAACGTTTTCTGCATCAACTTCGCCAGGAAAATCAAACCCAGGTCTTTGGATTCTTAATTCATCAGGTTCCACAATATATAACAAAGCAATTTTCGAGACTGGAAACAGTACTTCTAGTGGGAGCAGTGGCTCATTGGCTATAGACCCAACTAATAGTTACATTTATTGTGCATCTATTTATAAAGCAGCGGCAACGGGCGTATGGGTTTATAGATACAACATAAGTACCTCAAGCATTGATTATGTTACTATAAATACAAGTTATTACCCTGAATTTGGTATTTCTATTGTTTGTGACAATTCAGGGAATGTTTACACGGCAGGTAATGGAATACCAATAACAGCGCTTGATTCAACTCTTTCAAGTGTTCTTTGGCAAAAAACAGGTGCAGGTACAAGCCCAAACATTACTAATTATGGGTCATACGCAGGAAGCCTTGCTTACAATTCAAAAATAGGTCTTTTGCTTTGTGGTTCTTGCACAAACAGCGCTGGTGGTTATGCTGGAATTTTTGGAAATGTTCCAACCAACGGTTCCAAATCAGGAAATTACACTATTTCACCCTCAACTGGGGGAACAGACTACGCAACATATCTTACTACAAGCAATTATGTTTCACGCGCAACAACCATTGGAACGTCTGTAATTGGCGCATCTAGTTCTAATGTTCAAAACACCACCCTTTATTCAAATAATGACTTTTCATCTAGCACATCATATACAACTTCTACGGTTCTTTTAACATGACGGTTTTTAATAAATACTTAGTAGTGCCAAATTTTTGCACAACAGAACAATGCAACAATGTTATCTTTGCGCTCAACACTTTACCAAGCGACGACACCGGCCTTGCGTACAAGAACATTTACAACCCACAAGACCCAGTTATTGAAGCATTTGTTAAAGACGTTGCCACACGCTTTATTGCCCTTGGCTACTCTGGCACAGAATACTTTGTTGACGTGTTGTTTAATTGCATGAAAACAGGTCAGTCAATTCCACTTCACGCCGACTGGCAGGGTCAGGGCAAGCAGACCATTAACGCCATTGTGTACCTCTCGGACCCAGCAGACTACGAAGGTGGCTCTATTGAGTTTCCTGAGATTAACTTTAGTGAGCGACCAGCCCAAGGCACACTTGTTGTTTACGACGCAAATTTAAAACACCAAGTAACTGAGATTACTTCTGGCTCAAGATTCACCGCATTGTTTGCTTTCACGGACGACCCAACAGTTAAAGCAAACCCCTACAACTTCACAGGAGCAAATTAATGGCTCAATCCATATCACAAGAATCCATAGCAGTAACCGGCCTTCCCGGCACCACTTCTGGTGCACGGCTTGTTGGCGGTACGGTTAGCGGTGCTCCTGTTAGCGGTACGTTTGCCGTTGGTGACCTTTCGGTTGACCAAAGTGGCTTGACATGGGTGTGTGTTTCTGCTGGTTCTCCGGGAGCCTGGACAAAAACAATTCCTGCAATTCTTCCTGTATCCAGCGGTGGAACCGGTGTTACATCCTCAAGCGGCACGGGGTCAAACCTTCTTTCAAACAACTCCGCCCTTGTTGCTCCGCTAGAAGTGGCAAACATTGTTGCTTCTGCCGCAAATGGAACTGTAAACATTGACACGCT
>Ga0007807_1000167_pt1 | contig 22971 bp, 18 predicted proteins | sample CryBogCBE12Aug09_FD_71220 | JGI IMG/M metagenome (GOLD analysis project Ga0007807, IMG submission 71220) | Freshwater microbial communities from Crystal Bog, Wisconsin, USA - CBE12Aug09 | ecosystem: Environmental > Aquatic > Freshwater > Lake | place: Crystal Bog, Wisconsin, USA | collected...
CAGGGACTGGGAAAGTTGGAGGCAACGCTCTTACACGCCTGGGCACTTCATGTAGGATTAAATAATCCGGCGTGGTGTATGTCATGGGTTCATTCGGCAACACAAATACGCACACTGTGGGCGCGCAGCAACGAATCTACGAAGGCGATTCGTAATACTCCCGCAGTACGACAACATGTGGCAGAAGCGGTTTCGTCCCTTGTTCTTTCGGAGAAACGGCAATTTCCTAAACTTCCCGCGCCAGACGATTGTTTCCGTGATGCGGAGGCGATGCGTACCCGATTTCGTACAGGTCAGGGGGTGGTAGACCAGTTGAGTTGCCGCCGAACTTGGGCGGCGGGACTGGAAAGCAACGATTTGCGATTGATAGGTAATGAGTTCGAGGCTGCCTGTCGTTCTAACAATTTGAATCGTGCGCTCTTTTGGATCGTTTGGTTTGTGACGCTGGATACACAAACAGAGAAGCCGACGGTGAAAGAGCGGGGACCGAGCCACCTAACGCCGGCGCAGCGTAAAAGCGTGCTGTGGTTTCTTATCGATCTTCTCAAAGATTTGGCAAACGATTTGGCGTTTTTGTCAACAGAAGAGCGGGCGGGCATTTTTAACAGTATAGGAATGATGTGGGGAAAACTGGGAGCAAAGGGTCGTAAAGACTGTCTTGCGGCGCTTACAATGATGATATGTGAGCACATTGTGCGCCGGTCAACGCCCAGACTTACTGCGGGTCCGGCAATTCCGTCGTACGATGCCATTAAATCGCAAAATGCGGGCATTGACAGTGTATATACCTCCATCGCCGAAGAGGCTCGTAAATTTATGTTAGAAGTCCCAAAAATCAATGGACTCACCGAAGATGCAGCGATGAAGGCGGCAGCAAAACTGTCGGCGGTGGATAAGATGGCGCTTGCCTACGCACTTCTGTCGGGATCGGGTGGTAAAAAATAATGACATGTTAGGCTAGAATGACGGCGCCGGCAGCAAAGTCAGTATTTAATCCGCAGCTTACGGCGTTGATGAGCGATATTGGAAACGCTTTTCAAGGAGTTGCCTCCCAGGTTCGTAAAACAACGATTGATACGGCGGTAACGGAAAATTTTCCAATTTGGGGGCTGCTCATAATTATGGCGATTGCTACGGTAACAATTGTTTGGTGGATTCATTTTAAGGAATTTTTGGAGACACCGCATAATATCGCCCGTATTATTCGCCAGAATTTGAAAGCAGCGGACCACTATCATCAATCAAATCACAGTCGTAAGGGAATGCTTGACCTATATAATTCTCTCGTATCGCAGGGATACAAGGAGGAGAATTTGGCATTTACAAATTTTTATGTAAGTACGGTGAATGCCACAGGTATCTTTTTCCCCGCCGTGAACGGTGTGGTCTCCATTGATGCCGCCCGCCTTGCCGTCATGGGTGGCGCGCGAGCTTTCGTGTTTGATTTATGGCCGGATTTCGAGCCTGGTGCCGAATTCTCGCCGATTATTCAGGTGGTGGAGGCGGATAGTTTATGGCGACGAACAACACTCAATGCTCTGCCGTTTGTAAATGTTCTTCAGGCGCTCATCACAGAAGCACTTCAAACAACAACCAATCCCGGTCATCAGGATCCCGTTATACTCTACTTACGATTCCGTGGAAATCCCCGTGCGTCTACATTCCATCATACCGCAGAGGCACTACAGTCTACAATTTTACCCTATCGTTTGGATAGCACATTTGCAAATTGCCGTGGTGCGGATCGCCTATTTAGAGTACCAATTGATCAATTGGCGTCAAAGGTAATCGTTATATCCAACCTACGGGGTTCAGGCAAGTTCAGCGAGTTTGTGAATTTTTCAACAAAGGACGGTATTCAGTTGGAATACGAGGCGTCGCAGCTTCAGTTGATTTCGGGTGATGCGGCGGCGAATGCGCAGAAAAAGATTCTCATGAATCCTACATTTGTGGCACCACTCAGCGAAAATCCGTTGGCGGAGTCGAATGATTACAATGTTGCTGCCGCCCAGAAACTGGGCATCCAATTCGTGGCGATGAATTTCTGGAATAATACGAAATCGCTCAAGACATATATGGAACAGTTTGGCAAGTACAGTTTTGCGCTCAAACCGACACCGCTACAATATGTGGTGACTCGTTTGGATCCGCCACAGATGCCGCCGAACCCTGGCTGGGGCGACAACGCTCAGGGACAGGCGGGCACGATCAAGGCGCCGCCGGATATCAAACCGCCTACATAAATTACGAGGCAAGGGTCGTCACATATTCGCCGCCGTTACTGCCTTGGCGAATAATAGGCGGGTCCAACCATAAAGAAATAGAATTGTGGAGAGTTAATTGATAATTCATCTCCCAATCCAGTACATCCACAAACGGAAAGAGTGTTCCCAAGATTTTCTTAAGCATACTTACCTTGAACACCATGGCATCGCATGTGCGGGTATGATAGTATGGGTGCGCGGGAAACCAGCCATCGCGTGATTCGGGTCCGCGCTGCGGTCGCAAGTCGGTGCCGGCGCTAAGAGATAAGAAATCCCACGGATGTCCTTCCAGCGCTTTCATCGCCGCACTCAGCGATTCAATAAAATTGTTAGAAAACAAGCAGTCGCTTTCAAGAATCATGACTGCTTGATGACCGGCAAGTACCGCTTTTTTTGCGGCGGCTGCCCAATTCACCACCAGCGAAATTTCGGAGGGATTTAGGGCATGTGCGCGCCCAGAGCCGACTCCGCGAAAACAATTCTTATACTGAACTGGGGCACGAGGTTGCTGGTGGTTGTGTAAACGCTGAAGTTCTCCAATAGATAGATCAACGCCGTAACATGAATATCCTATTGTATAACAGCTAGGATCTATGTTATTGGCGGAAAACCATTTTTCCAAATAGGCTACACGATCAGGCTCCTTTTTAGGATTGCATAAAATATAAGTATGATCAATCGGCGCAGGCCACTTTATCATAGTTATAAAATTATTTACATTGTTGGTTTAGACCTGCCCCGTTTCTTCCGTAGAGTTTTGCGCTTACGTGCCGCCGGCACCGCAGTGTTTGCTCCACGCCGCGGTAACATACACTGGGCATCGGTTGCCTCTACAAAGAAAGGTGTAACCGCGCCGTTTGTTTCGCCGTCACCTCCCTGCTGTTTACGACCACGGCGACCACGGCGTGTGGCACGACCACCCCGTTGATATTTACGATTGTAATTATTTCTATAGACGTCGTAAATTTGCCTGTAACGGGCTTTGTTCTCTGCCGTGACTTCAGGATAATCAGCGGCATTTGTATCCAAGCGAGTAAGAATATCTTGAATTTCTTGCGGGTGAATTTTGGCATCGCAAGTAGGATAGTTCCAGCACATACCAATATCTCCTCCTCGTCCCTGTCTATATTCATCGTTACGAGATTGTAATAGATTAAATAAACTTTCTAGCCCAATGTATTCGTCTGCATGAGTATTGACTTCACCGTTTTGGCGGCGATGAATAAATTGAATCGCCGGTCGCACCGTATCCAACGTTGTAGCATCATCACCTTCAGGAAGAAGAATGGGGAGCAACACATCTCCAGCGGCACCATTCCGAGGCACATTAGGATAAACAAGGTTGTTTTCTGGAGCTGGGGGTGGACGATTAGGAAAGGCGGTTGTAGGAATATTAAACCGTTTTTCGGTAAGTAGTGTTTGTAAATGGGCTCTTAGCATAGGGTCAATATTAAGGGGAGAATTCCATACCTGGTCAATCATATATTTCTTTGCATCCTCTAATGTTATTTTACCAATCTGGGCTTTGAGAATATTTGCCACTTCACGGATTTTCTGGAAACGGATAAATTTCTCTAGAAGCATACCACCACCGTACGCAGTACAATCGTTGGAAAATGGTGAGGCACCGCCACCAGGACGAATCAAATCGGCACGAGGACCGGCTGCCGGTCCAAGGGCGTGATGGGCAGGGACAATATCTTCAGGATGATCCGCTCGGCGGTGCTCTTGGCATACACGACCACATAAGGTACACCACCATAAATTATTAAAATCATCCTTATATTTATTATATAACTCCACCGAATACGGTGTTTGTAGTTCAGGGCATTTGTGATGCATAAACATACAACCGTCTTCACGGCGGACATAGGATAAACATACAGGACAGCAGGAAAAGTTCTTCGCTTCCATACCTTCGGTAGAAAAAATCGTATCCATAAGGGTGACGTCGCTTTGTGCGAATCCCTGCCACATTGGTATTGCTTCCGCCCCGTCAAACCACGATCTGTAGTTTTCGCGTCCAAGAATATGATGGATTTCTGTAAGGGCAAGGGTTTTGTTACAGTCCTGCCAATAGCAGGGAATTGCGTCTTTGGGAAACCTTTTATGGCGGCGTAAATGATCCTTGAATTTTGCCTGAGAAATACCGACGGCTAATGGATGATTATGAATATCATAGACTAATGCACCTGCCTCCGCATAATCTGTAGCAACTTCTACCTTTCGTAAACTGTTACCAAAAAGTTTCCCTAAATATATGTTAAAAACTTCTGGTTCCATAAATAGACTTCTAAGACCCCAGTCATTACGGTCAAACGGTATATCACCTTTACTTTTATATAAAATTGTTCCTAATGTAAATCCATCGGTGATTTTAATTCTAAGACCTTCTTCCCTATTTTCTTCCCTATTTGAATATTTTATAGGAAGCATTTGATATTCTAAAAATTTATTCATAGCAAGGGCGAATGCGCGTATACCGTCCTCCTGCCACGCAATATCAGGTACCACGGTTGACATAAATTCGGCTGCCAGCGCTTGTCTATTTTCTACATTTTCGTAATCTTCGGAGTCGTAGCCGGTATCCTTAAAATTGTTCCAAAAACTATCTAATGGCATAGAATGCCAAAGACTTAATCCTTTTGTTATCAAACTTATTCCTGTAGAGGTGATGGCGCTTAGATGTGGCAAATTTTGAGCAAGGGGGATTAATACATTTTTAGTAGGCAACATATTGTCCGCAATAGAAGGAAGATAACTTTTCGCAGTTCTAAATGTTGTGGCTGAACCTGATAGCCACGCCGTTGCGACCGAGGCGAACCAACGATTCCAAAATTCGGGCTTTGTTTTACGAATGCGAAATTGATTATGTTCTTTAGAGCAGGCGTACCGGTCCGTTGGCAAAAGTTCAGAATTATCCGCCATTCCATCTATAGAAATACGGAATCCACGTTTCATGTATTTGTCCATGCGCTTACGAATATACTGATTACCACGCATTAGCGCAACAACATATTCAGACTGAAGAGTTGCCCTTTTATCACGAATGTCTTGGGGGTGACTTGCGTATACGTGAGCGCCGTCGTACCATATTTGGCAAATTGTTAAATCAAAATTGGTGACGACCTGTTGAACGCTACGACGGTGACGAACCGACATAATATCTGTAGGAGTTTCATCCCCTTGGGTGAATGTATGAACTCGGCGAATACCATTTTTTCGTAGGAACGACTCACAGTAACTACTGGCGGGTAAAACTTTATACCATCTACGTTCTACAAGTGCTTCTGTGCCAGTGTAGAGCCCGTCAATGAGTCGGGGGGTCATACGAACTGGCACGTAGATATCTAGATCATTCACTTCGGGTGATCTGCGTGGATCGTTTCCTCGTAAACCACGAACATCAGCGTTCCAGGGCGACACGGCACGTAGAATAGAGCCGCCGGCAATAATCGCACCGGTCTCCAAAAGAAGGGCGTCAACACGAGCCATCTTATCGGCGCCAAACTTGCCGGCAAGCATTGTGCGCACAGGCTCTAGCCATTCGGCAACTATTTCAAACGGCTTGACGGCGGGCTCGGCATCTTGAACCGCCGGTACGGGTACGGGTGGTGCAACAATTATTGGCATCCCTTCTCTTCTTACTTTGTGTAAATATTTCACGCCCACAAAAACCCCGAATACCTAGTAGGTAAAATGATCACTTACGTATCCTACCAACCTCACTACCACTCAGCCGTCCAGAAACTCGGCGAAGAGACATTTGACAGTACCTATGCGCACGAATTCCGTGCCGCATTACGGGACGCCGATCCAGAATCAATTGTAGTTCTTCACAAACGCCAAGTTGTAGGCTTTGCGCTTCTTGCTAAAGCACGCTTGTTTCGCCATCTTGACTGTACCGAGCTTGCCTACTTAGTGGTCCATCCCGATTTTCAAGGACACGGCATTGGCTCAACATTGCTACAAAAAGTAAAAATGATGAGCCCAAATGTCATATTAGAGGTGAGCTACTACAATCCAGACGCCGAGCGGCTTTACCGACGCCACGGGTTTGAATACTGGCGCCACCTTGGCAATAAAACCAACGGCGGATATTTGATGGGATACTCTAGCGAGCGGCACGAACGGATGCTTCGGCTACGCTCACGTGAACATCCACCAGCGGATGGAACAGCGGCTCAGTAGAGCTCACATCGCCGGCAAAACGGTAGCAGGCGTAGCCGCCGTTTTCGGTGGAGTTCAACTCGCAGTCCACGGCGGATTTCTTCATCACATCCAACACGGAGTCGCTGAGTTTCTTCTTGGACATCAGCAACTTGAAAATGGTTTGGTCCGTCGTATCGTTGCCGTCAAAATTAGAAATTGTTTCGTCCACCAACCGTTCCTTAATTTGGCGATCCGAGAATTTCATGACGTAGGTGAAAATATCCACATTGCGCTCATCCGGCGGCAAGTCCATGTGCGAGCAAATACGAATCGCGCGTCCCTTCACCTGGTCCAAGCGCACATAGTTCCAGTACGGTTCCATAATGTGAACCTGGCGAACATTTGCCAAGGAAATACCCTCGGCACCCGATTGCGTAATCATAATTACTTTGATGATTTCACCGTGAAGATTCGCCTCGGCGCCGGCAAGCTCTTTCACCTGCGTTGCCAGATCAACAGGAACACGCGACCACTTACCGTTAAAAATCGCGAGAAGAATGTTACGCTTATCACGCTCTTCATCACCTGTGTAGGTGATGTAGCGCGGCACCCCTGCACCCGCGGCAATCGTTTCGGGTGACAGCGTCCAGTCACCCGTTGCCGTTTTCACAATATCAAATTTACGATAATTTTGTTGGGCTTCCAGGGCAACCGAAAACAGACCCACGCCCTCCAGTGTCTTGAAATTAGAATACACAAGGACAGGACCCTTTGCCATGGTCAACCGGTCCAGTATCGCCTGGAATTTAGGCGATATTGTTGGAAGCGTAGCCGGAGAAAAAAACTCCGAGGCACGGCTACGAAGCATTGTGACCGCCGCGGTAAGCGCTTCGGCATATGTGGACGGTGGCAATGCGGCATCATTTCCGCTTGTCGCCTCTGCTGCGCCGGCGACCTCCTGACCCAAAGGTGCCGATGAATCGCCGTCTTCGCTCGTGAGTTCTGCCCGCTCCGCGCGCTCCTCCGCCTCGGCAATCTTTTCCACCTCGGTTACCTCATCCTCGGAATTGAGTACTTCGTCGTCCGTGACTAAGGTTGACTTTTTCGCACCAATCATTTTGAGAACATCACGGTAATCGGCGGGAACAGGACGCTCGTAGTCGGCAGGAAATACAAAGTTACATGAGGCGCGCGAGAAAATCTTGAATGTAGAGTTGATGTTTTTAGAAATTTGGGAATACATGTCGCCGCCTGCCGGCTTTGTCTGCTTCTTTGCCCGCAACTCCTTGTCAATCTCCATCTTGCGCTGCTCGGTATATTTCTTGAGCTGAAGGTCGCTCATATCCAACATGACCACTTCGTCACGGTTGACAGTCGCCATCAAGTCCGCCTTGCCGCCCTTGTAGTAGGAAATGAGACCGGATAAGCGAGCCATAAGTGGTAACTGTAAACGCGGTTTTATAATCAACTGATCGGTATCAATAAACAATTCGCGGAATGTTTTTTCTATGTCAGGAAGCCGAGGAATCGCCTTGTAATTGACAGCGGAGAAGGAGGTAATGCCAGCCGCCGCCAACGATGCCTTTACACGCTCAAACCACAGTTCTACATTGCGTTCACGGTTTACCTCTTCGGGGGTACCAGCAATTCGTTCGTCACGAATAAAACCACGGAACATACCGGTGGCGGGATCCACAACTTTGCGGCATCCGCTGGGCACGGGAGTGATACGAATGGTGGAGGCGGAAATTTCGGGGCGGGGTAGGACTTCGGCAAAATCTACTTCGGGGTGTGCTTCAAGAAGTTTTTGGATTGCCGCACGCTTATCCAAACCGGATGTATTCACTTCTACCATACGCACATCACCGGCGAGTACATTTGCCAGAATTGCCACTTCTTGGGCAAAGTTGATAATTGGCGTGGCAGACAATGCGATGATTTTACAACCGACCGCAGCACAGAGCATGCGGTACAAGAGATAAGAAATGCGATACTTTTTACCGACCGAGCAGAATTTGGGAGTGTACTGGACCACATCACGCGGCTCGTCCTTGTACGCCAATTCCAGTGCGGAGTTGTTGATGGTACGAATCAAATTGTGAACCTCCTCAATAATAATTGTCGCACCGTCAAACATTGTAGGATGATTACATGCCCAATCGCGTACCTGGCGTTCTAACAGTCCGTTATAATGGATAAACTGAATGCGGTAGTCCATGTGCTCCACGATTTGTTCGGTAACAGAGCGCTGCTGTTCGGCGGTGAGCGAGGCGAAATTGGGCTTTTTGGCGCGGGCGGGATCTGGTGCCCAGCCGCCGCGGCGTTTGCGAATCGAGCCCAACGGGAGACCTACAACTTTTGTTAGAAAGTCCAGCTCCGCCGAGGGTGCCTTGATAGACGGAACCGAGATGAATTGCCAAAAGTTGTTTGTGCGAAAGACAAAGGGTCCGCACTTGGTAATTTCATCGCGATAATTGGGGGAAAGGGAGGCGGGGGTCATTACGTAAACCGGTTTTTGACCGGCTTGCCACAGCGCTTCCAAACCGGCAATAGAGGTACAGGTCTTACCGGAGCCGAGACCGTGGTAGACAAGAACTCCGCGGTACGGGGAAGGTTTTTGGATGTAATCGCGGACAAATTCCTGGTAGGCGAATGCTTTTACTTGGGTTTTGCTGGCGGCAGCCGCTTCGGCGCACGCATTGGGATTGAGAATTTCGGAGATTGCGGGAAGTTTGTAGCGACGGTACGATTCAATGATGAACTGTTTGAACGCGCGGCGATTCGCGGGCATGAACGCGTCTGGCGCGACCTTAATTTGTCGCTCGCCGGTTTTTTCTTCCAGGCGCGCTGAGAGTGCGGCGAGTGCGTCTGTTGGCGGAGGTGCGGGGGTAGTTAAGGCAGCAGCTGCCGACTCCGCAACAGCGGCAGGCGTGGCGGCAGCAGCAGCAGTAGGAGCAGCAAGAGGCTCAATTGGCACAATAGGTGTAGCACGCACACGCTCAGGTGCTTCAAGAGCAGTCGATGCCTTACGCGTCGTTTTAGGAGCAGCAGGAGTGGCAGCAGAAGGAGTAGCAGCAGCAGGAGTAGCAGCAGCAGGAGTAGTCGCCGGTGGCAAACCGCCAGGTGCCCCACTCACTCCTACACCAGTTCCCATTTCGGTCTCCGCCATTTCTGCCGGCGCAGCAACTGTAAGTGATTCGAGCAATTCATACATAGTTGGTGGAGGTGGCGCCTTACGAATTTTTGATTGTGGAAGCGGAGATACAAACCGGGGCGGACCCTTAGACGCCATAGTATGTCCTTATCTTGTTTTCTCAAAATAAAAAACCGAATCTATCGTTAGGTGCGATGTCTTCGTTAGAACAGAATAAACTACTTGAGCGTAAGAATAGCGTAATATTTAATATGAATGCTGCTGCAGCTGCGGGGATTGGACAATCACCGGCGATGGGGCAATCTCCAGCGATAGGGCAATCACCGGCAATGGCAGCAACGGGGCAAGATTTGCGAAAAAGTTACGGTACAAATTGGACAAAAGCAAATGTATCGGTGCTGTTTGAGTGGGTCACAATCGCTGCTTACAATATACGCTGTCTAGAATTAGCCATCGCACATTACCGTAGAAAGATACGAGCAAATACAATTCTTGGACTAGTTTTGTCCACTTTGTCAGGAACCATAGCAAGTGCCCAAGCCGGATTTCCAAATAGTGTTACAGTAAATCTTACCGTAATACTAAATACATTATTCATTATTATGAGTTTTAGTATAGCAATTATGACAGGTTACATTAAAATTTATCAAATTCAAGAAAATCTTGAATTGAATATTAAGGCAAAACAAGAATGGATTTCATTTAGTGCAGATATTGCTTCAGAACTTCAACTACCCGTTGAACTTCGTAAAGACGCACTTTGGATAATTATAAAAAATAAAAGTATTTATTTGGATTTACTCAAAACAAACTTGGAAATACCAGATTGTATTACAAAACAGGCACAACTTGATTTGAAGACGGAAACTAAATTAAATATGGATATATCTAGTTTACCGAGAATTCTCATAGATATTGGAGTTCAAGAAATGCGGGATATTAGTAGTGGTATTAAAGAAGATCGTATTACATCGGTTGCAAAAAAACAACTTACACATTTTGTAACACAGCCACCAGATGCGCCGGTATGGAAAAAATCAACTGTTGCAAAACCCTCACCCTTAGATTCTATTCCAGAAACGAACAACATACACGAATTAGAAGACGATATAGATAAATCACCGTCTGTAAATAAACCGATAAGTGAAACTACATTAGGGAGTGTACATGATGTTCATCAAGTTGTTACTGTAAATCTGGACGAGCAATCGCCGAATTCATCTACTCCTCCTCATTTGGAAGTACTCCCAGCTTGATAAGTGCGCGACGGCTTGCCTCCTGTTCGGCAACCTTCTTATTTCGCGCAATTGCGGTAGCAACCACCTCGCCGTTGGGAGCAAGTACGCCCATGGTGAATGTGCGGTCGTGAAGTGGTCCCTCCACAAGTACCTCCTTGTACTTCGGCGGCGAATGATAGGTCGCCTGGTAATATTTGAGCAGCTGATCTTTGAAGTTATTATCTTCGCTGATCAACGCAACGAAATCCACCTCGTTTTCAAACAGATTGATGAGCCAGGTACGGACGCGCATAAACGCCGTGCCAGGATTCTGGTCCACAAGGTCCAAGTACATCGCGCCGCACCACGCTTCCAACATGCTGCCAAGAATGCGGAGATTGTGGCGTCCATTACAAACCTCTTCTACATGACGGCTGAGCACAATCCAGCGTTGGAACCCAATTTTGAGCGAAAGTTCACCGAGTTGCTTGTTATTCACTAGGCGAGTGCGGAGCCGTGTAAGGAATCCCTCGTCCTGATCGGGGTACCGCTCGTGTAGGTACAGAGCAATAACGCAGCCAAGCAGCGAATCGCCGACAAACTCAATTGCTTCATTATCCGCTTCGGCAAGTGGCATACATCCTTCGGGTCGCGGGGCGACGATGACGGGCTCACCGGCATCTTTGCCGCTCGTAACAGGTCCTTCAGGTCTGTCTACATACGAACTGTGAATACAAGCTTGGCGGAAAAGTTCCCAGCGACGGGGTTTCTCCTTAATGCCGTATTTACGAAGGATAGAAAGAATCTCAGCATCCGGTATGCGCCGGTTAGTGAGATTCCAGGGATTGTATACTTTGGGCTCCTCGGGCGCCGCCATAACAACCAGGTGGGGCGAGGATGGCTCACTCATAGTATTATGTCTACTTATTACGCCGAGACTTTAGGCGGTTCATTTTTCTTGTCTTTTTGTTATTGGCACGCTGTTTCCGCTGCCGACCGGTCCCCTTGGCGCCGCCCTTCTTCGTCAAAAAGTACGCACCGAGTGCGAGCGGCACGGGACCGACGGGACCGGTGGCGATTCCTTCGGCGACACCGAGCAGACCCTGGCTACTTGCGGCGTACGCAAAGAAACCGGGCTCACGAGTTTTTACATAGAAATACATTCCACCAAGGGGATTCCAAATAGATTCAGTGTCATCCCAGCAGGCAGGCACGCTTTTGCCGAGCGCAACCGCGCCGAGTCCCTGTAACATACGACCACCCCGTTCGTCACGCATGTATTTTTCTATATCTCGGCAGCGGCAGAGAATGGGAACGCCGTCCACTGATTCAGGCGGTGTGAACGCTTGCCCGCCTATTATGCTAGAGTGTGTGAACTTCTTACGATACGGTCCCCATACTTCACCGGGATATCCAGGCAAAGAGAATGCCATTTTGAGATTATTATCATTTTCAAACTGTGGAACAGTGCCGCCGAGTGGTTTTTTTACGACCTCTGGACCCGATACGATAGGATCGGTTGACCAGCGAAAACCGGTTTTTATATCACTTACCCAGTGACCCGTGGCAGTCGGCTCGGTCTGTTGCTGTTTTTGTGCCGCCATCATATTACTTGATGATTGCCCCATTCCTATTACACATTATCATATATTTCCGCCCTCAAATCAGCGGTGAGCCAATCGTTATGCGAGCCCGCATCAAAATCGTATATGATATCGGTGAGCGATTCCCTATCTGCCTTGTTAAAAAACGCAGGATTATGCTCAAGTAGAGATTTAATCACCTCCTTGCGATGTGCGTTGAGACGAACGCCGTCTCCATACATATAAAGAGACTTATTCCCATCTGCGTCTAATACAACAATATATAATCCATAATACTGTCGTGATTCATAGGTGGTTTCAATATATACAATATCACCGACCAGTATACTCGCATCCGTTTTAACTTTTTTAATCATAGCATTTTCATAGTATTCGTGGAGTTCATTAAAATGATGTTTGCGTAATACATCGCACCATACGCCGGCAGCGAACCGTTTACCTTGAATATCCGCCGCCAAAGGTTCATATTTACTCAAAAAGTACTCTTTGGGCTTCATCTCGTGAGCCTTCGCCTCAATTCGGAATAGGGCAAACATTTCATTTAGGTGGTTCTTGTACTGATATAAGTTGGATTCGTCGCCAAGTGCATGATAGACCGATTCTGTATGAGCCGTGAATTTACGGTCGCCGAACGCCGGCAATGTAAATGTAAACGTAGGCATATCAATCTAACACTATAGAGCGATATAAAGTTTTAGACTGCCATAGGCTCCGGTATTTATATACTAAATTTTCTGTTGGGACCAAGTAAGGCGTATAATGGAGACACAGCAGCAGCAGCAGCCCGACTATTGGACGATGACGAATAAGCAACTTATTGAAATTTGTAAGGAGCACAGGATTTCACGGTGGAGCGGAAAACGTAAGAAGGATTTGATTGCATTGATAAAACAACATAATACAGATAATCTTTTAGCTGTTATAAAACCAGAACCAGAGCCAGAACCAGAGCCAGAGCCAGAGCCAGAAGCCATACCAGCACCAGCACCGACACCGGTGTCAGCACAAAGCGCCTTGCCGACACGACCGCACACTCCTGAACCTTACGAATTATTAGATGAAACACTTATGTATCATGCAAATCTGGCACGCGCATTTCTTCCTAAATCACCTGTGAATGAGGACGCAGAATTCCATTCTATACAATAGGAATGGGTTGGAAGACTAAGATTTTCTTTTTAATACTTTTTTCACCTATTTTAATACCACTCTGTATTTTTACACCGATCGGTCCTATTCTATTTATCGGTGTTATGGCACATATTTTGAGCAATTATAAACGATTTCTGCGAGAAATTACTTTCTATTCACGCCGTATTTCAGCAATGTTATGGTCACCCTTTGCAGGTACAAAAACATCTAGCAAAAAAATACCACCACCGAAACCAAATGGCAAGCCAGAAACTCCGCCCACTTAAGAATGTAAAGCAGCGTACACCGTTGACGCGACCGACGCTCCAATGCTCCGTTTCCCCGTGGGAATCGCAGCAATCTGTTCTGCTGTCATTGCAAGTAGGCGTGTCATGGAGGAGCCGGTCGCCGCTGCTAGCGCCGTAACCGCCGCTCCACCGAGCCCAGGAATCGTGGACAACATCGCCACAAATACGCGCTCAGGTGTCTTATTGTCCGCCTTCTTGATATGAACCGCCTCGGTATAGACGGCGGCAGCAGCGGTCGCCGTTTCCGCCAGACCACCACGGAAGACAGCAGGATCTGCCGCCAACATTCGCGCAATGCGGCGTACAAACGACATCGTTTCGTCTACTTTGCTCACCTGGAATACCGGCATAGTATAACGGAACTGGAGACGCAATAGTGTCTGTTGGAGGTGAACTTCGGTGAACGATCCGCGACACCAGGAATTGGACAAGTTAGGTGTCCAGTATGGTGCCTCAACAATGTAACCAACCGAAGTGCCGAGACCCCGTTGGGCGAGTAGTCGCGCTCGCTGCTCCCGATAACGCCCATCCTTTTGTGAGGAACCCAGGTCATCCACGCGCTTCCGTTCTAGCGTAACAAGCGGGGCACCACTAATATCATTTAAGTAAAACGAAATATCCCCGATATTGAGATTTCGTTTTTCGGCAATCCAGCCTTCATTTCCGCTAATATCTGTGTAAGGAGCACAGAGAGACCAGAGGTCTGTCTCGCGTGTATCAATAACTACTCGAATCATGTTCTGTCCTCATCTACCCGCGGTTGTTTAAATGAAAGTTTTTTCTCTTTAAAGAGTGGGTGGAAGGACTAGACTGTATAGAGAGCATCGTAGACGATGAGGTTATGCTGGGATCGGACTGGCAAAAATGGAGATATATCTCCTATATAAATGACATAGGGATGTCTTTTATAAATTATTAATAATCCGTTCAATATATTATCTTTATTCGGGTTAATCTGCCTTCTCTCTCTCTAGGGGGGCATCCTCCACCTAGATTTTCCGACAGAATAAAGAATACGCATTAAATTTACCGCATCTTTGCGGTTTATTCTTTCTGTTTCCTTGTTTCAACTTTCCATATTATGGAAAACTGAAATAAAGTATATGTTCAACGGCGTTTACGAGTCAACCGCTTCTGCTTCTTCGCCCTTCGGGTAGTACGACGGAGTCTGTAAGACGACGGCGAAGCACGACGACGATTCTTCCGCCCAAAACGCAAAGATTTACGTGGGAAAAACGGCGGCGTTGTCCGCATCATAGGTACCATGCGACGAGCAACTGTGCCAGCAGGTACAATATACGACGGAGTATTTATACGCGCATTGATGTCCTCAACAAGTCCACCGCCGTTCTGCATCACCACATCATCATCGTATTCGTAAAACTTAAATGTTCCATTGTCTACCTGAGCGGCACTGAAGCGTAAGACTTCAGGATGATGGCGTTCCTGTTCCCACGGAAGGGATAAATCACGAGGTCGTGTCCAAACATTGAATAGAACTTTAAGATTTTGATCGTCATCGTCAGTAGCAACAACCTTTACAATGGAATCGTACGCATCTGGAGCCAGCCTTTCATCGGTCACCATATAATACCATTTGCCGATATCAATGTTGCCGAAGTTGACGCTGCGAAGATAGGGTAAATCGGCTGAAAATGGCGGATTTGGTTTATGTTCAACGGCAAACGCTTCTTCCATCCTCTAATGATTACGGCGAGTTTTCTTACCGCGCTTTTTGGAAACTTTACGAGTTGCTTTCCACTTTCCGTTGACACGCTTCTTATAAGGGCGTTGGGTTCTAGGGTTCCATTTAACGATATAATAACCAGCACGGTCTTTGTAAATATCGGCGCCGTTTTTATAAGAACCATAGACCGTTTTTCCTACAAGGGAGCCACGACGCGCACCGCCTTCCATCTCTACGTCCTCGTCGTAAACATAGAATTGGCGGGCTCCACTAGGCGCCTGGTCGTTCATACTAGCAAGTGGAGCACGTAAGTAGCCTACTCCAAATTGAACAGGCATCCACTGGTCGTCTTCATATTCTGTATCAGGATCTTGACTAAAGCCTACTGTCTTACGTTTGTATATAAGATCACCATTTACTCTATTATTTAGTTTATTCGTTACATGTACAATATAATCCTCAAAAAAGTTACCATTTTTGAAATAGTAGTATTTTCCTTCAACAATATCGGGAAAATCTACCATATGATAGTGCATTAAATTGCCCCACTGAGGGCTATTGGGAGCATGGTCAAGTGCTTCCTGCTGATCCATCCTTAATAATTACGGCGAGTTTTCTTACCGCGCTTTTTCAAAGCCTTGCGAGTCGCCTTGCGAGTCTTATAAGACTTAAACCGTTTGTATGTACCGCCGTTCATATTCATATTTTGTTGATTTATACCGGGATTATATGTATATAGTCTAATATCTCTATTTTGAAAAGCGGCAATAGGAAAGTCTACACCTTGGTCTATATCATCCACCCAAGGTCCTAGCGGATCTTTCGTTCGTGCTTTATAAAACGTAAAAATATATTTATCTCCTTGTATATCTTCATATTCGACTAAAAAGTTAAAAAATTTAGGACCTACAAAATGTCCACCGTCTCCTCCCATATAATAAAACGAACCCTGTTGAAGATCTTGAAGATCTACAAGGTCATAATTGGGTAAAATAGGGTTATCTACCTCAGGTAATACCTGAGCAGGTAGATGAGCCTCTGCGTCTGCTTGGTTCATTTCTAATTAGTGCTCATTATAAAATGGGGGCTTTTTGATTAATCATGCGTATGAAAATCACACGCAATAACCATTTTGTTTCCGTCTTTCACCCATTGCCACACCACTTCAACATGTTTTCCTAATTTTTTACCTAATTTCTTAGAAGCCGTTGTCATCTTTTTGGCGGTGTACTCATCATTCACATACATTGTAAATAACAACATTTATTATAAACAGATAAAATAAAAAGTAGAGAAAATCCTCTAATACCACGCTTTGTTCGCCGCCGTGGGAGCAAACTGGCGCTCCAGATCCGGTGTCCATTTACGGAAGTCGTTGTAGTTCCAAACGCGCTGGTTATCCTTGTCCACTACACCACCCTTGTCAAAAAACGGGTCGTTGCGCGACTGATCGGAGATTTGGATCGCCGCCTTGGGATCACGGGGCTCGTTGCCAAAACCGGCGGTAGTCGCCAGACCAATCGTCTTAGAGTCTTCCCATAGTTCTTTGCGCGTCTTAGGGCGCAACTCGGTTACTTCGTACTTATTATCGTCTATCTTTGTGACAACTGGCTCCCAGTTGGGGTCATTCTCGTATATCTTGCTTACCATGTTAGCAACCTGCTCCGTCTCGGAGTCAATTACGTGCTGCGAAATATCGGTGGGGCGGTAAGAGGACATAATCTTCTGCTCGCGTAAGTACTCCGCATCAACATCGGGAGGCATTACATTCTTGCCGTCAACAGTGTTAAAGAAAACGCCAGATTTGGGGTCACGCCACGCGTCATCCATACGACCTGCTATAAACGCTTCTTCTTTTTCTGAGCGCTCCTCCGAGTTGAACGGGAGATTTGCCCAGTCGAGAATGTGCTTCTCCATCAGGTCATTCTTTGCCTCTTTGGAAATTGTATTGCGCGCTTGGTCCTCGGTCTGGAAAACACGAGTGTACTCGTAGTCATCAATATCGTTAATGGGCGTGCGGGCAGATGTCTGCTCGCCGTTACCGGCGGTATCCAAGACATCGCGTGTCGTGCCCTCCAGGTCAAACGCCTTGGGCGGGGCGGCGCCGTTACCAACACCACCGAGAATACCGAAGACGGGCTCGCGGTTGTCTACGACCTGGGGCGGGATACACTGGGAGCCATTTGCATAGAGTCCGTTCAGGTAAGTGATGTAGTCGGAGAGTGAGTAGAATGATTCGCCGCTGGGAACGACGGAAATACGACCATCGGCACCACGAATCGCGGCAGTGGGGCAACCCGAGGCGCGTTTCGTGAGAATTCCATTTGACATGTTGTCCGCCTTCTTATTGGCGGCGCGGATGTCGTCGGCATCCGTAAATGCCTCGGCGATGACTTTGTAATTTGTACGGAACACAACAATTGCTAGGATCAATGCGCCGACCACCAGAAGCAAAATCTGATTTGTTGCCAACTTCATTCAGTCCCTCTTAATCTGGTATAACGAATTTATTCGTACTAAGTAGAATGGCAAATCGTCAACGCAACGAGCGCGGACGCTGGGTCCCTAAACCTATGATTGATGTGCGTGAGGAGAAGCAGATACCCGAGTTAGAACGCCTGATCCTCAACGGTCCTGTGACATTTGTGCTAATTCATGCCGATTGGTGCGGTCACTGCCACCGGTATATGCCGAAGTTCAAGGATATTGCAAAGACACCGGGGCGTGTGGCAAATATGGCGGCGGTTCATCATGATATTGCGGAGAAGGTGCCGGCGCTAGCAAACGCAAAGATTACGGGATACCCTAGTGTCGTGAAGGTAGAGCCAACCGGTAAGGTGGATGATTACAAGGTCCCTGGCAGCCCTGAGACAACAAATGTTGTGCCGCAGATGAATGATCCAAAGGTAATGAAGGAACTAGTAAAGGCGGTAGAGACAGCGCAACCGAATACTAAGATTCCCGGTCCACAGGGCAACCTATTGAGCAATGTGCATTTCTTGAAGAAGAATGCGGATGTCAGCAAGAATACGCCGCAAGCGGGTGGTGCGTTCGATTCGGTTCTGGGCGCGTTCATGGGTGCGCTTAATAAGGCGGGACCGGCAGCGCTTCTTTTACTGGCAAACAGCATGATGCCCAAACGCGGTAAGACATACAAGTCGCCGAAGCGCCACAGTCGCCGTGCGTCCACACGCCGCAATCGCCACTAAAGTGGTACGCGGTCGTTAAAAATTGAAATTTATCCCATCACACACGACAGAGATAGCAATGGGCGCTACACAAACCAAACAAACCTTCGATGATATTGTTTCACAACTTAAGCGAAACAATATCAGCGTAATAAGCGTACACGGTGACCGACGCTACAAATATGCAGTGATGCGAAAGGATGATATGCTATTCGTTGTACGACAGTTTATCAAGACTGAAAAATTCTCTATACGGCATGATGAACGCGGTATCTTCTACTTTAATACAGTTGACGAGGCACTGGACATTATACAATTACTCAATAAGAAATGCCAGGTTAAGATTACGGCGAGTTTGTGGGATACCGAAAATCCAAATGACCGCGAACTACGTTTTACTTTTCATACATATGACATAAAGACTGCTGCAAAAGAATATGAACTGCTAAAAGTAACACTTACAAAAATGTTTATTGAGTTGCGAGAACTCACGCCAAAGATGCAGGCAATTTGTATTCTTCCGCAAATTGCCGTAGATTCCGTAAAGACAATCGTTATTATGGAGTTTGGTATGAAATGGCACGATTTCTCAAAGAAGAGCCAACGCTTCTCGTCGGTTCCTACATATGCGCCCTCATATGCTCCTAAACATTCGTAAATAGCGGTGTAAAAAATTGACTTTTTTGCTTCGCACAAAAAGGAAGACACAATGAAGTACAACGCAGATACAGATCAGTTGGTCTTCCAGTGTAAAGATATTATAAGTCAGGATGCGTATCCTGATATGTCTATAGATAGTGGGAGTGATGACGCCTATTCCGTAGATTCGTCCAGACCGAAAAAGAACTATCAAATTCTACTATTCGGCACCGATCCCCACGGACAGTCGGTCGCTCTTCAGGTAAACGATTTCCATCCGTACTTCTATGTTAGACTTCCAGATTGCCTTGCCGCAAACAAGACGGCAAAGCAGAATCTAGAGTATTGGGTGTGTCATATACAACCTGGAGAGGATATTTCACACGATGAATTCAATAGGATAAAGTGTGTGTATGAGCAACACAAGGTTCTAATGGATTATACCGGCGGTAATAAGGGGACCTTTCTCAAGATTATTACGCCGACGATAGTTATGTGGCGCCTACTCAAGGACCGTTTTCTGGATAAGGAGACAACGACACCGATCGCGTACGATACGACAACCTTGTTTGGCGCAGGCGCAATTGCGGCGCTGGATAAGTATGTCCCTGTCGGTGATGTAGATGCAGTGAGCCCGAAGGGAACGAAAGTTGCACTCAAGGTATATGAAGCGAATATTGACCCGATGCTGCGATTCTTTCATGAGCGAAATCTAAGTCCGGCGGGCTGGGTAGAAGTTCCCGCAAATTGTTGGGAGTTCGCCAATTCAAGCGACGCAAAGGTGAAGATTTATGCGAGTGCCGACTGGACAGAGTTGAAAACGACAGAGGACCGCGGTATGGCGCCGTTCCTCGTTGGTTCGTGGGATATTGAGTGTAATTCCAGTCACGGCGATTTCCCGATTGCAATTAAGGGGTGGCGTAAGCCCATCCGTGAACTTTATGAAAACGGCATGCCGACCACGCTCGCCGAATTTTGCGACAAACTCGCGAATGCCGCTGTTGGAAAATCAGGAGTACTTTCGCCGATTTATATCAACCGACGGAAACATTCGGCGCCTATAACTGGTACTTTCTTGCTTGACTGTATTAAGGGACAAAAGCAGGAAGATAAAATTCAACGGTATCTCAATATGATTAAGACGGAAACCAAGGCGGATATTCGTGAAAAGGCAATCACGGATCTTGACGAGTTGCTATCGTATTGGCGGTCCTCCGCCCCGAAAGGTAAGAAGGATACTCAGCCTGTGTTTCCTTACAATATTGTGGAGGGGGACGAAATTATTCAAATCGGTATTGTTCTCTATCGCCGATCCAAGCCGATCAGCAAGCATATTTGGGTGCTTAAGACGGTGGATAAGGCAACAGTCAAGCCGCCAGGTGCCGAGGTGCCGATTGAAGTGTATTCGTTTGAAGATGAGGCGACAATGCTGCGTGCATGGTTTCAGTGGCTCGGTAAGACAGATCCTGATATTCTTATCGGCTACAATATCTTTGGTTTTGATTCTAAATACATCTGGGATCGCCTACAGTATTTGACGAGTAAGAAGGAGGCAGTGAATATTACTACGCCGCTCTCCTGTCTGGTATCGCGTCCTACCAAACTGGAGGAGAAGTTTCTATCGTCGTCGGCGATGGGTGACAATACTCTACACTTTATAAATGCGGCGGGTCGTCTACAAATTGATTTGCTTCCGTATATTCGCCGCAATCACAATCTCGATTCTTACAGTCTTGATAATGTGTCGGCGACATTTGTTAGTGGCGCAGTGAAGTCTATTACCCAAACAAGCGACGAAGAATTTGTAGTTGTGACCAAGTCCACGAAGGGCACGCTCCCAGGTAGATTTATTACGCTGATGGACGATGAGAATGACCGCATTGTAGAGAAGGCAGAAGTCTTAACTGTTGAGCCGACGAAACTGACCATCCGCATCAAGGGTGGCAAGGAGAAACTAGAGGATAACGGCGGCAAGCCGACCCGTTGGGCGCAGGTGAAAGATGATGTTTCACCGAAGGACATCTTTCGTTTCCATCGCGGCACTCCACAGGAGCGTGGAATTGTTGCCCGTTACTGCTTACAGGATTGCGATCTAGTGATGGAACTCTTCAACAAGTTGGATATTTTGAACAACTCCATTGCCATGGCAAATGTATGCTCGGTACCGGTGAGTTTCATCTTTCTGCGCGGTCAGGGCATTAAGATTGAGTCGCTTATCTTTAAGGAGTGCCGACTGAATGACCAGTTAATTGAGGTGCTGCCGAGCCAGCGTCGTCATAACGATGATGCGCCCGATGAGCCCGAAACACCGTCTACCGATGAAGACTCCTATGAAGGTGCGATTGTTCTGGAGCCGAAGACTGGTATCTATATCAATGACCCAATCACCGCCGATGACTTTGCATCTCTGTATCCGTCGTCTATCATCAGTGAAAACATCAGTCATGATACGCTTATTTGGGTGAAGGATTACGAGAACGACGGAACGACATTCCGCGAACTCCGCGAGGGCTCGGATCGTTACGATAACATTCCAGGCAACAGTTATGTGAATATTGAATTTGATATCTTACGACCCGATCCCACAGACACTCGTAAGCATCCTACAAAACTCCGTGATGGTAAGCGAATTGCCCGTTATATTCAACAGCCGCAGGGCACAATTCCTCGTATTCTAGAGATGCTCCTCTCGTCCCGTAAGAAGTGCCGTAAACAGGCGGAGAAGGAGACGGATGAGTTCAAGAAGGCGCTCTTAGATGCGCAGCAGTTGGCGTACAAGTTGACGGCAAATTCTCTGTATGGTCAGTTGGGCTCAGGCACATTCAAGGTGCGCCGCCAAGTCTTAGCCGCATCAACGACCGCCTACGGTCGTAAACAGCTGATGTTTGCGAAGGCGGTCATTGAAGAAATCTATGGCGGCGGCAAGGATCCGCGGTGTGATGCGGAGTGTATCTACGGTGATACCGATTCTATCTTTCTACGCTTCAAACCGAAGGATCCTAAAACCGGCAAGCCGCTGACGGGCGACGCAGCGCTCAAGGCGGCGAAGGATCTTACCATCGAATCGGGCAAACTCGTGAGCTCGTGCCTCAAGCCGCCCCACGACTTTGAGTTTGATAAAATCTTTCGCACATTCTGTTTGCTCAGCAAGAAGCGTTATGTGGGCGATATGAGCGAAGATGGTCTTGAACCCGGCGATTTCCACCGCAAGAGTATGGGTATTGTGATGAAACGCCGAGATAATGCACCAATTGTCAAGTATGTGTATGGCGGCGCGATCGAGCGCATTCTGGATCCAACCCGACCTGTTGGAAACTCAGGCGTAAAGGATGCGTTTAACTTTGTCCAAACAACGGCAAAAGATCTCCTTGCAGGCAAATTTCCCATGACGAAGTTGATGATTACAAAGTCCCTCCGAGCCGATTATGCGAATCCCACCCGCATTGCGCACAAAGTCCTGGCGGACCGCATTGCCGAGCGGGATCCAGGCAATAAGCCGTCCACGAGTGAGCGTATGTCGTTCGTGTATATTGAGTCGAAGGCAACGCTACAGGGTGAGCGCATTGAAACGCCGTCGTTCATCAAGGAGCACAATCTCAAACCGGATTACAAACATTACATTACAAA
>Ga0007807_1000176_pt1 | contig 22451 bp, 38 predicted proteins | sample CryBogCBE12Aug09_FD_71220 | JGI IMG/M metagenome (GOLD analysis project Ga0007807, IMG submission 71220) | Freshwater microbial communities from Crystal Bog, Wisconsin, USA - CBE12Aug09 | ecosystem: Environmental > Aquatic > Freshwater > Lake | place: Crystal Bog, Wisconsin, USA | collected...
CTAGCTTCGGGTAGTTGTTCTGCTAGGTGGTGAAGTTGCTTGATTATCGCCTCGGCTTTTTCGGCTCGTTCCTTCCAATTAGCGGCGAGTTCATCGCCACGCCTTGCGGCTTCTTTAACCATCTCTTTGAGGGGGCGAGTCGGGCTAGTTCTTCACGAATATCATTTGCAGTTTTAGGACACCCTTCCTCCTCTATTGCTTCAATCGCTCTTTCCAGAAGATCCCTGAGCCTCTCGACCTCGTTGGTTTTTTCGGCGAGTTCACGTTCTTTCTTGTTCAGTAGATCGACAAGGCAATAGGCTTCGTCAGTATTGGCGCAATGTATCTCATTAAGCCGTTCGCCTTCTTTTTCGTCTTCAAGAAGGGCTGAATTAAAGGTTTTGCAGACTTTCCAAGTTGGGGAATTGGTGTTTTCGGTTGTCATATTTACCATTCTATGTCCTCCATGTTTTCCAAATCCAATGCTTTTTCAAAGATTGTACTTGGGTGTTTTAGATATTCGTGCGGTGTCATCCAGCAATCACGCTGACCTTCACTACTCTTAAAGAACTCATCCCTTCGTGTCTCATGTCCATATAACCATCCTACGATCAGAGCCTTGTTCCCATTGGTCATTACCTTCACATATTTCCTGTCTGGACTATCATCATCCCTCGTAATGAGGGTAAGATTCTTGTCAGATGTCCTTACTTCAATGTCTTCAAAGCAATCTGGTATGCCATGAAAAGTGTTGACTTGTGGAATAAAGAACCGATCAGCAAACTTGGCAAAGGCAATCTCTCCTATGGCTCCAATGATGGAATGATTAAGGATGCCTAGTTTGTTTCGCTTCATGGTATAGGTGTGATTCCGTTTGTCCAAAGATGAGCAAGTCACCTGTAGCAATGCGGAGTTCACAGCGGCATGAAATTCAGTTGGAGATATTAAAACCTCAACTGGCTTCACGCTAGAGTTCATATCCCTTGGGAAAGCTGATGTCCTTGTTGGCGTAGATTTCAAAGTTCCCTTGGAAAATTGAGTTTACGCCAGCATCAAATGCGGCCTTGACCCGATCTTCAACAGAAGGAACTTTGTTGTTATCCGCTAGGTAGCGAACGTGTTCTCCATTCCAATAAGATTCTGCCTCTTCAGAAAATTCATTCATACGAGTTTTGCTTCTTTGGCAAGTTGATCCATTTTGGTACTGAAGACTTGAGTAAACTTGTACCCATCCATCTTTCCATTAGGCTTCTTGGAGTTATCCAAGGCATATGCTTCGGCTTCCTTGATTAGCCTATTACGCTTACGAATGTAGTCGCAATTATGCCATTGGGGAATGCGTGAGTATTCATCTCCGTTCTTGTCCTTGATTTCGGGACAAGAGCAGTAGGCTAAAACTTGTACTATTTTCATTGTTACCAGACTTTGAAGATAAAGATGGAAAAAGCTGTGATTATCCCTATGGATATGAATGTCAGTACCTTTTTGATGTCATGTAATTCCTCCTGCAAGTGCAGGATTTCAACATGGTGCTTCCTACTCATCTCTAGGAGGTGGTTAGACTCCCTGTTCTGAAAGTCTAGCCCTGCCTCCAGAGCAATGATACGATTTCCAATAGTGGTTTTGGTGGTTGCCATTGTGGTTGCTGTAATGGTTTAGAAAGGAATGTCGTCGAAATCCTCTTCCTGTTTTGGTGCTGGCTTGGTTCGATTCTGGAATGCCTTTGCTGGCTTTACCTTATCCACAAAGCTAGGTGCTGATCCTCCGTTACCCTTGTCCTTGTAGTTGCCAATGATTGGAGAGGTGACTCCTGACTCACGCTGTTCCTTGGTTAGTGAGTGCTTCACTACACCATCGTTGTCATGTGCGTCCTTGCCATCCTTGTTGGGAAAGCAAACAAGGTTAAGGTATTTGGTGATTGTTCCATCCCTCTTGGTAACTTCCTTGAGGAGTGACTTGTCGATTTTGCTGGTGTCTATGCTTAATGTTATCATGGTGTTGGTTCTTGTGTTGGTTTGTCGTCATCGGAAATGAATCCTTCTGACTTCAAATAATTGAAAAGGTTCTGGAGTTGGTTTTTCGTGACTTTGCGGCTATCGCCAGGGAAAGCAGTAAAGTGATCAGTATGGTGCATAACGATCCACTCACGACCTTTGAACTTAATCCACAATGCTCTTGCGTCTTCTGGGTATTCATTAGCGGTCACGGGATATTGATGGTTCGCTTTCCTTGGATTCGATGAGCCAACCGAGTGCATCATCAACTGCTGATTTGGCATCCTTGGATTTGATTCCTCTTGCCTTTGCAACTGCCTTCTCAAGTGACGAGATAGACAGCTTTGCACAAGCAAGAATATCAGATTGTTCAAGAACACCAGAAAGCGCAGATATAGCGGCGGTGGTATCTGTGACATTACGAGATGTTCTTCCTTTTGTGAGTGAATATCCAGCAATTTGCGCCCCTGAAATGAGCCTTGACTTGAGTTCCTTTCGGATCTCATCAATGAAATCCTCAACGATAATGGACTTGGCATCTAGGTGAGCCAATTCCTCATTCGATAGGGTGGATACTGCAACGCTTGAAGCTACTTGCAGGGTGGTTGTTGCGGCTTGAGCATTGCCATAAGCGTCTGGGCATATGTTTTTAGCACGACACCACTTACAAGCATCTGGAGAAGGATTTCTTGGAGAATCATGCTTTAGTGAAGCATGGACTATGCCAAGGATCTCAACTTCTGACGCTTCTAATTCTAAATCATTGTATTCGGCAATCGTAGTTCCTCCTGCAAGAGGCTGAATGATCGCCACAAGGATGTTCTTGAGTTCGGGGAATGCTTTCTTGACCAGTACGGCATAAGCCTTGAGTTGCTGATTCTCGGAGGCTTTTCCCTGTGCGGTTCGACCTGTCTTGTAATCGGTGACTACTGCTAGATCCTCTCCAAAGAAGTCGATACGATCAATGGCTCCAGAGAAGAGATCATCGTACCAGAATCTTTGTTCTATAACGCTATCCGTTATAGCTCCAAGATCCAGTTGTCGGATCATGTCGCTATAAGCAGAAAGGCATCGGGTGGCAATGTCCTGACCCTCCTCGGATAGTTCCTCAAAGGGTTTCTGATCGGCTAGGACGGCATGAACATCCGTACCCAACTGCATATATGGATTTGCTTCCTGTGGTGGGAGTGTTTTCTCCAAGTTCCAAGAACCTGGGCATAGAGCAAGACGGCTGAATCCGCTTGCTGAAGGCTTTCCGTTGCGTTCGTCGCTCATATTAAAGGATAGGCTTGAATGCTTTTACGTCATCCCACTTTTCAACGAGGCGATTCCTAATTGCATCGGAAATCTCCCAAATCCTGACACTCCTGTCCTTCACCGCTTTCTTTGCAATTAGGAACTCCATCACATGGTCAGCAGAGATATTGTCTGTATCCATCATGCTCTGAAGCATTTCAGTTACATCTTGTGGCAATTCCTTGACCTCTTTCTTCTTTGGCTTCTCAACCTTGACTTTGGGTTGAACCTCATGTCTTTCATAGTCAGGGTCTTTCTGTTCCTCCGTAGGAATCAAGAAGGTCTGAAGCAAGGCGTACTTGTGGGCAATTGCCATTGCCTTATTCGTTGCCTTGTCTCCGCTATCCATACCCTCTCCCACAACATGGCAATTCACGCATGAACCATCTTCTGCTGTGAATCGGTAGGTCATCGGGAGTTGCACAAAACGGAGGATGGTTCCGTTCTTGTTCGTCCTCTCCTCGGTGACAGGTGTTCCTGCAAAGGGAAGAGTGACAATCCCATGCTTGGCTAGAAGGTTATGAAGCTCATTGTAGATGGCATCAATCCCTCGGAAGTTAAAATTCTGTGCTTGGTTTCGGCTATCTTTTCCGATTGCCGTGATGTCTCGCATGACCGCTACCATTTTTTGGGCGATCAGTTGACTTGGTTGCGTGGTTTCAGTATTGTTCATGTGGTTGCTATGCGTGGTTGCTGTAACTAAAATGTGGCTAGGGAGTTGTTCATGGCTCCCTAGCCACTCTTTTTTAGTTACATCTTCTTGTAGCCCTTGTTCATCATAGAACCAGCGGCTTTCATCTTGGTGGACTTGGAAGCTGGCTTGGCCTTCTTCATTCCACTCATCATTTTGCCTTTCGGCATCTTTTTGGTAGGCATTACTTTTTCTTGTTGCGAGGCTTACGCCCCTTTGTTTCTGGCTTGGTAGCCTCTGACTTGATCTTTTCCTTCTTTGCTGGTGACAGCTTTCGGGTGTCGATCAAAGTTTTCCCTGGCGTTGCCTTGGTCTTCATTCCTCGGATCGCGTCGATAATGTCTTTGAGCATTAGGAAACGGCGGTTGGAGAAGAGAGGGTTTCCTCGGTTGCGTCACAGCAAGAAGTTTTTCCTGTGACTAGATCGTGAACCTTCTGGAGAAGGTCAAGATCAATGGTTCCGAGAGCATTGGCGATCTCTTGTGCGGTTTGGTTTAGCGTAGCTAGGTTTGACATATTATGTTTTGGTTGTTGTTTTGGTTACTTGCATCCCCATGCCCGTAGGGACTTGTTGATGCGAGAGTTTGGATCTTTCTTTTTGGCTTCCCCTGTCATCTTTGCTCGCATCCCTTTCATCCTCGAACAGAATGACTTCTTTCGGGCGGCATCTTTCTCTGTTTTAGGGTGCGGTGCAGGAGGCTTTAGATGACCTCCATGAGCCTTGTTATAAGAAGCCCTACCCTTGGCATTCAAGCCACCCTTTGCAGACTTCCCTTCTTTTCTAGTCCATGCTTCTGACATATTATTTCTTTTTAGCAGTTTTCTTTGAATCGCGAAATGCTTTTGCTGTAGGTGCGCCTTTTGATCCAGGCTTCCTCATGTGTTCACCAGAACCAGCGGCGATCCTAGCCCTCTTTTTTTGGATATTTGCGTATAGTCCTTGTTTCATTTATTGTTGGTAGGATTAAATAGAATTTTGTTGCTTTTTCTTATGTTTTCGTCAGCCCACAATGGCTGAAAATTTGTATAATGATTGAGTTTCAATAGTTCTTCTTCTGATGTAGCAGATGCTAAAGGAATTATATGATCCAAATGCCAAAATTGACGATTGTTCCATGTCATTCCTGTTTTGAATTTAGACTCTATGTATGCCTTGAATGCATCAAAAGAACAACATAAGATTTGCTCTGTTCGAGGTCTTTTTTTGAATCCTCCCTCTTTAAGACAATTTGCAATCATACTTCTGAGATTTGAAGCCAAATTGTAAAGTGGTTCTTTCCTGCGTTTGCGTTGATAATCTTTCCCATAGGAAGGATTTTTCTTTTTTTGCCTATCCCTTTTTGCTTTTACAATTTCTGGGTTTGCATAATACCATTTTTTCCCATATTCAGAAAGTTTGTCTTTGTTTTTTTGATTCCATGTCTGAAAGTAGGATCGGTTTTTTTCACGATATGCTTTGGATGATGAAAATACTTTAATTTTCAAATCAGCATATTTTTCTGGCGATACCCAATACTCTCCATTGGGATATGTTTTACCATATCCCCAAAACATTTTTCCATCCTCTCGGATAGCTCCACGTTTTAGTTTAGGAGAATCTTGTTTCATCAAAGCATTCCAAAGTGTTTCTTGAAAACCCTAGATGCAAACTTGCTCATTGAACAATCGTCTTGTTTAGCTTGTTTAGCAATTATGTCTTTAAGGTCTTTTGTAATATACAGCCCCAAAAATGCGTGGGTGTTAACTTTTGCAGGTGCTTCAGTTTTTAGTTGCGTGGTAGCGATATAGGTGGGTGATTCAGTTGTCATAGAACTTCTGATTGTTGCCTCGGCATGGATCGCTTGCAAGTATATTTTCTAAAAACTTTCGGTTCAGTTTCCAAATGTCCGTTGCGTTTGAGTTGCTTCAAGAATGAATACCAACAAAGCATCTCCTTGTGTCCATTTGAATCGTGAGCCAGATAGCGGTGGAGAGAGATAGGTTTCATCAGTTGTTTTCGATGATGTATTCAATGTCGATTTCAGTTCCACATTTGGGACATTCCCAAATGTCAAACTCGGCATCGTCCCCCTGGATTGCATCCTCCATCCTCCCGTTCATGTTTCGGTGAGGCGTAGGAGGAGTGTAATCAATCTCAAAATCGTGCAGACATTCCTCGTTGTGGCATTCGTAGTTAATTTTCATGGTTGCGTTTCAATTATAGGTTGAAGATCGAATCAAGATGACGATCTATGGTGAGTGTAGTTGTGGCGGTTTCGCTTGCAAGAGTTTTCAGTTTCTTTTTTAGCACAAGGAGATCATGGTGAATCTCCCTTGCCCTGGCGGTGCTGATTCTCACCTCATCGTGCTGGTGATGCTCGGAGGTTCGTAGCAGGGTATAGAACAAGGGTTCCATGACCGACACTAAACGGTGGGCTTCTTTAATTGCGGCGGTATTCATATTTTTTGCGTTTCAGTTATGGGTTAATGCTCTGGTGATACCTTGGGCATAGAATCTCCATGCCTTGGGGTTTCGGATTAGACAGACAAGGTGTAGGGTGAGTTGGCGTGTTTTGCTCATTTGTTCACCTTTTCAAGTGCTTCTCTGATAGTTTGGAAGCGTTCGTTGCAGACTTCGGCACAGATAAACATATTCCCATCAATGGTTGCTGGTTCGCCATGGTCAATAATTGTCTGTTCATCATCAAGCGTCCATTGTTTTGCTTCCTCCAAGGCGGCGGTAAGGTGCTTAATCAAAGCGGCGGCATCGTCGCAAGCGTCGGCGGCTAATCCTTCTCCATTGCAATCAGGGTCGTCGTTGTATTGTTCATGCTCTCGGAGCATAGAGGCGGCGGCGTTTAATCTGGTGATGATGTTGGGCGTGTTCATGTGGTCGGATTGGGTTGTTGTTGTTGTTTTTGCGTCTAAGTATAGTTTTCAGCTTTCGTATGCTCCACAATAGTCTCGGATTGCTTCAGTTATGCTTCCGCCTGTAAAAAAGGCAAGGATCTCCTCGGCATCGCGTTGATTCAGTTGGTAGCCTATCATCGCGGCTGTTATGATAATATCGTAGGTTGTCGGGTTCATTGTATCCTTTCGGGTTGTTTCGGTTCAGTTATAGGTTGGCAAGATTGCTTTTATTTTTTCTATCTCCTTTGCCATGCGATCCGTTGCCGCAATTAAACGGCTTAAGATTGCATCCAGGGATTGATCTTGCGTCTCTGTTAAGGGGTGAAAAGACGTTGCAAATTGATCTTTGCAGAATAAGTCAATTCCCCGATGCTTTTCTTTTGGTTCGTTGCAATGCTCGCAGGTCATAGGTTTTTCAAGATTTGATCAGCATCGCTCCCGAACCATCTTAGGAGTGCCATATGTGCATGAGTAGTTAGTCCTGCATCCTTTAAGATTTCAACGGCCAGGAAAAGAGAGGCTTCCCTATCTCCTCCTCTAATCTTTTTCCAATCAGAGGCAAATTGATTTGCGTCCTCAATGGCGTGTCCTTTTGAATACTTATCACGATCAGCATGAGGGAAGATTTCCCATTGCAATGCATCGGTTTCTTTTTCGATTTGATCGAATGATTTCATGGTGTTTTCCTTTCGTTGTGTTGTCCTAAGCTGAATTGCCCAGGCTACTCCCCTCTCGATTAGAAAGGGGAGTGTGCCTAATCAATCAACGGAAATAATGATGGATACCCCGTAATTGCTTACCCTGTAGCCTAAGAAGTTTTCCTTTTTTTTGTGGGATTCCCTTTCAAGTCTGTGAATTGCTTCTATTGCCGCATCATTACGGCCTATAAAATCACCTGATGATGACCACTCTTTAACTTCATGGCTTGAATTTTTATTGTTGGGAAGTTTTTCATATTATGCGAAGAGATAAAGTGCGAAGATTGCAAGCCATGATACAAAGATTAGAATGCTTAAAAGGATTTGTATAAGTTTCATGGTTAAGCCTCTTGTTGAAGTGAAAACTGATGGCAAGTTTCCTCTGCCGCGTACCATGCCAATGCGTTCAGGATTTGAACATCATCTCCATTTCCGAATACGGTCTCGCCGATGTAGTCGATCGAGTAGTCATAGCAATAAGGTTTTTTCCTTTCCCTAGTCATCAGGCAGTTGAAACCTTGTATCATTTCCAGCATTCCAACTCCAAACTCATCGGCCTGATGCTTTGCCATTTCACGAATCAATCGAATGTGCCGTTTTGCAAAGGCATTCGTGTCTGAATAATAAATGAAACCCCCAAATCCTCCCGAGACTCCATGGTTAAGAATATCTTCCCAACAATTCAAGAATACTTCCTCTCCACCTATTTGTTGAACTACTGCCTTCGCAAGTTCTGGGAACTGAAAGGCTGAATAATCAATCTGTTCTTTCGTCGTGCTCATGTTTTTCTCCTTTTGTGTTTTTTGGTTGGTTACTTGGTGAGGGATTTAAGGCGAGCGACTTCAGCAATCAATGCGGTCTTGAGGGAATCAGCAACTCCTGGGGAGTTGATGACTTTTGTGTACCAAGCAATATGTGCAAGGCGTGTCTCTGAGTTGTAGTCGTTAGTCATTTTTTTAGGTTGGTTGCGATGACTCGTGAACCAGCTTGTTTGCTTGTTCCATCGGTCATCATGGAATCATCATGCCATCATCTTTCCATCATTGCAAGAACTTTCTGCAAGAATCTTTTGGAAAGTAAAAAGAGCATCAATCAATCTTCTTCAACCATGCAGGACAACCTTTCCTTTTTCTCTCTCTCGTTGCAATTTCTACGCCTGGAATTATCCGATAAGATAAAGTGAAAATATCAACTCCCTTTCCCTTTTTCCATGCTTTCACTTCTTCAATCAACCTCACAAGATCCGTTTTCCAATGGACAACCTTCAACGGAACATCCAACCTTTTATACCTTTCAAGCTGAAGTGTTCCTTCCGTTTCAACGTGTTTCACCTCAATGATACCCCATAAGGTTTCATCGTCTTTTATTGCAAGATCATGGCGACCATAAGGGCTTGTCCATTCTAATTCAAAATCAATCCCTTCAAACGCCAATCTCATCCCAATTTGAAAAACCAAGTTTGCTTCATGCTTCATGCTTTCAGTTTAGCATTGACACAATTTTTGGCGATCATTAAAATCTGAAACTACCCGATGAGTCACCTTTCTTTCTCCATCCGTTGACACTCCTAGCAAACTCTGTCAAGAATGCTCTCTCTATGCCACGCCAACGTCAACTCAATTCAAGGCAACTCAAATTCTGCCGATTATACGCTTCTGGAGAATCAATAGCACAATCCCACAGAAGGGCAGGATATTCTTGCCCTACCATAGAAGGTCATGGAGCAAACGGAATCCGACTTCTTAAATCAGAAAGAATCCAGAATGAGATAAAGAAATTAAGAGAGAAAGCTTTTGAAAAAGATGCTCTTTCTTTCGCTGAAAAGCGGTCTTTTCTGGCACGCGCCGTTCGCGCTGATGCGAGCAATCCCGATGCTGACCTAGTTCAAGAGGTAGTCGAGACTCACGGGGAAAGCGGGTCGAGTAAAAGAGTGAAAATGGTATCGAAATTGGAAGCGATTAACATTGATAATAAAATGGTAGGTGATAACTACGCGGATAGGTCGCCCGCGGTATCAAATCCGTTCCTCTTCCTGGTAACTCTCGGCAAGCAAGACGCGATACAGGAAGTCAAAGTCTCCGCGCCTGTAATAGAAGCCGAGCTTGTAGAATAGGATACCAGGCGAGACGCTACGGCCCTTTTTTTCTTCGGGAGATCCTAAGGAATCTCTTTCGGGTGGTGGCCCTCCCCCACACCATCGGTTTTTAGGGAACGTATATGCGACAGGAGCCAACCAAAAAAAATCCTGTATGGGAACTTTCCCTATTAAAAGATCCTTTTAGTGTTGACTAGAGGGATGAGAATGAATTATAAGATAGGCAATGAGTTTACGATACCCCGCGAGTGATTTTACAAGGCCGAGCATAATGCTGTTGAGATCGCTTGTGCATGAGTTGGGTGAGGATGCGAGTAAGGAGCCAGGTGGCTATGGTGGGTTGAAGTTGGAGAGGAAGAGGTTGGGGGATATATTAAAGGAGCATATAGATGATCCTAGACTTTCTGATTGGGATAGAGATATGATTCGTGGACTATGAATGAAGGAACATTACTTTTGACGTTATTGAATGCGGCTACGGTTGCTCATGTTTTGCATTTGAGGAGTTTGAGTTATTCGGAGCATAAGGCATTGCAGAAGTTTTATAGTGAGTTGCCAGATTTGGTGGATGCTGTGATTGAGGCATGGCAGGGTAGGCATGGGGAGTTGGTTGATTATCCAGACCAGATGGTTGAGATTAGTGAGCATAGGGATGCCTTGGAGTTTGTGATGTATTTGAAGATGTTGCTTGAGGAGGAGAGATATGTATTGGGTGAGGAGAGTGAGATTCAGAACTTGGTTGATGGGATTGCGGAGTTGATTGATTCGACGCTTTACAAGCTGACGTTTTTGAAGTAGGTTTGTTTTCTTCTCCAGATGGTTTCGACCTACTGGATGCGCTGACCGAAAGGTTGCCGCTTAAATTGGGGGAGGCATTGAGGGGCGAAATCGGGTGGAATCACCAAGAAGGTGCGATCTCGACGTAGTAGCGACCTGAACCTCCTCCGACCTTTTTATGATCCACGAATTTCGTAATCCGATGCCTGTGCTTACGCCTGTGGGCGATGGGTATGCGATCTATGTTCAGAGTGGCGGTGTCTTTGACAATGACGTTTGGACTGTCTGTATGTGTAAGGATGGGTCTGTGAAACACTTTAATACGGGACAGGTGAAGATGTGGAAAAATGCTACCTTTGGTATTGAGAAAAGGCTTGCAAACTTTTAGGGAATTCCTAATAGTTCAATCGGAATCATTGCTGGTTGCATTGGAAATATCCGATGGTGGGTCGCTCCCATAGGGTAGGAAACTACCGCCAGAGATGAGTCCTCCCTTACGGATCGGGGAATAGCCGTATAGCCAAAGGATAGGCGATAGGTCGCACAATAGCGGGCCGTCCTCAACAGTCCCGTATCGGGGAAACTCGATTCCACATGGTTCGCCCAGCGGGACTTTAATTTCATAATTATACCCCTCACGCCTCTGCCTGTGAGCAAGCGCACCAGAGGGGTTCTTATTTATAAAGAACTACTAAAATGTTTACAATTAGTAGTTGGATTCCCCTCATGGGTGATTATCCCAGCATCCGCTAATCAAACCATGCTACACTTCCAGACTGCACGATAAACAAGACGAGTGTAGTGTTCACAAAAAATGTAGTGTTCGCGCTACCATGAACGAAAATATGTTTGTGAACTGCTACATCTGTCCTTTTCAGAAGGATAGGTTATTAAAAAAACGTCTTTTTATAAATCCTTTGATTGGCTACCGATCATGGATTTGAACCATGACTAGGGGAGTCAAAGTCCCCTGTGCTACCGTTACACCAAAGGGTATTAAGTCTTTTTGGGTCTGCCCCTGCCCCTTGGCACATTGACCCTTTCCCGCCACACAACTGACCCATAGATTGTTTTGATTGCCAATTCCTCTGGCATATCAAGGACATGGGATTTGAGGCGTTTCTGGTACTCTGGATCTAATCTGCCAACTATCTCTCCATATTCTTCACCACCCAATGCTTTCTGTATAGCTTCTTTCATTAAAACTTCTTGAACATTCATTTTATAAAAGTGTTGACATTGGGAAAAATTTCTCTAGAAGGGGGTTTGTATGGAAAACACCAACACAAAGCTAGACCTTGAAAAGACGTGCGACGAGTGCGGTGGTACTGGTCGTGATTTCTATGACGAGGGATGGGGAACTCCATGCTGGAAGTGCAACGGTTCAGGTCATGTCGTCACCAAAGATGGTGCGGCTATTCTTCAACTGTTTGCTCATCAGCAGGGTCGGCTTCTTCAATTTGCTTAATTGCTTCTAGCAACTTTCGCATAAGGTAACTGACAAAGTACGCAAGTGCTTCGTCCTTACCCTCCTTTTCATCAACACCTTTGTCCTGCAAGATAAGGTTTCCAATGTGGACACATTCGTGTGCAAGCCATGCAATCTTTTCCGTGGTCATTTCCCACTCTTTCATGAATATGATTCTTTGATCACCACAGTATGAAAGCATACCCGCTGTGTTAATCTCTGGAAAATCCTCTGCTTTTATATTAGGAAATTTGTTTCTATACCATTCTTCTGCTGACTGTTGGGTAACGGGCCAAACAAGAAGACAATGATCCTCCCAAAAATCTATGTCCAAATAGTATTCGTGAGGTTTCATTTTTTGTAGTAGTGCCATACCATCTGTTTTGCTCTGCCAGCCTGTATTCTGAATTGTTTCCTTTGCATTTCTCCACGCCTACAAGCCTGTTTGCATTGATACTCTATGGTTTTTTGAGGTATATTTTTTATGACAGAAAGCATTTCCAATGTGATCCAGCCTTCTGGAACTTCATCTAATTCTTTGTGGGTTAAGAATTTTATATCATTAACCCAAGAATACATACTGGAGCGCAAGTCTGCCTCGCTAGGATTTAATCGGAGTGGTTTCTTGCGGCTCATATTGGATTAGTTTGGTTGCTGGTAGTTCGCCTTGTTCACATCCACGGAAGTCAAGGATGCCGATGCCAGGGCGACAGATGGCATCTCCAACTACTTTGTGACCATAACGGGTAAGCAACTGCCATGCGGGAGTTACCATGAATATTCCGTTACCATCATTAAAGATTCCTCCCGTGTGGCGATGGCCTCGTAGATAAACCTTGGGAACCCTATGCCCGACACGGGAGTAATTCTGACGGGCATTGCCCATAGTAATGCTCATGGCTCCAGCCTCAAGATAAGCCCTAACAGATGTTGGCATATGGTGAGCTACATCTATGAGAGTACCATTGATTTCAATAAGTCCCTTGTCACCCAACCAGATTGCACCCAATTCTTTGGCAATCATCTTTTCCCAATCTCCAACGTGACACTCGGTTCCTGCTGTCATGTAAATTTTGGATGCCATTTTAGCCAGAGGCTTCAGGCATTCAATGGCGGCAAGTGTGTGGTCTAGGTTGAGGGCCGCAACAATTTCATTGGAACCATGATGCCTTCCCTCAATGCAATCTCCATTGATGATAAGAATAAAAGGAAATCCCTTGAAATGATCTTTGATCTTTTTGTCTTTATCCTGCCAGCATTGCCATAGCCATTGTTGGTGAAGGTTATTACCAAGACCTATTTTGTTTCCTGTGCTGGTAATATGACCATCGGGCCATAGACCCACAATTGAACCGCAATGAAGATCGCTGACGCAAACTGCGCCAACGGGTTTTTGTTTAGTCATTTGATTGTTTTGGAAGACTTTGCGGTGGTCGATCCGAAACCAAGTTGTCTAATAGAGTAGCCGCATCCCGCAAAGAGACTTCTTCCTCTGCCATCATTTTGGAAAGAAGCTGACACAACTTGATTCGTTTATCTAGATGGTGAAGATAGCTGATGAGATCCAATTGTTCATCACGCAAATTCTGTGCATACCATCCTGCACCAGCAGTCCAGAATTGTGTTCTGTGTTCTGCTTGACCTTTACGGTACTTTTCTAGTCCAGCGGAGCCAGCCTTCGACCAAATATCAAAAGCATCTTGCTCTGCATTCATATCATTTAACTCTAGGTTTTCTTTTTCTTTTTGGCTTTTGAATGGAGCCGTAAGCCACTCTAGCAGGTCGCAGATTTGCATAGGATTTTGCGGATGTTGTGGTTGCTGTTTTGTTCATAGGGTGTTGAGGAATCGTTGCCATAGTCTTATGGGACGAATACAACCCGCCACGTTGCATATGTGACAAGGTGCAGTATTGCAAGCATTTAATTCTTTACCACACTCTGGGCAAAGTCTATTCAACCAACTGATAAAACCGACAAGGATTTTGAATGCTTTTTTCATCAGAATGTCATGTGCATGACCTGACATGAACAATCTGCACCATTTTTATCTGCCTCGTCAATGTCGGCAAAAATAACAGAGTTATTGAATTTATCCATTGTGGTAAGCATCCATTCCATTGATTTACGGTATTGATGATACTCTGGTTGGAACATACCGCTTATAACAATGTTCTTGTCTGGAATACGGATCAAATTGGTAGCTCCTGTTGCCTCCATATCTTTTGGAACAACAATGATATTTGCCAGCCTCTCAAGACGCTTGAATGATTCTGAATCAATACCAGAACGGCAAACCATGAAATTTTCTTTGTCGATTACATGGATACAGCAATCAAGATGGTAAAGATCATCACTAACCATCTTCATGGGGATGATTTCTATGCCACCCTTTTTGGAAATCCATTCCTGTGCCTTCCAATCAGAGAACTTTCCGTACCCACCGAAATAGGTTTTGTCTTTCCAATGCTTGGTTTCAGCTTCTCCTTCCCAGAAATGAGGAGGTTGGAGAACGGTATAGCCCATTTTTTCAAAGAATCGGCGACCAGGCTCTTCTTCAATCTGGCGACCATCGGCACTCATCTTGGCGATGAAAATAAAAGGATCAACTGATAGACCAAGGTTGGCGACGAAATGCTGATCCTGTGCTCCTTTGGTAGGAGGCAACTCAATGACTTTAACTCCAAGAGCAGTAATGAGACGCTTGATTCTAGTGTACTGACGCATTGCCCTTTCAGTATCAACCTTCTGTCCTTTCATAAACTTGTTGTTGGCAATTGCCGTGGACAAGTATTTAGGAGGACACATCAAGAAACTAGGCTTACGCTTGTACTGACCACCACCAAATTTAGGAGATTCCGTTTTGATCAAAGAAGAAACAGATGAATCAATTTTACCCTCTAGGACAGAAGGAATCATTGCTCCGTTACGGAACTCTTGAGGGGAGAATCTAGCCATAAGTGATTAGATGATATAGATCCCAGCACTAAAGAAAAGCAAAAGATTAAAGCAAACACCCCCCTGATCCCCCCACTCCTTGTAGGGAAAGCCTGTCAGAAAAGAAAAGAAACTACTGCACCCCAGAATGGATGCAGGGTGTTTCCCTTCTCTCTCATCGGGTAAGGAGTTTTGATTCTCCAAAGCCGTTGTTGTTGGATCGCGTGGTACGAATACACGCCCATCCTCACTTGCTATAACGGGCAAGCCCCGCCGAGTGGTGCAACACTACAGCGGGGCTTTTCTTTTGGAGGAGGAAAGTTTTACTAGAATGTTGCACCATTCAGATATGGAAAAAGTATCAAAGATTCAAAATGCGTCAAGCATCAAAAGCCATCGTCATCACAACCTCTTCCACCATATCCCCATTCATCGTTTTCAATTTGCTCTTCAGAATTGTGCTTGCTGTGAACCAATCGGTTTTCCCAATCTTGAATTTCAAGGATGTCAAGTGACTCTGCTTCTTCTTCAAAATTAAACTCTAGTCCCGCCCTGCGTAGCATTTGGACTGCGTAGGTCATGGAATCAGCCAAATCGGGTGATTTCTTAATTCTGGCTTTCATATCCAGCTTTTTCTCAACAGCAACCTTTCTACCCTTGTGGTAGTAAAGCCTAGAGCAAAGCTCATTTACCATTTGGGTATGCTTTTCCACATCTATGCCAACTAAACTTTTCGTTGACATGGCGGTATGTACGGCAAACCAGTACTCCGTAACCAGACGATCATAGGCTTCTTTGCAGGTTCGCTTATCCAAATTGCTGATTTTTCTCTCTGTGGGCATTGCCATAGAAGAAATGGGGAATACAAACATAGCTTCTGGATGGAATTTACTCCACTCAATGATAATGGCCCTCATCATCTTTCCTCCATCACCAGAAATATCCAATCCAAAGTCCCTTGGATGAACCCCATACTTTATGCAATCTTTAACCAATTGCATTGCAATGCTTTCTTCAAAAACATCTCCCACAGAAGAACTATATTCTCTTGTTCCAAGATAAAAACCAACTCTTCTACCTGTATCATTTGGGCCATAACGACAAAATGTAGCCGCACATCTGTCTCCACCAGCCGTAAATGCAGGGTCAAAGCCACAAACTACCTTTGTTCTATCACTCCAAACAGGTTCCCATGCTATATCACAGGCTTGGATGAATTGTTTTGAGAAGATTGTGAGTTCTACAGAGGAATCGGGCCACCAACCATAGACATTTCGCCAGTATTCTAGGGCATTTTTATTGCCATAGCACCTTTTTAGGGTAGCCGCTTCTCCTTCAACGGTAAGAAAACGATCAAATGGGGGTATTTCTGCATCTGGTTTAAGGAAATTTGGGCTGTCTTCACCAGAAAGATGCAACGCAACTCCAGTTCTGGTTTTCCATTGATGGGTATATCTATTTACAGACTCCCATTCCATTGGATCATCTGGTTGGCACAACTCCGTATGGGGATTATTGGCAGTATTAGACGGGTTAGCCATGCCACCAAATATGAAATCGGGATTTGCTCCAAGGTTGACACGGGTATCCAATGCGTAGAGATCCATTTCAGCCAACTCATCCAAAAATAACCGCATTCTGGCATTCTTTCTACCTCTTGTATTCTCCACAGAACGCTTTCCTTCTCCTCCACGGGGAAAAGCCAATGCTTTTATGGCATTGGTATAGTCTCGTTCAGAATCTTTGGTGTCTATTGACTCAAAAACAATCATCCTTCGGTACTCAACAAGGTTTCCAATGCTCGTATCTTTGCCAAATTTCGCCTGTAAATTACGCATTGCAATGCGATAAAGAGTACAAACCTTGCCCCATAATCTATCTTCAGAAGCATCAAGAGACGTAGATGCAACGTATGTTGATGTGCAATCTGGAGCGCAAAGCCAATCAATCACGATACAAGCCGCCACAGAAAAGGTTTTTCCACTACTTGCACATCCCGCAATACCCCAATCGTTCTCATTGCAGAACAAATTTATGATGTCTAGGGCATAATTGTTGGGTATTCCCTGCGAATGGAGCAATACATCGTTACCATAAATCAACTGAAAGCAGTTGATCATGTGTTGTGCAGGGTTTTTTAGGGTTGTATTCTCCAATTTCAAATCCATTTTTATTCGCTCACGCCTTCCAAACTCCCCACGGGTCAAGCGATAAGCAGTAAGCTCACGAATGAACTGTGGAACAGTCTCAAGAAAAGAAAGTCCGTAGGTTGTATCTGCTGGTGGGTCTAAAACCAATCCTTTGTATTCCATGAAGAATAAAAGTTTGACTTATTTTATAAATATGGGCAAGCATTTGGTTTCACATGAAGCTCAAAAACCCTAACGAGGCAATCCCTGGCGGTCTTTGGTATCAATACAGCGACGATAAGGGTAACACCTATCGTGTAAACGGAATGGATCTTACATTTGGGAGGCAATTCATTCAAAAGATTAAGTCAGACATGACTAATAAGAATGTTGCCATTCCCGACAATTTAGATTATTTAGTCGAGCAACAAATTTGTCAGCGTATTGCTGGTCAGTATTGTTGGCAAGAGGCTGGCGATGCGGTCGCAAACGTAATTCACAAATTTGCTCATCTCGGTGATAAGGTTGCTTCTACATTTGGCATCAATGCCCAATTGGAAACAAGGGCAAAGAATTGTCCATCTTGTCAACGCCGCCGTGAGGCATTAAACAAAGCAATCGGGTAATGGCAAAAACTAAAAAGATCGTTAATCGTGAAGGGGTCTCCTCATGGGGATTCAACACAATCAATTCTAATGGCGTTGCCGCTACAAGCAGGGTTCAAACTGCCAACGATGCTTTTACAATTTGCTGGAATCTTCGTTTGGATAATGCTGGTCGTGAGCGCAAATGGGGACGCATCTACAAATGTTATAAAGGTTTTCCTCCAACCGATTATAGCCAAGTAGCTTCCCGTCAACTTCAAGGAATGAGCAATGTGCCATTCCGTCAAATGAAGTTCATCGTGGATAATCAGAAGTCCAGCTTTGTGGACATGGTAATGGAGCGAAATACCGCCGCAAACATTACCACCAAAATTGGCAATCCAACCGAAAAAGGAATTTGGAGTAATCTTATCAGCGTTGGATTTGATAGAATGCTTCGCTCATGGTCATCGTATAACTACAACGTCGAACTAGATGTTGAAGAAATGACCCTTTATGGAAAGGGATTTGAAATTGCAGAGGATCGTGATGGATGGCCTACAAAAAGTTTCCATAACTCCAATGTTCTGATTCCAGATAAAACATACGCCGATCTCACGAACTTGGGTGAGATTTGCATCAAACGTAGCTACACCCCACTTGAGTTCTGGCTCAAGATTACGGGCGGGGAGGAAGATCCCCAAAAGGCAGAACAACACGCCACAGATATGGGGTGGAACTTCTGGGCTTGTGTTGATGCCCTGCGAATGTTTACAACCAATTACCGCAACACCTATACCAATACGGAATGGTTGCGAGACGTTGCCTCTGGCAACATGAATCTTTCCCGACTCTACACGCTTCGCATTGAGTTATATGAACTTTACATTATGGAGTTCAATGGAAGCATTTCCAAGATGCTACTTCTCCAGAACTATGGAGGTCTTGTTCTTGGCTATAAAGAAAATGGTCGCAAGGATCTTACTGAAGAAGAGTATCGTGACCAAACTGGTTTCCTGTATTACAAGAAAGATTGGGTAGAAAAAGATGAAGATGGTTGGGCAGACATCATTGCTCCCATGACCGATTCTACTGGTTCTGGTATTTGGCATGAGATCCAAGGTCTTGCTGAAGCGGTTTTCATTCAATGTCGTGCTTATGACATCCACATGAATCGTTTCATGGATTCCGTTGATTGGAATACACGTCTTATGTTTAAGGGTGGGTCTGCTGAAGCTACCAAAAAACTCAAGCAAATGGAGTGGATGCCTTGGATGGTTCTTCCACAAGATGTTGAACCTCATCAAGTTTCCGTAAACATTCCTTTCCAAGAAATCCTTGCTGGAATCCAGTTCTATCAAGCCGACCTTTATAGAGGAATTGGTGCGTACAATATTGGCATGGCAAACAGGGGTGGAAAGGCTCGCACCAAAGGTGAAGCGCAACTGGATGCCGCTGAATCGGCAAAGCTCCAGGGTACGCAGATTCGTCGTTTCAACGATAACCAAACCCGTTGGCTCAAGATGCTTTACAAACGCATGAGCAGAACCACAAAAGGTGGTTACGGATACAAGTTGAAGCAAAAGTTTATAGACTTCATGGAAGAGAATGGAGTTCCAGAAGAAGCATGGAAGTGGGAGAACATTGAAAACCTTGAGAGCAATATGCTTTCTGGTTCTGGAAGTCCTTCTTACAAGCTGATGGCGGCTCAACAAACTGTCTCGCTTACAGGAATGACCCCAATGAATGAGGGTCAAGCCAACGCTATTGCCGATGCAATTGCCGCACTCAATGGTCGTCAAAATGTCAATCGCTACATCAAACAGACTACGGTTGATATTCCTGACGAAAAGGGAATCATCTCCATGGAAAACATTGGCATGACTGATCCCAAGGGAAATCCCGCCAACTTTCAAGTGTATCCTGACCAAAATCATGTCGAGCATTTCAAGGCACACTTCCAAGATGCCGCAATGTCCATACAGGAAGCAGAAGCCGCCCTGCAATCTAGCGGTGTCAATCAACAGACTCCTACCCGTGGTCAAGCCGCACAGCAAATTCCAGATGAAGCTGTGGAACTTATGCGAGACATCTATGCTTGCCTCATGAGATTCAAGGGGCCGCACATGGTTGCTCACCTCGGATTCATTCAGAAAGATCCCACAAAGAAAGCATTGGCAAAAGGATTTGCACAGCAGATGCAACAGCTTCAACGTGGTGTTGATCAGCTTGGTAGCCAGCTTGCACAGATTGAGAAGTCTCGTCAGCAACAGCAAGGTCAGGGAGGGGATCAAGATCCTCACACCATCAAGCTACAGGCACTTGTTGCCAAGGAAGCTATCCAAACCGATAGCTTGCAGAAGAAAGAGAACATCAAACTTGCGGCTATGGCACAGAAAGCACAACTCCACAATTCAAATGCGATGGAGAGAGTTGCTACTGATCTTGCCACCAAGAGGGCAAAAGCCGCAAACGAGATTCAAATTCGTCGTGCGAAAGCCGCACATGATTCAACGATCATGCAGGATCAACATGAACAACAGCTTGATCAGCAACAACAGATGAATGCCCAAGACATGATGGCTCAACAACAAGCCATACAGGGGCAGGAAGCAGTAACACAAAGCAACCCGCAAATTGGACAACAGAATGGATAACCCAAACGTAACTAACCTCGCCGCCGCACTCATCAACGACAAAAGATATAGCGAACTAAAAACCGCAATCTACGAGGAATTAGTAAATAAAGATCACGCAACAGTAGTTGCAGTATTTAGAGCATTGCAGGATTATGCAAATGATGCTGAACAGAATACCTTTAATTCTGTTGAAACATCCATGAAATCCTCTGTAAAGTTAAACAATAAGAAACCAGATATTGATCCAGACTTGGATGAAACATTGTCTGAAGAAGAACTCTCACTCCGCAAGTAACCACAAAAACCAATAAATACCATGTCTGAAACTGCCATTGCCGAACCTGTACAAACACAAGCAACCATCAATGCTCAAGCCGCACGTGAAGCGGATAAAGCCGCAAGGGAAGCCGCTGTTAAAAAAGCAGATTCATTTTTTAAGGCTGACATCAAGGAAGCCCCCAAGGGAAATCCTTCTGATCTTTTCAAAAAGATGGCAGAGAAGTTGAATCAAGATACTACGCAGTTCCAAGATCGTATTGATGCGGAGAAAGATTCCCTAAAAGTTGCGGAGAATAACCGACCAGAACCAGAAACCAAAGCGTCATTGATTGACGATGAAAAGAAGCCTGGTTTCATCAAGTCCCTCAAACAAACCAATGAACAGCTTGCCAAGGAAGCCGCTGAACTCAAAGCCCGTGTAGAAAAGATTCCCGAATACGAAAAGGAAATTGAGGAACTTCGTTCCAAAATGGATGACGGAGGAACAAAGAAAGAAATGGAGAAGATTCGTCAAGAACTTGAACAGGCTGTTAAAGAACGTCAAGAACGTGAAGAGGCTTTAATGGCTGATATTGAGAATCTTCGTCAAGCCAATGCACTTCTTAATCTTCCCGCTGATCCTAACTTCAAGCGTGATTACGATGCACCAATTCTCTCTGGATACAATCAAGTCAAAATGCTTGTTGGTGGAGATCAAACCACACTTACCGAATTTTCAAAAGCTGTTGCCGCTTATGAGCAATCACTTACGTCACAAGATCAAAATGAAAGAATGCGACAAAGCGAGATTTCCAAACAGACTCTTAATTCCATATACGAGAATCTCTCTCCTATGGAACAGGCTAAATTCCAAAGCACAGCTTATGATGTTCTTGCTAAAATTGAAGCTAGGAATGAGGCATTGATCAATTGGCAGACCACAAAAGCACAGATTGATGAGGAAAAGAATCGTCGTGCTTCCATGACCAAAACACAAATTGGAAAGCGGTGGCAGGATGCATTTGCACAAGCCAAACAACAGCTTGATGATGCAATTAAATATCCAGAAGAAGTTTCCAAGATCATTGCTTCCCAAAAGATTGATGATGATACATCAGAGGATGAATTGATTGCTGAAGCCGCCCTGCGCGAAAACAGCAACTTCACTCCAGAACAGATTACCCGTGTGCTTCAGCAGGGTGCAAAATTTAAGAAATCCCGCGCATATACATTTGCACTTGAAAAACAAGTTAGTGAACTTAATGAAACAATTAAGAAAATGCGTGGTTCTGGAACTTCGGAGGGAAGCATTGGTTCATCTTCTTCTGGAAGAGCTACGGAATCAGAGGAACGCACACCAGCGGCTCTCTTTGCAAAATTTAGAAATAGATAATTTTATTGTTGACGGGCTATTACAAAACATCTAATAGTCCGTTGTCAGTATAACTCTGGATTGGTTGGTTTTGATTAGCCAACTGTTCTCGGTTGAAACGATGAGTGGGATAGCGACCCACATTAAATAACAAGCAGATCGTTAAACTGGAGAATAGTGGGGTGATCAAGCTAACCCGCGATGGTTGCCAGATCGCAAACCCTAAACACAATAACTGTGTTCCAAAAGGGAGCGATCCTTTTTGGGGCATTAAACAAACACTAAACCCAAAATACTATGGCCCAAAACGGCGTAACTTTTTCGAGTTGCCAAGACGTTGATACCCTCTTCCGTGAGGCTAGGACGTACTACAACCCGTTTTTTATTAAAAAGATGGCGATTAACTCCATCTATTATGGTCGTCTCGAAACCGAGACTTGGCCTCTCAACACCCTCCCGACCATGAAAGCATTCCGCTTCGGTCGCGGTTGGTACAACCCCGATCAACCTTGGCAGGAAGTCCAGAGTGGTCGTTGCATCCAGAATGCTGATGATGTTCAGTTTGAGTTCATTGCTCACCCTGGTACGGAATCCTACAGCTTCAGCCTTTTCACCAAGGCGATGCGTACCGATTGGTATCAGCTTAC